>Ga0163161_10001614_pt1 | contig 16602 bp, 17 predicted proteins | sample S45metaG_FD_129847 | JGI IMG/M metagenome (GOLD analysis project Ga0163161, IMG submission 129847) | Switchgrass rhizosphere microbial communities from Kellogg Biological Station, Michigan, USA - S4-5 metaG | ecosystem: Host-associated > Plants > Roots > Rhizosphere > Soil | place: USA... | reverse complement strand
TATTGTCTTTTTCGATTCAAATCTCAGCTCGTCGCGCAGGTCTTCGAGGTCGATCTGCAGGTCCTTTACGTGCTGGTAGCGGTTCTCGCGGTTTTTCCTCAGGGCTTTGTCGACAATGCGCTCGAGCTGGCGCGGCAACTCTGAGGATAGTTCCCTTATCGATGGAGGCTCGTCCTTAAGTATCGAGCTTGCCAGCTCCATATGTCCTTCGCCCTCGAACGGGAACTTGCCGGTAAAGAGCTCATACATCACGATGCCGAGGCTAAAAATATCGCTGCGGGCGTCGAGCTTGCGGCCGCGGAGCTGTTCGGGCGACATATAGGCGACTGTTCCCACTATCATGCCCGGCTGTGTGTCGAGTTGAATAAGCGTCGGGTCTTCTGGTGTTGGCTCACCGGCGTTTTTTTCCGTCAGTTTCGCCAGGCCGAAATCCAGCACCTTCACAAGCCCGTCTTTTCGGATCATGATGTTCTCGGGCTTGACGTCGCGGTGAAGAATTCCCGCTTCGTGCGCCGCGGCGAGCGAGGCGGCTGTCTGCTGAGCGATGCCGATCGCTTCGTTCAGCCCGATGGACCCGTGACGCATCAACTCGCGCAACGTTTCGCCTTGTATGAATTCCGTCGCGATGTATCGCGAGTGTCCATATTCGCCAATCTCGTAAACCGTGAGAATGTTCGGATGGTTAAGCGCCGACGCCGCCTTGGCTTCCCGGATGAACCGCCGCAGGCGGTCACTGTCCTCGGCGACGTCCTCGAGCAAGATCTTGAGCGCGACCTGCCGCTCGAGCCGCGTGTCCTCGGCCAGATAGACCTCGCCCATCCCGCCTTTTCCGATGGCGGAGACTACCTTGTAATGAGATATCTTTTCGCCGGGGCTCGGCATGGTGGTTTGTTTGGGAATTATAGCATTGGAAGCCAACGAAATAGCCGCAATTCGGTTTTGGTGCATCAAAAGAAGATGCATCCCTTTTCGGGGTTGGAAACTGTTTGTCGGAAATCAGCGTAAACGGTAAACAACTTGTGCCGCTCCGGCGCGGATTGTTAGACTGGCAATTGATCTTTTGGAGGTTCTAAGTTGTATGAAACGAGTGGTTTTATTATTTGCGGCGATCCTTGCGATAGGCGTCGCGGCCAATGCCCAGGGCCTGGCGATCGGCGGCAAGATGGAGAATTTTTCCTTGACCGACGCCAACGGCAAAGCCCAGACGCTCAATGACGTCAAGGGCACGAACGGCACGGTCATTATCTTTGTCTCGTCGCAGTGCCCGGTCGTTCGCGCATATAACGAGCGGATGAACCAGATCGCCACTGATTACAAGGCGAAGGGCATAAACGTCATTGGTGTGAACGCCAACGTTACCGAGTCACCGATGGAGATCAAGATGCACGGCGAGGCGACGTACAAATTTCCTGTTTTGATAGATAAGAACAGCGTCCTTGCCGAGAAGATCAACGCCAACAACACACCCGAAGCGTTCTTTGTTGATTCGAAGAATGTGCTGCTTTATCACGGGGCCATCGACAACGACCGCTCGGGCCGCAACGTGACCGAACCGTACCTGAGAAATGCATTCGAGGCGGCTCTTGCCGGCAAGAAGGTCGAAAAAGCGTCGACGGTCGCCTTTGGCTGCACGATCAAGAAGCCGGGAGACGGGAATTAATGCTTGTTAGATTTCTAATGACCGCGACCTTGCTCGCGGTGGTGTACGATGGCGCGCTCGCTCAAAAGGCGAGCGCGACGGCCACGATCGCATCCGCCGACGGCACGGCTCCTGTCGCCGCCAAAGCCGCACCGGCCATCCTTTCCAAGGTGACGCAGATCGACATTGTCGGGCTTAAGAAACTGATCAAGCCCACGGGCCGGCCACTGCTCATCAATTTTTGGGCGACCTGGTGTCCGCCATGCACTGAGGAATTTCCCGATCTCGTCAAGATCGACACCGATTATCGCGGCAAGCTGGATGTGATCACTGTCTCGCTCGACGACCTCGCAGACATCGACAGCTACGTTCCTAAATTTCTCGCCGAGATGAAAGCCGAGATGCCCGCGTACTTACTGCATACAAAAGACGAGGGTGCGGCTATTCGCCTGATCGCTAAAGACTGGTCCGGCAACCTGCCGATGACGGTGCTCTACGATGGGTCCGGCTCAGTCGCTTATATGCGAAACGGCAAGATCCGCGTTCAGCCGTTGCGCGACAATATCGATAAGCTTCTCTCGCCGCCGGCGACGACGAAATAGCTGTATTATAACAATGAGAGTTTATGCGACCTCGCGTTTGATAAACGCGAGCGGAACGCATAAACTCTTTTGTTTATTTCGCAAGACCTTTCCATCTAATGTCGTCAATCACGCCAGAGATCGTCCAGCAGCACAACCTGACCGACGACGAATACAGCCGCATTGTCGAGTCCCTTGGCCGCGAGCCGAATTTGACCGAGCTCGGTGTTTTCAGTGTGATGTGGTCCGAGCATTGCTCCTATAAGTCGTCGAAGATACATCTCAAACGCCTGCCAACGACCGGCGAACGGGTCATCGTACCGCCCGGCGAGAATGCCGGTGTGGTCGACATTGGCGACGACTGGTGCGTGGCGTTCAAGGTCGAATCGCATAATCACCCGAGCTTCATCGAACCGTTCCAAGGGGCCGCCACGGGCGTCGGCGGCATTCTTCGCGATGTTTTTACGATGGGAGCGCGGCCAATAGCTGCGATGAATTCGCTTCGGTTCGGCCCGCTCGACGGAAAGAACGGCAACCGCAATCGCTCCATTCTCAAAGGCTGTGTCGCAGGCATCGGGCATTACGGCAACTGTTTCGGCGTGCCGACCGTGGGCGGCGAGGTCGTTTTTGACGAATCTTACAGCCTCAATCCGCTGGTTAATGCATTTGCGCTAGGGCTTGTAAAAAAGGATCAGATCTTCTTTGGCAAGGCGTCAGGTGTTGGCAATCCCGTCCTGTATGCAGGTGCAAAGACCGGGCGCGACGGCATACACGGTGCGACCATGGCGTCGGCCGAGTTTGACGAGGCCGCGCTCGAAAAACGCCCGACGGTCCAGGTTGGCGATCCCTTCCTGGAAAAACTCTTGCTTGAGGCGTGTCTTGAGGCCATGCGCTCCGGCGCGATCGAGGGTATTCAGGACATGGGCGCCGCCGGATTGACTTCGTCGTCCGTCGAGATGGCCGCTCGTGCAGGTACCGGCCTTGAGATCGATCTCACGCTCGTCCCGCAGCGTGAGACAGGCATGACCGCTTACGAGATGATGCTCTCAGAATCGCAGGAACGGATGCTCATCGTCGCCCGCAAGGGTCGCGAAAAGCAGGTCGTCGATATCTTTAACAAATGGGAGCTTGATGCCGTTGTCATCGGCAGCGTCGTCGAAGGCGACCGCCTGCGCGTCATCCACAACGGCATCGTCGAGGCCGATTTGCCCGTCCAAGCATTGACGGACGAAGCGCCGCGGTATGAGAGGCCGATGGCGAAGCCAAGTTCCGAGCTCAGAGTTCAGAGTTCGGAGTCGGATCACCTTTCCGATGCTAACTCGAAACCCGGAACTCTGAACCCGGAACAAGCTCTGAAAGAGCTTCTGGCTTCACCCAACATTTGCTCCAAACATTGGGTTTATGAGCAATACGACACGATGGTGCGGACCAATACGGTCATAACGCCCGGCGCGGACGCGGCGGTGGTTCGGATCAAGGAAACGCGGCGCGCGATCGCCATGTGCCTCGACGGCAGCGGTAAGTTTGTTGCGATAGATCCGAAAGAAGGTGCAAAGCTCGCCGTCGCCGAGGCCGCACGCAACGTCGTCTGCGTAGGAGCCAAGCCGATCGCGATAACCAACTGTCTAAACTTCGCCTCGCCAGAGCGGCCCGAGGTGATGTGGACGTTTTCAGAGGTTATCGACGGCATGGCCGAGGCGTGCAATGCATTTGGCACGCCGGTCGTGTCGGGAAACGTGTCGTTCTATAACGAAACCGATGGCCGCGGCATCCTGCCGACACCGACGATCGGCATGGTCGGCCTCATCGAAGACACGCGAAAGATCGTCACACCGTGGTTCAAAGACGAGGGCGATATCATCGCCGTCCTGGGCGAGACGCGCGACGACATCGCCGCGACCGAATACGCCCAAACCATCCTCGGCCTCTCGACCGAACAGATCATCGCCAACGGCCAAATGCCTCGCGTCGATCTCGAACAAGAAAAACTCGTCCAGCAAACACTGCTTCAGCTCATCGATCAATGCCTCATCAAGTCGGCCCACGACTGCTCTGACGGCGGCCTTGCGGTTGCCATCGCGGAATGCTGCTTCTCGTCCCTCGGCCGCGATGCGGTCGGGGCAGACATCGATCTTAAGAACGATAGCCTGTCGTCGGAAGCCCTTCTCTTCGGCGAGACCCCGTCGCGGATCGTGATCAGTTTCGCTGAGGAGAATCTCGACGTGATCAAGTCAGCGATCGGGAATTGTGAGTTCACCGTATTGGGAACCGCTGGCGGTGACGCTCTGAATATCTCGGTTGCGGGAAGCCGCCTCATCTCTGAGAAAGTCAGCGAGCTTGAAAACGGCTGGTGCAATTCACTTGGCGATAGCCTTGAATACTAGATCCTTACGAAAGGTATCAATCCCGGCACCCGGGCCCTCCATTTCGCGAACTCCTCGCCAAACGCATCACCGAGCAGCCGCTCTTCGAATCGGGTCCTGATAAGCGTGCCGGCAAGGAACACCGCGACTGCGATCAATAACACGAGCCAATGACTGATGATGATCGCGGTGGCTATCAGCTTGCAGAGCATCGCTGTGTAGATCGGGTGGCGGACGAGATTGTACGGGCCGGTCGTGACCAGCTTGTGGCCTTCAACAAGGCGTGCCTCGAGGCTCCACTGTTTGCCAAGCTCGCGAATGGCGGACATCGTCAGGAAAACCGAGCCGATCGAGAGGATGACGGCGAGAACTTGTAGCACTATATTGATCGAGTAATTGTCATCCATGAATGGCGAGAACATGGGCGTTCGATGCAGTGCCCAGACAAGGCCGTAGCTGACGCCCTGCAAGCCGATGCCCAGCCACGATTTTGGGGCGTTGACGGCGTCCTTCGCCTGCGACGGTTTTTTTCTTAGCAGGAACGCACCGGCAAAAACGAACCAGCACATGACCACCCCGGCGAACGCCGCTATCGAAACGTAATAAGAGATCTGTTCCATACGGTAGAATCATTATAGATGGCGGCCGGAGTTTATATCCATATCCCATTCTGCAAGTCGCGATGCTCATACTGCGATTTTGCTACCGATATCTATCGCGACCCCGCGTGGGTCGAGCGATATGTCGACGCGCTGTGCCGGGAGGTCGGAACCGCCCGTGTGAGCGGGCGGACAGACATCGACACGATCTACTTCGGCGGTGGAACGCCATCGCTGCTTTCGCCAGAGCAGGTCGAGAAGATTCTGGACGCAATAGATCTAAAACTTGAAATTTCAAATAACGCCGAGATCACTATGGAGATGAACCCGGCGACCGTCACGCCCGAGACGCTCGCCGGCTATCGCAGACTTGGCGTTAACCGCGCGAGCTTTGGCGTGCAGACATTTAACGACCGGGCGTTGAAGCTGCTCGCTCGGGGCCACGACGCGAATGATGCGAGGAATACGTTCGGGATGCTACGCACCGCTGGTTTTGACAACATCAGCCTTGATCTCATCGCTGGCCTGCCGGGACAAGCGGTTGCCGACTGGAGCAACAATCTCAAGGAGACGATCGCCATGCGGCCCGAGCATCTATCGCTCTACCTGCTCGAGATCCACGAGGGCACGCCGCTCGCCGAACAAGTCCGCAGCGGCCGCCAGCCGACGCCGGATGAAGAAGTCGCTGCCGAAATGTACGAAGTAATGCTTGACCGGTTGGCCGCCGCGGGTTACGAGCAGTACGAGATATCAAACTTTTCAAAACCGGGCTATGAGTCGCGGCACAATTCGAAATACTGGCGAATGGATCATGTTTACGGCTTCGGCGTCTCGGCGCACTCATTTGACGGCCGCGAACGATATGCCAATGAGCGCGACACAGCGAGATATATCGAGGTGATCGAACAGGCACGAACGGCGGAGGTCATGCGTGAGGAGATCGACCTGGCGTCGGAGTTTGTTTTTCTCGGACTGCGGCTGGAGGACGGCATCGATCTTGGAGAATATCGCGACCGTTTCGGACATGACCTGACAAGTCGATACAACGGACAACTTGCCGAACTGGTAACAGCCGATCTTGTTGAAGGCACGGCAGACCGGTTATGGCTTACGCGCAAAGGCAAATTGTTTTCGAACGAAGTTTTTGCCGTGTTTGTTTAGCGGTGTTTAACCGCCCGTTGGCGCAGGTGGTTCTGACTTGAGGCGCGTCCGCGCCTCCCAGATCTCGGGGAAGAACTTTTTGCCGATCGTCTTCATCAGATAACCGACACCCTCAGAGCCGCCGGTGCCAGGCTTCATGCCGAGCATCCGTTCGACCATAAGGACATGGTGGTAACGCCAGAGCGAGATCTGGGCGTCGTGCTCGACAAGCAGGTCCTGCATGACAAATAGGTCGGGATGCTTTTCCGGATGCGCGAGTATCTCGACGATGGCCGCGACCTTCTCGTCGCGCGTGCCGACGGCAAAGCCGTGGCGGCCGAGCAACGCCCAAAACGCGTCGCCGAGGCTCGGCTGGACATAGCGTTCGCTCAGCCGCTGGTAAGCAAACTCGTCATTGCGAAATGTTTCGAGTATCTTCTCGTCCTTTTGGCCCGATACGAACTCCAATTCGCGGAACTGCATTGACTGGAAACCACTGGCAGGATTCAACTTATCGCGGAATTCCAAAAATCCGATCTGTGCCATCGTCTCGAGCAGATGTATCTGGGAGACGAGCACCTTTTCGATGGCGACGACCGATCGAAGGCTGTGATTGACGCGGAACGCGCGGCCCTCGCCGAGCCATTTAACGGTCGCGTCGAGCTCGTGCAGGATCTGTTTGAACCATAGCTCATACGTCTGGTGGATGACGATGAACAGCAGCTCGTCGTGGCTCAGCGGGTCCGAAAGAGTCTCCTGCAAGCGGATCAGCTCGGGCACCTTTAGGTATTTGTTATAGGACAAAGGAGCTCCCTTGCCGTATTCGCTTGTCATCTTGATCTAGGGGCAAAACTTGGCTCAATGTTCGTTCATCGGCCCGGCGATGTCAATTTCCCGAAAAAAGCGGGAAAAGCCTCTTGACAGAACGTTAAACTTTGGTTAAATTGACGTTCGTCTATCAAGAACACACACTGATAAACCTTCTCGATCTTGCAGTTTAAGATTGGATCTTTATTGAGGATGGTGAGTCCAAAATAGATTTTTTCCACTGCTGGCGGATGCACGTCTACGTGCGCTTCGTCAGCATGGGTTGTTCTTTTGAAGTATGCAGGAGGAATTACAAGAAATGGCTAAGGCGATCGGCAAAGTCAAATGGTTTAACAACGCAAAGGGCTACGGTTTTATCGAGCAGCCCGGCGAACAGGATATTTTCGTGCATTACAGCGCCATCACGGGCGACGGCTATAAGACCTTAATCCAGGGTCAGGAAGTCGAATACGAAGTAACTAACGGCCCGAAAGGGCCGCAGGCTGAGAACGTGATGAAAGTTGCCTAGGCGTTTGACGTCTTCGCTATTTAGAACGGAAATAAAGAAGCGAACCACATGTGGTTCGCTTTTTCTTTAGACGAATTCTTCGCCCTTGGCTTTTAGTGTTCTTCGCCATAACTCGCGGTAGGACGTGAACCGAGAGACGAGAGTATTGAAATAATAGCGCTGGGCGTAGGTCAGATTGCGGTTGTCCGCGATGCGCTTTATGAATGATTCCAGCCGCGCGCGGGCTTCGAGCGGCGGCCTCTTCTTAGGACCGTTATTGTTCGCCCCGTAAAAAAAGATATCGAAATCGATCTTTAGCTTGCGGATGTCGTCTTCCATGCGGGCAAGCTGCTGATCGATCTCCGCAACCTCATCCTGCTTGGTCTGGACGTTCCTGTATAACTTGTTTCCGATCAATGCCATTGCGGTGGACGCGGGAGATGAGGCGCGGACGCGCCATATTAGATAAAACCGTTAAGGGCACACGATTTCCAGGTTTTCGCGGTGTTTTCAGTTAAGATATCTCGTATGCCGTCCGCAAAGGTTTCAAATTCAGTATTGCGAAATCTGCCGTCCGTCGACGAATTGCTGCGTTCCGAGGCCGCTCGCGTGGTAGTAGCGTCCTCCGGTCAACGGCATGCTGCGGCAATTGTCCGGCAGGTCATCGACGAACTCAGACAGGAGATATCAAGCACTCGCGGCAAGGCGCGTTCGAAAGAAGAACTTATCGCAATGGGTGAGAGCCGCATCGAGAATGCACAGGCCTCCGAGAGCCTCGTCGGCACTCATCGCGTCATCAACGCGACGGGCGTGATCATTCACACAAATCTCGGCCGCGCGCCGTTGTCTGAGAATGCACGACAGGCGATAGCAGATGCAGCCGGTTACGTAACGCTGGAATACGATCTCGAAACCGGACAACGCGGGCGTCGCGGTGCGCGTGCCGAAGAGCTGCTTGCCGAGCTCACCGGTGCCGAGAGTGTCCTCATCGTCAACAACTGCGCGGCCGCGGCGTTCTTTGTCCTGACAGTTTTCGCCGGCGGCGGCGAGGTTATCATCTCGCGCGGCGAGCTTGTCGAGATCGGCGGCGATTTTCGCGTGCCGGACGTTCTGTCGCAATCGGGTGCGACTTTGCGCGAGGTCGGTACAACGAACCGGACAAAGCTCGCCGACTATGAAAAAGCGATCAATAAAAAGACGCGAGTGTTGCTGCGTGTTCATCCGTCGAACTATCGCATCGTCGGTTTTACGGCCACACCGACGGTCGCCGACCTTGCCGCTCTCGCTCAAAAACACAAGATATTGTTCTACGAAGACATCGGCTCTGGAGCACTCGTCGATCTAAGCAAATTTGGCCTCGGCGATGAGCCTGTCGTGAGCGCGTCGCTGGACTCCGGCGCCGACATAGTCACATTTAGCGGCGACAAACTGCTCGGCGGGCCGCAGGCCGGCATTATCGCCGGAAAGGCCGAATATGTCGACCGCCTGCGAAAACACCCTCTATATCGTGCTCTGCGTGTCGACAAACTTGCCTATGCGGCGCTTGAGGCGACGCTTGACACTTACAGGCGTGATGCATCTGCGAGCGAAGTTCCGGTCCAGATGATGCTGTCTCTCTCAGTGGATAAGATCGCCGCTCGCGTTGGTCGATTTACAAAGTTGCTGACTGACCGGATCGGCAAGAAGGGAAATTTGAAATTTGAGATTTCAAATGGGCAGTCAGCTATCGGCGGCGGTGCCGCACCGGCCGCGCATCTTGAAACCAGCCTCATCGCTCTCTCGCACCGAACGAAGGGCTCTCAGCGCCTTGAGCTGGCACTAAGACAGTCAACGCCGCCTGTGATCGCCCGGATCGTTGACGGCCGCGTTATGCTCGACCTAAGGACCGTTTCAGAGGCAGAAGAACCCGAACTGCTCGATATCGTCGCAAGCCTCACCTAGCCGTTCTTTTCGGCAAAGTCCTTCATAAAACCGACCAGCGCCTCAACGCCTTCGCGGGGAAACGCATTGTATATGGATGCCCGAATGCCGCCGACTGATCGATACCCGGCAAGGCCATCGAGGCCGAGCATCGTCGCCTCGGTGCAGAATTGTCGGTCCAGGTCCTCCGACGGCAGGCGAAATGTGACGTTCATCAGCGACCGCGCCTCGCGAGCGGCGTGGCCGGTATAGAATCCGTCGCTTGAGTCGATCGCGTCGTATAGGACCGCGGCCTTTTCCGCATTCCTGCGCGCCATCGCCTCGACCCCGCCCAGTTTTCTTAGCCATTCGCAGACGAGGCTGATCAGGTAAATGCCCCACGTGTTTGGCGTGTTGAGCATCGAGCCGTTCTCGGCGATCAGCCGGTAATCGAGCATCGAATGCTGATCGGCCGGTACGCGCTCGAGCATGTCGTCGCTGATGATGACGAGCGTGACGCCGCTTGGTCCGAGGTTTTTTTGAGCGCCGGCATAGATAAGCACACATTTCTCAACGTCGATCGGCTTGGAAGCGATATTTGATGAGGCATCACAGACGACCGGTACGCCGTTGCCGTCGAGGTCGTATTTGAATTCGACACCTTCGATGGTTTCGTTCGATGTGTAATGCACATACTTTGCGTTCCGGCTGAAGTTCAGCTCGGCCTGCTCGGGAACAGATGTAAACCCGTCAGCTTCGCTCGAAAAGATGACATTTGCATTGCCACAGCGTTTCGCCTCTTTGAGCGCTTTTTTGCCCCAGGCCCCCGTGATGACGTAGTCGGCGGTCTTGCCGGGCCGCAGGAAATTCAGCGGGACCATTGAGAATTGCAGCGTCGGTCCGCCCTGTAAGAACAGGATCTTGTAGTTTTCAGGAACGCTTAGCAGCTCGCGGATGCCGCTTTCGGCCGCGGCGAGGATCGCTTCAAACTGTGTCGAGCGGTGGCTGATCTCCATAACGCTCATACCGATACCCCCAAGGCTCAGTAACTCCGCTTGTGCCTTTTCGAGGACCTCCAGAGGCAGGATCGCCGGGCCGGCACTGAAGTTATATATTCGTCGGGGCATACAGATTCAAAGCGCTTACCATAGCACACCGCACAAGCCTTTTGAATTTCAAGGCAAACCGATATGCTTCGTATTTACGGGCTGATTGGGTTAGAATATCGTGAAAAGGACAAACTCTTTTTTCGAGTTCCGCATCATAGGAACGCGGCGTTTAGCCGGCTCAATCTCAACGGAGGATCCAATGTTTCGAAAGGCTTATTTTTCTCTTATTTTGCTCGCCGTCTGCGGCATGGCGGTGCTCGGACAGACCGCTGCGACCTCGGGAACGGTCGCGATGGAGGGCACTAACGCACCCGTTGCGGGCGCAATGGTCGAGGCATACAGGACGGATGTTAAGCAGTCGCCCTTGTCCACGAAGACGAACAAGAAAGGTGAATTTGCGTTCGCCGGTCTCATCCTCGGAGCAGAATATGCCATCGCCGTAAGCGGCCCCGGCATCGCCCCAACCGTTTATTCTGGCGTCAAGCCCGGTCAGGAGCGGCTTGTCATCAAGGTTACGGCGGGCGATGGACATCGACTTACCGAAGCGGAAGCGCGTAATTTCGTGGCGGGCCCTGCCAAAAGCGGCGGGCAGGAGATGACCCCTGAGGAAAAAAAGGCGCGCGCGGAGTTCGAAGCAAAGAACGCCGAGATCCAGGCAAAGAATGAGAAAGCCCAAAAGGCAAATGAGGTCGTTGCCGCGAGCATGAAAGAAGGGAACGCCGCAATTGCAGCGAAAAACTACAGCCTCGCTATCAGCAAATATGAAGAGGGCATTGCTGCAGACCCTGATTTCGTAGGCAGCGCGCCCCAGCTAAACAATAACCGCGCCCTCGCGCTTACGAACCGCGGCGTCGAGACCCGCAACAAGGCGATCACAGCGACCGATGTGAGCCAAAAGCTCGAGGGCCTTAACCGTGCAAAAAGCGATCTTGTTGCTGCCGCCAACGGGTATGTGCGCTCGTGGAACGTACTGACCAATGCCCCCGCGGCCGACATATCGGATCGGGCAAACTACGATGCGACCAAGCTCGCGACCTTGAACGGTGCCAAGGAAACATTCCGATTGGCAGGTCGCCTGGAGCTGGCCGACCCGGCCATCATAGACTCGGCGAAGCTGCTCATGCCGGAATATATAAAAGCCGAGACCGACCCGGCAAAAAAGGCTGAGGCAAGCATTTACATCGCTGACCTGTATCGCGTTTCCGGTGATTCGGAAAATGCGATCGTTGCCTACCGCGCGGTTCTTGAGACCAGCCCCGACAACCTGGACGCGCTTTCCGGTGCCGGATTCAGCCTGGTCAACAACGGCTATATCAAGATGGAGAACGGCAAAAACACGAATAACAAAGCTTTACAAGACGAAGGAAAAAAGGACCTTCAGGAAGGATCGAATCTTCTCGGCAAATTCGCGAACGCCGCCCCGGACACGAATAAGTTCAAGGCCGACGCGCTCGCGCTCATTGACATGCTTAAGAAGGACCAGAACGTAGCACCTCAAAAGGTCGCCAACCCGGCCAAAAAGAGACCTTAATTTTTTTGCGTTTCCATGCTCCTTTAAGGCCGGGCTTGATACAATTCAAGCTCGGCCTTTTTATATGGATCTGACAATAGGAAATATCATTCCTACCGACGTATCCGACGTCATCGCGCTCATCCGCGAGTTCGCGGCGTTCGAGGACCTGTCCGACTTTTGCGAGGTAACCGAACAAACGCTTACGGAGGCAATCTTCGGCGAAAAGGCGGTCGCCGACGGCCTGATCGCCCGCGACAGCGAAACGCCCATAGGATATGCCATCTTCTATCCGAACTTCGCGAGCTTTCGCGGCCAACGCGGGCTTTACCTCGAGGACATCTATGTTCAAGACAAATATCGAGGCCAAGGCGTCGGCGAAGCTATGATCCGCGAAGTGGCTCGCATCGGGGCGTCACGAGGGTTTGAAAGGCTGGATCTTCTTGTGCTCGACTGGAACGCGCCTGCCCTGAAATTCTACGAAAAGCTCGGCGCCGTCCGCGACGACAACGAGCGGCATTTCAAATTCACCGACGCCGCCTTCCGCTCGCTGTCAGAACCGCCTGCGTGAGTGGGCGGGCGGGCAGAATCTTACAACCTACAACTCTTTTTTGTCACAATCGGGTCATTTGTGGTGTTCTTCCTTTGTAACACGCTTCGTGCAAGAAAATTTTGTCACCACGCCGGAGGTTTTGTATGCGTAAAGTTCTCAGTACATTGGGCTTCGTTGGTTTTGCTTTTATCGTTATTGTCATCGGGCGGTACGTGATCGTTGCCCAGGACGTTGTCACCGGCGAATGGCGTGCCGATGCTCGGCCCGAGCGGCAAGACAAGGAAGACAGGGACAAGATCCACATTTCCTTCGAGCGAACCTCGTCAAAATGGGGCCACAACCAGAGCGGCGACAGCTATTCCTACAACGACCTGCAAGGCCTGACGCGCGAGCAGGCACAGAACTGGAATGTCACGTTTCGTCTAGTTCGCGAGGCGGGCACGGTTGAGTGCAGGGGCTCGTTCGCGAACGGCAAAGGCTCGGGCACGTTTCGATTTACACCGAGCGCCGGATTTATTGACGCGATGAGGACGCGTGGATTCGACTTTACCAAAGCTTCGTCAAGGCACAGTGATGCTGACCCGGACAACAGGCTGTTCGCGGCAGCCCTCATAAATGTCACCACCGCTCTGGCGGATGACCTCAGATCGAATTTCCCAAATTCCGACGCGGATGACCTGTTCAAGGCCGCGATCTTCAAGATCGACTCACGCTTCATGGCCGAGATGAAGGCGACGGGCTTTCCCAACCTGCAGATGGAAGACCTCGTCAAGGCCCGCATTTTCAAGATCGACGCCGATTATGTGCGGCAGGTGCGTGAGATGGGCTTTGATAGCAGGGATTTTGAAAGTCTGGTGAAGTTCAGGATCTTTAAGGTAACGCCCGAGTTCCTGTCGCAGCTCAAGGCCGAGGGCTTTAGCAACCTCGAGCCGGAAGAGGTCGTCAAATTCCGGATCTTCAATATCGATACCGATTTTATCCGCAAGGCCAAGGCCGAGAACCCGAACGTCACTGTCGAGGACCTTGTGCGGATGAAGATCGGTGTCTACCGCCGTTCGGACGACTAACTTCTGTAAAGTAAAGTTTTTCGAATAGGAGAAGCCGCCGGGCTTCTCCTTATTTTATGAGATGACCCGCAAGGCAAGATACGGCGCCAGGTTGAAGAGAAAAACCGCCAGCTTAAAAAAGAACATGGCCTTCAACGTGATCGAATCGTATTTCTCGGGTGCAACATTAAAGAACCTGCGGCTCAGGCCGGTAAACCACGAATGCAGGCCCATGTGCAGCGCGAACCATAAGAGCAGCATCGCGTAGTTAAAAACAAAGCACCATGCAAAAAAGTGGCGGAGTGTTTCGATTGACATATCTTCTCCTTTATTCGAATTGCTTCCTAAATTCCTCAAATGTTTGGCGAATTCCACCGATCTCATTCTCGAGCGAAGTGACCCGCTGCTCGAGTCCATCGATGCGTTCGGCCTCGGCCGAGCCACGCGAAGGGCGCGCGGCCGCAGCGGCGGCAAACTCCTCGATATCGATCTCACCCGACAGCAAGTGCGCGAACCTGGCCTCTTTTTGGCCGGGCTGGGCCGGCAGCTTTGCGACTAGCGGCTCTTCGCGCCGCATCAGGCCATCGAGCGTTTCCTGAACCTCGCCGAGATTTGCGAATTGATGAAGCCGGCCCGTCCGCTCACGCAGTTGGCCCAAGGTCTGCGGCCCGCGTAGCATCATTACCGACACGACCGCCACCTCGCCCGGCTCGAGCTCGTAGACGCTCGGCAGCATGTGCTTGTATTTCGGCACGCGGCTCGTGCTGCCGTAGAACACGTAGACGAGATTGCGGTCGCGCAACTCTTCAATGGCCCGCGAGACGGTCGGCTCGTCATAATTAACGACAGGATCGCGGTTGTTCTTTTGATTACAGGCCGTGACGAGCGCGTTGATCGTCAGTGGATAATACTCGGGCGTCGTCAGCTGTTTTTCGACCAGCGAGCCGAGGATGCGGGCTTCTACATCTGTCAGTTTCTCGGGCATTCTTTAGTAATTTACAATCAAGAGCGTGGATATCCTAGTTGCCCGAACGGACGCGGAGATCGAAACCGCCTATGAACGTCTTTCGCCGACGTCGGTTCTTGGCTGTGACACCGAAACGTCTGGTTTCAGTGCGCAGAACGGCCGGCTTTTTTCGATCCAGTTCTCTGACGGGGAATTCTGTGTCCTGGTACCGATCAGCGAGGGCGTCAAGCTCGGGCGCCTAGATAGAGTGCTTGCCGACGCTGCAATCACTAAGATCTTTCACAACGCCAAATTCGATCTCGAGTTCCTTCGCGCTCACGGCGTCGAAGTCACAAATGTTTTCGACACGATGATCGCCGAAAAAGTCCTTACCCGCGGCGCCAACCAATCTGCCTCGCTCGCCGAGACGCTCTACCGTTACTTTGCAGTCGACCTCGACAAATCGCAGCGTGCCAAGTTCAGCCGGCGATGGAACGGGATCTGGACGGACGAGCTTGTGAATTATGCGTTGTCGGATGTTTGCCATTTACCCAGGCTAATGGCCGAACAAACGGCATGGCTCGAAAAACTCGGGTTATCAGGAGAATTTGAAAATCAGCTGCAGAAGGCCTTTGCTGCTACCACCGGTGATAGGCCGGATGCCCTTCCTTAACAGCGACAAATGTCCCGCGACACGTTGCGCACACTTTGTCATTTGCGATCAGCTCGGCCTCGACCGTCGCGCGGTCTTCGGTCGATTCCACAACATGTGCCCGTAGGTTAATTGTCGCCCCGCTAGGTGTCGGCCGCAGCAGCTTGACATGAAAATCGGCGGTGACGGTGCAGTCCGGCTTGTCCTTATCGTCGCGCTTCATCAGAAAATACGCCGCCGTCCAGTTCGAATGGCAGTCCAACAGCGCCCCGATGATGCCGCCGTTGAGCATTCCGGGAAACGCCTGGTGATGCGGCTCGGCATGCCATTCAGCGACCATCTCGCCGTTCTCGGGAAAGCTGTTGATGTGCAGGCCTTTCTCATTCGCCGGGCCGCAGCCGAAGCAGATGCTTTTTGGCGAATAGAGCTGCTGCAGGGAAGTTTGCTTCATAATCGCTTTTGGCTATGCGATATACGCTATTCGTTATACGATATTCCGAACCTATCTTAACAAAAACCATGGCTGCTGAGCTTGCATTACCGCGCCGCACGCTGCTCGACATGAACGGCTATCAATGGACCGTTCTGTTTGCCGCGTGGCTGGGCTGGGGTTTTGATATTTTCGACAGTTTGTTAATGAATTACGTTGCGCCGAACGCGGTGCCGACATTGTTGGGCATTCCGCTCAACACGCCCGAGGCACAGGCCGCGACTCTGCAATGGACCGGCATCCTGACCTCAGTCCTGCTGCTCGGTTGGTGCGCGGGCGGCATCATCTTTGGCAAGATCTGCGACCGCATCGGCCGCACAAAAACTCTGCTGCTGACGATGCTGCTTTACTCGCTCGGAACAGCCGCATGCGCCTTTGCACCGAATATCTGGGTGCTGCTCGTGTTTCGGGTTGTTTCTGCTTTAGGCATCGGCGGCGAATGGGCAGCCGGTGCCGCGATGGTCGCCGAGGTCGTGCCCGAAAAGCGCCGCGTCGAGGCCGGAGCGCTGCTTTACACAGCCTCGCCGTTCGGGTTGTTTTTGGCGACCTTCGTGACGTATCAGGTGACAGGGGTCTATTTCACCGATCCTGCGGTATCATGGCGATACGTTTTCTTGTTCGGCCTTGCGCCGGCGGCCGTCGCGTTTTTTGTACGGCTCTTTATTAAGGAACCAGAGCGATGGAAGAACCTCGGCGAGGCAAAACATCACCCGAAGATCAGGGAGCTATTTGCCCCGAAATATCGCGCCCTCACGATCAG
>Ga0163161_10001613_pt1 | contig 16609 bp, 13 predicted proteins | sample S45metaG_FD_129847 | JGI IMG/M metagenome (GOLD analysis project Ga0163161, IMG submission 129847) | Switchgrass rhizosphere microbial communities from Kellogg Biological Station, Michigan, USA - S4-5 metaG | ecosystem: Host-associated > Plants > Roots > Rhizosphere > Soil | place: USA... | reverse complement strand
CGCAGAGTCGTTGCCGTCAAGGAGGTCGGCGTTGAGGTTGTTGACCTTCACCCGGCTCGTCACCGTCATGGGAGCGGCGCCCCCGTCGGCCAGGGAGAGCGTGATTGCCGGAGAGCTGAGACCGGTGGCGGTGATGGCACCGGCAGCGAAGCCGCCTGAGATGTCTCGTATGACGACCTTGCTGGGCGTGTTGAGCGCCGTGCCATCGACGTTGAACGTGACGGCGGCAGAGCCGTTGTATGCCCCCGCTGGCGTGATACCGGTGCCAGCGGTCAGGGAAGAGAGGGTGATGTCGGCCGAGCCGTTGAAGGACTTGCCTGCGATGAGGCGAGGTGTCTGGAGGGTCGTGGCGGTCGAGGCGTTGCCGGTGAGGGCACCAGTGACGTTGATGGCGTACGCACCGCTCAAGCGCGCCGCTGGGAGGATGCCTGCGTTCTGGTTGCCCGAGTTGAGGTAGAACGTGCTGTCGAAGCCGTCGAGAAGGTCGGCGTTCAGCCCCGAGCCCGAGCCCGTGGAGAGAGTAGTGGCGATGCTGACAACGAGGTTGCCAGCCATGTCAGTCCAGATCGTGCTGCCCGAGCCGGAGAGCGCCCCGGTGACGGCGATCGTCACGGTGGGATCCGGCTTGTTGATGAAGTTCGTCCAGTCGAGGAGGTAGTTCGAGTCCCGACCGTTCAACTGCGATGCGTTGAGGTTGGGCACCACAGTGTTGCTGGCGATCGTGAACGGGGGCAGACCGGGCACCTGCGTGAGGGACAGGCTCTTGAACGTCGGGGTGGCCCCAGTGTCGATGTTCTGTGGCAGCGACAGGGTGACGGCCGCCTGCTCGGTGCCGGAGCCCGAGACGTTGACTTGATTGAGCGTGCCCTGTATCGAGGCGACGTAGTTGCCGGTGGTCTGCTGAGCGAGCTGGATCTGGATCGCCGGGTGTGGGTCGGTGGCGTTGATGTGGTTGTCGACGTAGATCTTCGTCGCCGGGTGCGTTGGCAGAGTCGGGCTGGCGTGCAGGGTGATGTACCCGGACATCGTGCCGCCCGCCTTGCTCAGGTAGTTGAGGAAGGTGTTGTCGACTTCGGTCTTGTTGTAGTAGCCGCCCAGGGCTGCGGTCTGCTCGGCAGGTGAGATGAACGCAGCGTCCGCCTCAATCTTGTCGTAGTAGGCGACCATCGACGTCTTGAGCTGGTACTGGGTATGAGGGTCAGGCTGGGCGACGTGGTCACCGATCTCGCCACCGCCAGCTCCCTGCTCACCAGCGGGCCCAGGAGGACCGGGCGGTCCCTCGATGCCTGCGTAGACGACCATCCAGTACGCCTGGCTGTTCGTGTCGCCACCGTCGAAGAAGACGAGCACGCGCTCACCGGCAATGAGGTCAGGGATCTCAGCCAGCTCTTCATACCTGTTGATGTACGCCTGCGCCCCGATCGGGGAGGTGCCCTGGAGCTGCGGGATGAGGAGCTGCGTGTCCTTCGTGGTCGGGTCGAACGACAGGACACGAGCGATGTACAGGTTGGAGTCACCGTTCATAGCGCCACCGCATACGACTGAGCGCTGACCCACACACCGTTACGTTGCACCGAGGTCGGCGGAGGAGGAACATACGCCGAGGACGGGCGCTTCTCCGCCGTCTGGTGCAGCTCGATCTGAACCTGCTGCTTCTGCGAACCGAGGGCGATCGTGTGGCGCACCCCCGCTACGTACCACGTCTCGCCCTCGACCATCAAGACTTCACCAGCCTTGACCGACACCTTGCCGGAGAACGAGGCCATGGCACGCTTCATGAAGCGCTGGCGATCCTCCCACCGTCGAGCGGCGCTGCGCGCCTCTTCCAGGGAGGAGAAGTTCTCACCAGGGTGCCGCTTCACCCCACCCACCGGGCCGCCTCGCACAGAGAAGCTGCTGCCCATCCGATCGATGCCGGTGAACTCGTAAGTGTCGAACCCGACCGGCGAGGGGGTGTCCAATCTGATGAAGCTGTCCGGCTCCCAGATGTGCTTGATGGGTCGCAGGGCAGCGCGCCCGATGGCGCGCCGCACGTCGACCAGCATGGCCGTGGTGCCGTCTGCGATGAGTGACATGCCAATGGACTCGGCCAGCCTGCCGAGTGCCGCCCAGTCGCTCTCCGAGGTCTGCATGAATGCGTCGAGAGGGTAGATGTACTGATCCACCATCACGCCCATGCGATAGGGCAGCACGATGTTGCTGGCGATGAGGAACGGGGTGCTCCTGCGGAACGAGCGGGCCTGGCCGCTGCGCATCTTCGACGTCGCCCCGAGACCGATCACGGCCCACCCCGAGAGGGCGTCGTCGCCGGTCATCTCGCTGACGGTGTCGACGTACCCGATCATCGACTGGGTGGCCAGGCCGGAACCCCACGTGAGTGTGCAGGGCCAACCCTGCATGTCGTGGACCGGCTTCCCCTGGGCGATGTAGGCAGAGAACTGGTCGTGCTTCCCCTCCTCCGACGAGGCCGTGAGGCTGTCGACCGAGAAGCGGTTCACGAGCCCGTCCCCGAAGACGTCGAGGGTGGGGAGCACTACCGAGGCCCAGCGGGCAACTGCAGCACTTCGCCCGCTTTGAGATCGTCGGGGCAGAGCACCCCTGGGTTCATCTCGGCGATGCCCCAGTACATCGTGGCGTCACCGTAGTTGCGGTATGCCAGGGAGAGCATGTCGTCGGCACTGCTGACCTGATAGTTGGAGTACGGCTGGTTGTCCCAGCGGTTGGGACCGCGGAAGGTGACACGCAGCCAGCCCTTGTCCGGGTGCGGTACCCACGTTCTCGGGGTGTCTGCGTACCGGCTCATCAGCTCCTGCCTCCCCAGCCGGTGGCGACATTGCTCCATGCCTGCTTCACGGCGTTGGCGGCCGTGTCGGTGGGCGTGCCGGTGTTGCTACCGGCGACAGCACCGACCGCCTGGCTCATCATCCCGGCCGTGTTGGTGGCGTTGTGGATGTCGAACGTCAAGTCCACGTAGCCCATGGTGGGGATGAGGTCATGGTTGAACTGGAGGAACCTGATGTTCATGTTCGTGACGAGCCCGTACAGGACGAGGTCTTGCGAGTAGACGATGGCCGCCCGATAGGCCATGAGGACTTTGGAGCCGTTGCCCACGAGGTCGGTCAGCATGTGGGTGAACTCTCGGAGCGACTTGTCGTCGCTGGCTTCCAGCAGTGACGGATCGCCGCGCAGCACGGCGATGACATCGAGGACATCCTTGGCCACCCCGAGCCGCCCGTACTCACCGGACATGCCCTGTACCTCGATGCTGCGCTCGAAGAGCATCTCGACCGACGTTCCAGCCGTGCCGATGTAGCCCCCCGCTTCGGCCGCGGTACCACCGGCAAGCTCCGCCTCCTCCGGGTCGGTGGGCGCCACGTTGATGCCCAAGAGCATTGTGGGTGGATTGAACTGGAACGGCTTACTCAGCGTCGAGATGATCTCCGACGACTGCTGCTTGAGGTACGGAGTGACGTTGGGGTTCTGGCCGAAGATGCCCCCGGTTGCCGCTGGTTCCGACGACGTCTTCTTCGCTGAGTAGAGGACGGCGCGCCTGAGCTTGTTCCCCGGCGTCCCTCGCGCCGAGAAGCCTGACATGGCGTACGAGTGACGGTTGGGGTAGCGGTCGGCGGCCCCGGCGTTGTGGTTCTCGACTGGTGTTGGTGGCATCTGTTATCCCGTTGTCCTCTTGACGAGTACACCGGCAGCCTCTTCGAGCTTCGGTGCGATGGCCCTGATGAATGCGTCGGCGTCGACCGCAACGTTGCCACTCGACTGGATGTTGATGTCGCCGAACGTGATGGTGACACCGCCGCTCTTCGAGCTGGAGTTCCCGAACGGAGGGCGCATGGCGCTGTCCACCGGATCACCCGTGATCCCAGCGGCAGCGACGGCGGCAGCCGCCGCCTTGAGGTCGGTGTTGTAGGTGTTGCTCTTGCCCTTGTAAGCGCCCCATGCGCTGAGCGTGCCGCCGCTCGACTGGTACATGCTGAAGGCGGCCTTGAGGTTCGTCATCGGATCGAGGAGCTGCTCGTTCGACGTGAGGCCGAACTGCCGCAGGCGTGAGGGCCCGAGCTTGTCGATCATGTTGATCTGCATCAGCCCGTACGAGTTGTCACCGGTCTTGCGGTTGGGGTTGTGGGCTGATGGGTCGTAGTGGCTCTCGCGCCCGGCGATGGCCACCACGTCGACGAGAGCCTGGCCCCGGAAGCCAGCGGCGTACGCCATCTTCGCAACCTGCTCGGCGGTGAGCACGCCCCCCGTGTAGTCGGAGACGCCTCCTCCAATCTGCCCGGCCGTCGTGGATGCAGCGACTCCCCTCCAGCCCTTCCCTCCGGCAGCGATGATGGCGTTGATGCTGAAGCCCGTGCCCGAGTCGGTACCGAGGTTGAGACCACCGCCGCCGCCACTGCCTCCGTCGCCTGCTGGTGCTGCTGTATCGGCCGGGCTGTCGGGAGACGAGTCACTCTGCCCGGCTCCGATGAACCCGTTCTGCAGCTCGGTGAGCTGCACGTGCCACGGTTCGTTGTTGACCGTCGCAAAGGTCTTGAGGCCGTACTTGCCAGCGTTCTGCTGCAGCCACTCCATGTCACCCTGGAGGTCGGCGGCCAGACCGATCTCGTGGTTCGAGCGACCGGGTGAGGCGAGCGGGGCGACACCGGGGCGCTTCTTCCACTTCTTGCCCTGCCACGTGCGGTCACCGTCGGGCGACTGGTAGTACCGCTTGAGGAACTCACGCTCCTGCTCCTTGGGGTCACGCCACCCCTGGCCGACCCAGACCTTGCCACCAGAGGCAGCCATGAGCTTCTGGATGCGCTCCTTCATCCGGTTGTCGAGCTTGTCCCACGACTGGTTGCCGGGGCCGACACCCTTCCTCGGAGCACCAGTGCCGGTGGCCCGCTCGTCACCTACCGGGTCACCGGTACCACCACCGACAAGGCCGCTGGTGATCTGCTGAGACGACATGATCAACGACTTGTACTCGGGGGTATCAACAGGTGCGTTGGAGAACGGGCCGGGCGCTTTGCCGAAGTACCGCTCGTACAGCTTCCTGTCCTTCTCCCTGACCATGTCGGCGTACTTCACCGCCTTCTCTGCATTGTCGTTGAAGGCGCTGTCGTCGGACGTCTTGTCCGAGGAGAAGAAGTTGATGAGGTTGCCGAGTTCACCAGCCTCCTCTGTTTCGAGCTGCAGGAGACCAGCCGAGTTGGCCTCGCTCATCATGGCGGCGTACAGCGAGCCGCGACGTGCCGCCCATACGTCGTACCGACCGCGCTCCTTTGGCCCAGCGCCGTGTCCGTCAGCGGTGATGAGCCGCTTCCCGTTTGCTGCATAGCTACCGAGCGACTTGATGAGGTCGGTGTCCTTCATGCCTGCGGCTTCGTAGCGGCCCTTCTGGACGGAGTCGCTGTCCTTCCCCTTCGCCACCGAGTACATCGCCATTGCACCACCGGCTGCCGCTCCGACACCGGCACCGATGGCCGTACCGACCACTGGCACCGCTGTTCCGATCATGGCCCCGGCAGCGGTCGTCTGTGCGATGCCCATGGCGGCGTTCATGCCACCACCCTGGGAGGCTTGTCGTAGACCGTTGAAGGCGAGCGCCGCACCAGCAGCACCCAGCCCAACACGGGCGGCCATACCCATGCCCCCAGCGGTTTGGGCGACTCCTGGGGCGGGGGAGGTTCCAGGGGCCCCAGTGACTGCAGCCTCTGCCGCTCCTAGCGCTCCACCGCCACCGCCACCGAGCATGCCGGTGGCACCCTTCAACATCATGAAGCCACCGAGGGCAGAGGTGACCAACTTGATCCCCTGCTCGAACCGGTGCAGCGTTCCGAGGAGCCCACTGAACGTCTCTTCAAGATCGCCCAGGGTCTCCTGCATCTTGATGTCGACACCCATCTTGTCGACCATCGCACCTTCCTGCTTGGCGAAGAAGCTTGCATCCCTCCTCCCCACCACGGTGGAGAGCGCCTGCGACTGCAGACCGAGGCGATCGCGACTCAACCCGAGCACATCCAAGTCCTCAGAGCGGTTGAAGTTGATGTCCCGCCCCTCCTTCTGACGGAACTGGAGGTTCTGCTGACCGGCCTGCAAGACCTGATCGATGGCTGCGTCGTCGAGCCCGTAGCGGCGTTGCATGCCGATCCGCATGCCGTTGCCACGACTCTGCAGGTTGGTGAAGTCAGCGGCGTTGAGCTTCCTCCCCCTGTTCTCCTCGAAGTCCCTCAGATACCCCATGGCCGTCTGCAGTGGGTTCTGCACCTGACCGCCGATACGACCCATCGGGATGCCCATGGCCTGGGCACGACGCATGGTGAGGGGGTCTTGGAACGAGGAGGCCGAGGCTGCAGCCTGGGCGATGTTCAACGTGCCGCCGGACGCCTGAACGACGTTGCCAGCCGACTGCATGAAGTTCAAGGTGCCCTGCTGGTTCTGGCCGAAGCCGAACCCGATCTGCTGAGCCTGGAGCTGCTGCTCGCGACCCCCGCCGAACTGGCCGGAGTAGTTGAACCGTTGGGACTCAGCCGTGCGGTAGTCGAACCCGAAGCGGCTCGACATCAACGAGTCTCTGGCAGAGATCCCGACCGACTGCTGCACGTTGCGGGCGAAGCGGTCGTTGGCCATGTTGACGCCAGCGAAGTCGGCCGTGGCAGCGAAGGCGAACCCACCGGACTTGGCCGAAGTGAACCCCTCCGGCGACATGCCCCCGTTGGAGATACCACCGTTGTTGTTCGTGGAGCCCCCGGCGCCTGTGCCAGCAGCGTTGCCACCGTTGTTGATGGCCTGCATCTCGGTGCGCACCTTGCGGAGCGTCCCGAGGAGGCCATCGAACTTGCGCTTGAGGGCGTCTACACCGTCAGAGGTGACCTTGGCACCGAGTCGAGCCGCAACAGCAGTGCGCACCTTGCCGCCAGCGCTGCTACCGCTCCTGTTGGAGACGGCGCTCGGCCCAGCGTTTACATTCCCCCCTGCGATGTCTGACTCTGCCATCGTTGCCTCTCCAACTTCCACTGAACCATCTTGATCCAGTACCTACGTTCACGAACCGGTAGTGATTTCACATCGATCAATGCCCATTGGTACGCCGTTGTCAGGATGTGGAACTCGCTATAGAGAGATTGCTGATCAAACCCATAGAAGGTCGGCCCAACCGAATGCGAACGGAATCGCTTCTCCGCACTCGGTGCAAGGCACTTCAACCTCCTTGAACTTCACAGAGGGACCGCCAGCGAGAGCGGTAACGATCTTGCGCCTGTCGGCCATGCCGAGTTCGAGCGCATAGCTGGTAGCCATGGTCTCTCGCAGCGGGCCACCGTCAACGGTGTCGATGCAGCGAGCGATCATGCGGGTGTTGTAGCCAGCAGGGGACAGCTCTTCGTTCGTGTCGTACACGAACTTCTGATCCTTGCCGAGTGGGTAGTGCAGAGCCACAACCGTCTTGTCTCTGAGTGTGACCTTGGTGACGGGCTCACCTGTAAGAGGCTTCACCTCGATGAGCCCCTCGACGTCAACAGTGATGTCGTTGGCGGCCTGGCACGTCGGGCAGGAGATGCCCTCGTACTCCCGCTCGATGCCGAAGGTGGCGAGGATGATCTCCTTGAACAGCAGCTCGCGATCAGCGACCAGGAGGTCACCGAGTACGAGCGCACTGTTGACGATCGTGACCTTGGTGTCACCGACGCTCTCGACGGCCCGCTTGAGTACGAGGTCGACAAGATCGGTGTAGTAGCTCGGCGACCCTTCCTTCAACCGAGCCATGGCTTCTTCGTCAGCTCCGTTCAGCTCCCGCACCTCAGCTCGAAGCTGACGCTCCTCGTCCTCCCCGGCGATACCCCACATGAGCATGAGGTGGCCGGGGGAGGGCGATTCGATCTGCGGGATGTCCGGTTCCGATGCAGCCGCGAACGATGCAACGGCGTCCTCCATGGTCGCTGTATCGAACAGCGAGTCCTCCAGTACTTTCTCCATTGGTGTGCTCCCTAGACGCCGATGTTGGTGGGCTTGGCTTCGTCCCCGAAGTAGGCGTCGAACCCTTCGTGGTGGACGGTCATGTTCGTGACCAGGATCGAGTTGTCACCAGCGTTGAGGTCGTTGAAGACGATCGCTCCCGGCCAGCAGTTGTACACCTTGAACGCAGCCCCGGCGTTGTTGTTGGAGTTCATGCCTCCACTGCCGGAGTCCGTCGCCAAGGTCTTGCCCTTGGTGATCGGATGGTTCAGCACGCGGATGACGAGGTCGCAGCGGAAGTCCTCGTCCCACGCAGCGTTGCCGGAGCCCCACTGCACAGCGAAGATGTTCTTGAACCACTCCATCTGGGCGTTCTTGTTCACACCGGAGAACACACCGGACACGAGCGTGAGCGGGCTCACGTCACTCTGTCCGGGCATCTTCCTCGTGATGGTGTTGTCGCCGCCCTCGCGGTACGGGATCATGTCGGTCTGGATGCCGAGGCCAGCAACGGACATGAAGCCCATCGAGGCGAAGGGCGCCGTGATCCTGTCGGGGCCGCCGACGAAGTCGACCTTGAATCGGAAGTTACGCAACGGGTCACGCTGCGAGGGCTTGGTTGCCCTGATGGGTGCATTGTCACTGGGCATTGAAGCCTCCTCAGATTCGGACGGTGGCTTCGGCACCACCGTCGTATTGGCCGATACTGATGATCACGAACTCGGCAGGTGTGAGTGGAGCGATGCCGACCTCGACGTTGACTGCCCCCTGCTCGATGGTGGCAGGGGTGTTGTTCGACCCGTCGCACTTGACGTAGAACGCCTCGCCGGGACCGTTGCCTCGCAGACCGCCTGCCTGCCAGACCGTGCCGAGGTAGCGCGAGCACACCGCCGCCACACGACCCCAGAGCCGTTCATCGTTGTTCTCGAAGATGGCGAACTGCGTCGAAGCCTTGAGGGTCTCGGTGATCTCCATGACCGTGCGGCGCACGTTCACGTAGCGATCGAGGCCGGACTTCTTCGTCGTGCGTGCACCCATGACCACGATGCCAGCGCCCCGGATGGAGCGGATGGCGTTGATGTGGTTGTTGTTGAGTGACGTCAGGTCAGCAGCGGTGAGGAGGCGCTCTGGGGCAACTGCTCCAGCGATGCTCGCCGTCAGACCGGCCGGAGCCTTCCACGGGCCGACGGTGACGTCGGTCGACATCATGAGCCCGGCGAGCGCACCGCCCGGAGGACGCAGCACCGTGCGGCCGGGGATGCCGCTGCCGATGGCTGGCATGTGCACGTGCGGGTAGTAGACCGCTGCGAACGAGGCCACGTTCCCGCCGAGCGCACTGAGGTTGAGGTCGGTGTTGAGGAACGTGAGCGCCGCAGCCGGGGTGAGCCCTGCAGCGGTGTCAACGACCACGAACATGTCGCCCCGAGCCGCCGCCGTGGTGATGGCGTCCTTGATGGTCCCTGGCGTGGTGACGCCGGGGAGGTTGAGGATGAACGGCCCGTTGAAGGTCTCGTACGACGCCAGCGCTGCGGCGTATGCCGTGGACTCTGTGTACGGGGTGGTGTAGATGCCATCCACACCGGCAGTCCCCGGCGACACACCGAAGACGTTGCCGCCGACCACCGTGCTCGGCATCGGCTGCACGGCCGGGGTGGCCGGGTTGTAGCTCTGCCCGGCGAAGGTGACGAGTTGCGAGCCCGTCGCACTCGGGGCATTCGCGATGGAGTACAGGTAGCGAGACGACGATGGGTTGAGCGTGACGTCGATCCATTGATCGACGAGATACTCGGTGTTGCGCTTGGCCGGGTCGAAGGTCGTGCCGGTCGGGACTCGGAACAGGGCGACATCGAAGCGCTTGTTGGTGGCGTCACGCGTGTAGGTCACCAGGCGGAGGTTGTTGCCCCAGACGCCGGGGCTCGTCGCCGTGACGGTGAACAGCGGTGTGCCCGACGTGTTGGGTGCCAGGGAGTCGAACACGTCGAGGTCCGCTGGCACAGCGTTCGCACCAGCGATGCGGGTGACGTACGCCTGCCGCCCTCCGTTGCCGAAGAAGTCGTTCACGGCCATGTGCAGGTCGGTGTAGTCCGTCCCGAACAGGGTCGTGAAGCTGGCCCACGACGTCACCAACGTCGGGGTGACCGGCCCCTGGGACGAGCGGCCGATGAAGGCGGCGCTCGTGGTGGTGGTCTGGGATGTGGCCGATGCCGGGCGGAAGAGCCGCTCCGACACCTGGACCGAGGGATAGTAGCTGTCGCTCACAGTGAGTCCTTTCGAGCTGATACGTAAGTCTCCGAGAAGGTGCTCCTAAGCATCAGCGGTCGTGTCCCACCATGCGTACTCTTCACCGTCATGTATGCCCCTCAGTGAGAACCCGACCTGCAGCACACGGATGTACTCGGCCGGATCAGTGACGGGCATGTGCGCCGAGATCTTGAGTGTGTAGACCTTCCTGAACACCGGCTTGCCCTCGGGGTCGAGGTAGTCGGAGCGAGTCGAGCCCATGTTGTCGAGCCACCGCTGGGTGTCATCGGCGGGCACGTGCAGCGCGCCGAGGTTGTTCAGCGGGAGGTACTGGTACGAAAGGAGCTGAGCCGTGAGGCGTCGGTCCTGGCGGGCGTACCGGCAGTGCGTAGCGACTTGGTAGTACAGGTCGTACGGCTGGAAGAGGATCGTCTTCGCATAGGGAGCCTCAGGGTCGAGCCCGGCGATGCCGAGCATCTCTGCGTACTCGGCGAAGGTCGGGGCCGTCGACGGCCACCAGTCGACGTCGACCGTCTCCAGGGAGTGCGTGCGGTCCGAAGCGAACACGACGTCGATGAGGTCGATCGTGATGAACGGGAAGATGGCCTCGCGCTCGGTGGAGGGCATCCCGAACCACACCTTCACCCGTCGGTGCTCCTCCTCCACGGAGGGATCCGGCACGGTGAGGCTGGAGAGCTTGGCCTTGAGCGCCTCGTCCTCGGCGAGTAGGAACCCGACGTCAGCCACGCTGGTTCACCGCTTTGTCCCACGCGAGGCGAGCGGCGGTGGTGGACTGAGCGATGCCCTGCCGGAAGACCGGCTGCATCTGGACACCGGGGGCGCCGTACTCGCGAGCAGCATCCTCCTCGTCGAGGTCGACGTAGATCGTGTCACCGTCGAACTTGACGTCCACCGGGTGACCAACGGTGCGCTCCAGCGCTACAGCGACCTTGTCGACCATCGCATCGACTCCGGCCATGAACAGGTCAAGCGTGTCGTCGTCGTTCAATCCGCCGCACATCGCGGCAATGAACTCGTCGTTGAACGAGACCAGGGCCATTCGTCTGGGCCTTCCGTTGGGTTGAGCTTCTGGGGAGCAGGTCGCTTGTCCTGACTCGAATCCCAGAGTAGTGCCACAGCAAGAGGAGAGTGAGCCCTGAGGTCAGGCCGCCACCCATGCAGTTCCGTTGTAGAACTGGATCGCTCCCGTGGTGCTCGACTTCCACCTGTCTCCGTACACGTACGGGGCGATGGGGAGCGCCGGGCTCGTGGTGGCGCGAGCGGGCCGGTAGGTCGTCGTGAGGAGCTGTCGCGCCACGAGGGCCTGAGCAGCCACGGACGGAGCGATGCCCACGCCCTTGCGCCACAGGAAGCCCGACGTCCACCCTGGAAGGTTCTTGAGGACTTGGAACGCCGTCGTGTTGACCGCTCCGACGTGCGCCGTCGTCGAGGCGGTGACCGAGGCGAGCTGCGCTCCCATCGTGCTGTACACGCCCACACGGATCGTGGCGGCTGTGCGGTCGAGGGTCATGATGAGGGCCACGGGCGTGTGCGTCGCGACAGTGGGCTGAGCCGAGGCCACGGTGGACAGCGTCTTGCCCGTCGTGTTGAACAGACCGTTCACCGGCATGGCGGTGCCGTTGGTGAGGTTGAACTGCGAGGCATCCGTAGCCACGACCAGGCCAGCGATGAGCGAGGCAGGGCTGGGGATGTTGCCGAGCACACCGACCCAGCCGAGGACGGCGTCCTCGTTGGGGGCGAGGTTGAAGACCCCGGCCCCCGTGTTCGGCACCGACAGCAGGTTGGTCGCTGTGGCCGGGACGGGGTTGACGTAGGCGACGACCCCGTCAGGGATGATGAGGAGCGCCTGGGTCGCTCCAGCCGTGCGCGCCACCGTCACGGTCTGCCCGCTCGTGGCGGGGAACGTGGCGGCACCGGGGATGACTCGTCCGATGTCGTGCGGGGTGATGTTGAGGGCGTTGGCCCGGACAGACCCCGAGGCGTACAGACGTCGGAAGCCAAGGTTCGGGTTGGTGCTCTGGTTCCACGTGTACGAGGTCGCAGCAGCGCCCGAGTTGAGGGCCGAGCCGACGGTGGCGATCTGGGTCCACCCGGTGTCGCTGGTCAGCACGGTGCCGGGCTTGCGCAGCTTCACCACCAACGTCTTCGCCGCCTGGTCCCACTCCACGCTGATCTGGAACCAGCCGTCCACCAAGTAGGGGGTCGTGGCTCCAGCAGCAGACAACGTGGTGGCCAGAACCGAAGCGTCGCTCATCGTGCAGGTGGCCCGCACGGCCCCGGTGTTGGTCACGTTGGCACCGATCGAGGCGGCCGTGCCAATGAGCGACTGGGTGGCGTCTGTGGTGTCTCGCCACACCTCCGCCCGCATCATGCGGTTGCTGGCTGCCTCGATCGTCACCGGGGCGGTGATGGTGTTGGCTGAGGCGACCGGCGTCCAGAGGCACGGCCCGGCCAGCCGAACCAGGCCGGTGTTCGTGGCTTCGAGGAGCGTCTTGTCCTGGCCGACGTACGTGACGCCGCCGAGCCTCGTCACCGCCTGGGCCGTGGCCGACGTGAACGTGTTGCCAGGGCCGAACACGCCGTTGACCTCGAACACCTTGGTGCCCTGCACGGGAGAGGTGTTGGCACCAACACCGTTGTAGACCGCCGCGGAGTACAGGATGCCGTTGAGCACCTCTCGCATCGCCACACCTGACAGGACGAACCCGGCGCCCAGGAGGAGCGGTGAGGTCGAAGCGAAGCTCCCTGGGAACGCAGCGGCGACGGTAGTGCCGTGCTGCACCCACGTAGGAGTCACTCCGGTGCCGCCGTTCCAGAACTTGACGTTGCCGCTCACGGTGTCGCACGTGACCCCGACCCAGGCGGCCTGACCGGGGGTGAACGAGTGCGCCGCCGTTGCGGTCGCAGTCCCCGTGTTCGCTCCGCCAGTAGACCACCGGAGCACAGGGGTGCCGTCCGTGAGGAGCCCCCACCGGTAGGAGCGCTGGTTGTCGTCTGTCGAGGACTTGCTGATGATTCCCTGTTGCAAACCTGAAGACCAGGAGTCGGGGGCGATGCGCGCTACGAGACCGAGCGACCCCGTGATGGACAGGGCTGCCGACGTCGGGACGGAGAAACCCGAGCCGTCGACACCGTCAATGTCAGCCGAGAGGTAGAACCCAGCGCCCCGGTTGGGGATGCCCACCATCAGGAACCGTCCGTGGCGACCCAGAATCCAGTGAGGTCGAGCATGGCGTTGCCGGTAGTCACAGCGTTGTTGCCGGTCTGTGGGGAGATGGGTGCCCAGCCATTGGGGTGCAGGATCGCCGAGTGGTAGTCGGGCGAGAGGATCCAGATCTGACCCACGTACGGAGTGGTGGGCGGCAGCGTGCTCACGACGGGGCGGTAGCGGGCATCCAGCTCGGTGATGCTCCAGAGTCCACCCGTGCCACCAGCGTTGGCCTGCGTCCCCGTCGAGCGCGCCTTGACCATCCACGTGACGGCGATGACGGGCGGGAGCACATCGAACGGCTCGTTCGAGCCGGTGTTCCCGACCGTGACGCCGGTCTTGGCCGTCGTGTCGAGAGTGTCCGGGTCGAGTAAGAGGGCGAAGGTGCCGTTCTGGTCGCCAGTGGGGTGCAGGTTGCCGTTGGGCGTGGAGTAGACACCGCGGCCCGCACTGGGGTGACGGTGGCCAGGGTCGGTGAGTGGGTGGCCGTGCGACGGCAGGTTGGCCTCGGTGAGGGAGACCTCCACCGACCCGGCTACGTCACCGAGGGTGAGAGCCACCCCTCCGCCCGTGCCGATCGGGATGCGTCCCTGGAAGTTGGGCAGTGCGACCGTGCCGACGTCGGACCCGTAGCGGCTGCCGACGATCGCCGCCAGCTCAGCCGTCGCAGCAGCGGTGGTCGAGATCATCTGTCCGATGAGCCCGATCCACCCTGCGGGGATGAAGGCGCCCGAGCCGATGAACGGGGCGATGGTGCCGACCGGGATGGCGTCGTCGGACGGGTCGTACGAGCGGAACGAGACCCAGCCCGTGGCCGCACCGGAGGAGTCCGCCTTCATCCAGAGTGCAGCGTTGAGCGGCGCCTCGACGTCGACGTAGAGCGAGCCCTTGTCGGCGATGACGACGCCCTCCGGCTTGCCCGAGCCCCGCAGGAAGTTGGCTGCCTGCAGCACACCAGTGCCCGACACCGATGCCACGGTCGAGCCACCCGACGTCTGCACGTCGAGGGTCTTCTGGTTGGCAGGCGTAGCGGTGCGTGCCTTGAGTGTCAGCAGCGATGTGGTGCTGTCGGTGGCCCTGATGGTGAGCCCGGCCGCCAGCTCCATGGCCGAGGCGGCGAGCCGCGTGAGCGTGCTCTCGACCCAGGTGAACCTGCCGTCAGCTCGCAGGGTGAAGCGTCCTGCTGGTGCATCGGACTCGACGAAGGACGTCGAGTTGGAGGCGAACGTCCGACGCAGTGTCGGCTCCATCATGATGCGCTTGTCGACGATGGCCGACGTGGAGATCGACGCGGCGCTCGCTCCCACGAGCACGGAGGCGAGCAGGCATTGCGTAGCAGGGTCGAAGTTGGGGAAGACCGGGTTGGTCGCCGAGGCCACGCCTCGTACGGCGGTGAGCAGCCCGGCGTTGTTGGTGACGATCAGGTCGAAACGAGGGTTGGCGTCGCTGGTCTGGATGGTGACCGACCCACCAGCGACCGCCACAGGAGCACCGTCCACAACGGCATTGCCGCTTGCCACGACCACAGACATGTTGGGCGAACCCTGCGATGCGACGGCGCAGCCAGAGACGACTCCAGTGGGCCCGTAACCGAGCGCCTTGTAGTCCCCTGAGTCGGGTTCGGATTGGTCGACGGCAGCAGCGTCTGGGCCGTTGGGGACGGTGAACCCCATGAGTCAGTCTCCTTTGATGGAGCCGAGGCCCTCGGCGACGAGCGCCGCGGCATCGGCGGCGGTCATCTTCACGGGCACCCCTGCGGCGAGAGCGAACGACGCCCCCGACTCAGTCGTGGTTCCCATGGTGTTCGATGATGGCAGGAAGTACACCATCCCGAAGAGCTTCGGGACCACACCCTCCGGTGAGGTGGGCGTTTCAAACTCCTGCTCGGGTGGGGGCGCCTGCTCTGGTGCTGGCTCGGGCTGGGGTGCTGACTCAGGAGCCTGCTCCGGCTCAGGAGTGGCGGCCTCTTCCTCGACCGCCGGTTCTGCAGCCTTCTTGCGCGCAGTCACTGCTGCTCCCAGAGGAGGTCACGCTTCTGCAGATACTGGTAGATGTGCGGCGGCACTCGGTACCGGTGACCACGCTTCATCTCGATGCGCTCCGGGCCGTAGAAGATCGGGCCGACATCGACGATGACACGCACGATGTAGTCGTCCTGCTCGGGGTCGACGACGACCACGCCGAGGTCTTGGATCTCGTCGACGACGACGGCGTCCTCATTCATGAAGTTCGCAGTGGAGGTCGTCTCGTTGAGAGTGTCCTCAACGACCACATCGTCTGAGTAGTCATCCTCATCCACCGTGAAGTCGTCTTCGATCTCTTCAACTTCCTTGACTGTCATGCGAGTTCCCCTGTTCATAGTTGTACGGATTGAGTACGTGAAGAGCGAAGCCCTCACGCCCCGACGCTAGCCGTTGACGTGAGGGCTCCTGTGTTCTGCTCTGACGGGAGCAGCTCAGTTCGTGGAGACGAGCGAAACCGCCTGCGGCGTGATTGCGCCGAAGCCCCAGATGGCGTACCAGGCGAGGGCGTGCTCACGACCGAAGTCGAGAACGCCGCCGTCACGCAGCTCCACGGGGAGCGACACGGCATGACCGAAGGCGTTGTCGCCGATCATGATCGAGTCGTAGGTGTCGTAGCCGACGGCACCGACGTTGGTCTTGCGGACCTGCGTGGTCTCGATGAACACAACATCGTTGATGCGGCCGATCTCGCCAAGCATGAAGTTGCCGGGGGCCGCGTACTTCGTCACTTCGATCCACTCCGGCGTGTCACGCAGGCGGCGCGACTGGTGCGGGTGGATGAAGTGGACGTAGGTCTCACCGAGTCGGGGGATGTTGAGCGTGGCGAGCTGCTCGACAGCATCCTTGACCGAGTGCGGGGTGAGGAAGTACGCCTCCTTGGCTGCGGTGCCGTCGGCAGCGTCGACGGCTGCCTGGTTCGGCGCCACGGTGCCCGGTGCGTAGATGTTGGTCGCTGTCGGACCCGAGAACGGGGCGGCGAGGCGGTAGCCGAACGCCACGTTGCCAGCGGAGTTGAGCAGCGTGTTCCGGGCCTGGAAGTCCATCGAGGCCGCCATGTGGCGGCCGAGGAGCCGGGAGCCCGACGCCATGATGTCGTCGAACGAAGCGTGCAGGAGCAGCTCCGAGACGGCGATGGCCTTGCCCTGCTCCGCAACGCTGATGCGGAACT
>Ga0163161_10001612_pt1 | contig 16611 bp, 12 predicted proteins | sample S45metaG_FD_129847 | JGI IMG/M metagenome (GOLD analysis project Ga0163161, IMG submission 129847) | Switchgrass rhizosphere microbial communities from Kellogg Biological Station, Michigan, USA - S4-5 metaG | ecosystem: Host-associated > Plants > Roots > Rhizosphere > Soil | place: USA... | reverse complement strand
TTCGACGGCCGACACGACACCGAAATTCGTTGCGAGAAAACTTACGTCGTTAAAACCGCTGGGCGAGTCGATCGCGGACACTTTTGCCAAACCCGTGACGGCGGAGTTTTTCAAAGATTCGCCCGACGGCCATGCGTCGTGTTTTAGCTGTCACTACCAGTTCAAGAACTTCCCGGCCGGCAAGCAAAGTTGCGTCGCCTGTCACGAGTTGTCGCCGCCAAATTTTGAGAAAAAGACGGTTCAGCGGTATTCGCTCAAATTCGACCACCAAAGCCCCGGCCATGTAAAAAAGGACTGCACCTCGTGCCACCTGCGGATCACGCAGAACAGCGATGTGCGAACGATGAAGGACGCCGACGTGCCGATACTTTCGTGCAAGGAATGTCACGCCAAGCAGGAGGACGACCCGGACAAAAAGGCGTTGATCGACGAGATCGACAAACGCGAGGCGAGCATCGCCGACAAGAAGCCTGTCTTTCAATGCATCTATTGCCACACGTCCGCAATCGGTAGATACGAGATCCCGGCAAGCCATCGCCTCAAATGATAAATTCATTGAATTTCAAAAGTGCGATCAAGGCCGTGCTCATCGTCTCGGCCTTGCTGGTATTTGCGGCGAGCTGTCTCAAGCAAGGCGAGCGCGTCGCCGTGCCTTTGACCTCCGCCGACACACCGGATCCGGTCCCGGCGAGGACCACTACAGCAACCTTCGAAGCGTTCTCTCATAAGATCCCCGAGCACAAGCAATTTGCCTGCGACACGTGTCACACCCGCGCCGGCAGCGGCATTACGAGCAAGTTCGGCGGACACGAATCATGCATCGGCTGTCATCTCAATCAGTTCACGAGCCGCGAGGACCAGGCGATGTGTACGATTTGCCACACGGACACCAAGTCGAGCGAACCGCCGGTCAAGACGTTCCCGGCAAATTTTATCGAGGGATTCAATATGAAGTTCGACCACGCGGCTCACGACAGCGGCGAGGGCCGCCCGGCACAAGGCTGTGCCGCATGCCACAATCCCTCGGGTCCGGGACAGACGATACCGATAGGAATAAATGCCCATGCCGACTGTTACGGGTGCCACACGCCCGACAAAAAGATCGGCTCGTGCAGTACGTGCCACCAGCTTGGGCCATATAACCGGACTACACAGTCGGAGTATTCGTTCAGGGCTATCTTTAGGCACGGCGACCATCGCGGCGTCGGCTGCGGCGAGTGCCACTCGGTGCGCGGCGGCGTTTCCAATTCTCAGCAGGTTACAATGATCGCGATACGCCAGCATTTGACGGCACCCGGAAACAACTGCCTTCAGTGCCACAACGGCCGCCGCGCATTCACGGGCAACGATCCGCTCAACATAACGAGTTGCGCTCGCTGCCATGGCAGCAGCGGGCCTTCGAGCATATCGGGCTCCACGTTGCCCGCTGGTACGGCGGCCGACACGACCCCGCCGGAAATGTAAACTTTCATTGAAACCCATGGTCATGTCATCCTAAGGATGTTACCTGCGGGCGCCCGGAAATTATTGACATTCAAGGGCATTGGAGTTTTAATAACGATTACTATGAAAAACGCGGTGAAGTTGATCGTCGTCTCGGTCTTGGCGCTTTGCGCTTTGGGTTTATTGCTTCGAAAAGGTGCCTCTTTTCAAACGGACGCCGCCGGCAGGCCGGCCGCTTCGCCGACGCCGGCCAAAAAGGCGAACGTGGCGGCAAATACCAATAAGGCAGCTGGAAACATGGCGGCCAATACCGTTCCGGCTTTGGGCAACGCGATGCCGGCGAATGCGGCCGCCAACACGAAGCCCGCCTCGACACCGGCGGCGAATCCAAACACGGGCGGCAAGACCATACCGAAGACGTTCACGCTCGGAAAGGACAGCCTATCGGAATACGGCGAGGCCGCATTCGACCACGATTTGCACGCCTTTCAGAATTACAGTCCCGATGGCAAATCGGCAATGGGTTGCGTCGAGTGTCATCATACCGACCAGCCAAAATCGGCCCTCAAGCCGCCGCTCTCAACTTCGGAGCGCGATGTGACGATGACCTTTGCCGTCTGGCAGAGCTCTAATCAGAAGGTCAGCGATTGCCGGGCGTGCCACTTCCAAGACGGCAACGTCCCCGAGGGCAAAGAGATGCCAAAGGCGACCTACACGGACGGCGGCAAATCGGTGACAAAGACACTGGATAACCAGCTTGCATATCACATCAACTGCAACACCTGCCACGACGCCGCTTTCAAGCTGCGTCCGGAATTGAAAAAGAAACCTGGATTTGCGACCACTAAGGACTGCGCTGTTTGTCACAAAACGAACTAAATGGGCGTTAAGCAGTGTGACAAATGCGACGAGATGGTCGATGAGGCCAAGGCTTTTTGCCCCGGTTGCGGCAGTGCATTTGTAGAGGAAGAGCAGCGGCGCGAAGCATCGAGTTTCGAGCGGCTGGACAAGACCGTTCAGCTCGGCAACACGATGTATGACATGATGCTCTCGGACATGGGCCTGAACATTTCGAAGCCGGCCCCGAAACCCGAAAAACGCATTGAGGTCATCGCACCGATCCAAACGGCGACACCTGCTAAGAGCGAGCCAATACCCGCCGCGGCTACGACGGCACGCTCATCGAAGGTCCTATGGGTCGTACTCGGTTTGTTGGGGTTGTTCGTTCTATTGCCATTTGCTGTTGTTTCCGTAATTATTCTTATCCGCGCGGTCATGGCGCGGTTCTAACGGATTTTTTCAAACTAAGGTCCTTCCGATGCCGCGTGTAATAGAAAACCACGAACGGGTGATCGAGGCATTCCAGAATGTCGACATCGTCTCTGAGCTTGTCGAAAAACTGCCGAACGGCGAGTTTCGCAACGAGCTTGAGATGGATATCATCCTGTTCGGCCGCAGCTATCGCGGCAAGCAGGTCGGACCGTATGTGCGGCTGCTCGAATTCTCGCCCGGAGAAACGATCGTCGAAGAGAATACCTGGGAAAGTAGTATCTTCTACATCCTGGTGAGCGGCCGGCTCGAGGCGACGGTCACCGAGCAGGAGGGCAACCGTATAAAAGTCGGTGAGGTGCCGGCCGGCAATTCATTTGGCGAGATGGCATTGCTATCAGGCACGCCGCGAACCGCGACGGTCGCCGTTGCGGCCGACAGCGAAGCCGCTCTCGTACTTGAATTCACACGCCCGGCCATCCGTTTGCTCCGCAAGCTGCCCAAGTTCGGCCGTGCGCTGGATCGTAACTACCGCGCCTACGGCCTTTCGCTAACGCTAAACGAGATCCGTGATTTCACCAATGTAGACCTGCACCCTGAACTGCTCAAAAGGCTTAGCGACGCCGCACGTTTTGCCGTGTATGAAAAGGACTCGGTGCTATTTCGCGAAGGCGACCCGATCAACCGCGTCATTTTTGTCCGCAACGGCTGGGTCGAGCGCGTGAGCGGCGTCGAGTACAACCCGAAAGCCGCCGACCTGCTGCTCGAGTCAGACGAATCAGTCGGACTTGATTTTCTCGGCGCGGGCACCGCTCTCGGGCTCGAGGCGGTCGACGCGGCAAGCAAGTGGAAATTCACAGCGATCGTCCTCGGCCGGACCGAGGTCATCGAGGTTGCCATCTCGCGGCTCCGCGAAGACAAGGAAATGAGCGCGGCCGTGATGCCGTTTTTCAAGACGTCTACGCGGGCAGACCTTTCTCAGGCGCCACTTCACCCGTCAGACACCCGCGTCCTAACTGCCGCTGGACGAGAGATCGACACCGGCGTTGTCGACGGCGTCAATCTTTTGGTCATGGACATGGCCAAGTGCATCCGTTGCGGCAATTGCTCTTTCGCCTGTCACAAAGTTCACGGCAACACGCGGCTTGTCCGGCGCGGCATCCATATCGAGCGGCCGTTCAAAGAGAACAAGGCAGCGATGCAAAGCGTTCTCGTGCCGACCGTATGCATGCATTGCCAGGACCCCGAATGCCTGACCGGTTGTCCGACGGGCGCCATCGCACGTTTTCCAGACGGCGAGATCGACATCAATCCGACGACGTGCATCGGCTGCGGCGACTGTGCAACGCAATGCCCGTACAACGCGATCTCGATGATCGCGCGGCCCGGTGCCGGAAATGGGAACGGGCATGCTGCATCGGTCCTGTCCGCGTTCGCGCTTAGCGAAGGATCGATGCCCGAACCGGTCACACAGACCGAAAACCTCCTCGCCGTGAAATGCAACCTGTGCAAAGACACCGGCCTCAATCCGCCCAACGCTAAAACTGCTGCATATTCCTGCGAGGAAAACTGTCCGACCGGCGCTTTGGTCCGAGTAAATCCTCGCGAGTACTTTGACGAGGTAAATCAGACCATCGGCCTTATCCAGCGGAGCAAAACACACGCCATAGGTGTAAATATCCACAAGTTCGATCTCTGGGCAACTATCTGGCACATCATCGGGATCCTTTCCGTCATCGTTCTCGGCGGACTGGCCGTATGGGCGACGCGGACGTTTTCGCAGGATGTTCCATTAAGTCCCGGCTCATGGCTGACGATACGATGGCTGACCGGCCTCACGGGTCTCGCAGGAATTGCGTGGGTCATGGCCTATCCGATGAGAAAACAGGTCTATCGCCGCCGCGCCGGCGCGTTGCGTTACTGGATGCTGTCGCACATTTATCTCGGAATACTCGCGGGCGTTATTCTGCTCGTTCACGGCGGAACGAGTTCGGGAGGGCTGCTGACGACGCTCCTCATGATCTCGTTCGACCTGGTTATTGCGACGGGCTTGTTCGGGGTGGCGGTTTACGTTATCGTGCCGCGGCTGATGACGCGCATCGAACGCGAGCCCTTGCTTTTGGAGGACCTCGAAGCGCGTCGTGAGGAATTGCGTGCCGAGCTTGTCCGGGCCGCGGATGCGACCGCAAATGAAGATCTTAAACGCCTTATTCAACGCAAGGTCCGCCGCCGGTTCCTCGGTCTGGGTTACCTATTTCGACAGTATTTCAAACAGGAAGACCTGCGGACAATGCTTGCCGAGGCGCGCTCCGAGTTTCGCAATGATGCGGCATCTATGGATCGTGCCGATGATGCGCGGCTGATGGAGACGGTCGAGAACGCGGCTACGCTGCGCCGCGTCGACGCACTTTGTTATTTGCACCAGTCGCTTAAGTTATGGATCGCGCCGCACGTGCTTTTCACATCGCTGATGCTCGTGCTGATGGCGATACACATCGTTCAGGTCGCGTATTTTAACGTTCGCTGATGGCCGAGGAAACCGGAAATTTCACAGTCACATTCGCCGATCTCGGGCGCGACTCGCTCTCGGTCCAAAAGGACGGCATGCTTATCGGCCGGCTCGACACGTGCGACATCGTGCTCGACCACACGACGGTCTCGCGCGTTCACGCCGCGGTCAATTTTCGCGATAACAAATATTATCTGGTCAATCTATCATCGTCGAATGTGATCACACTCAACGGTCGCCGGCTCGGGCCGGAAAAGGACGACGTTCTTGCCGACGGCGACACGATCCAGATAGGGCCTTTCACGATGGCTGTAGGCCGCATAGGCGACGAGCTCCTGCTTATCGTCGACGAACAATATACCGGTATCGCGACTCGCAAAACGGGCGCGTTTGTCGCTGCACCGGACAAACCGGCGCAACCCGCAGCCCCCGAATTGGAAGGCGTTCTAAAGGCATTCTGGAAAAAGCGTACACGCGAAAAAGAAGATTGGGGCACGCGGCTACGGCCGACCGAAAAGCCTGTGCCCGGCAAGGCGATGTTCAACTGGCGGCCCACCCGCGACCTGAAACCCTCGTGGCGGGTCGGCTTGTTTGTCTGGGCGATACTTCTCATCGGGGCCCTTGGCGTCTTTGCCTATTTTCGATATCCACAAGTCTATGAGCCCAAACCATTGTCTAACCCGCACGCGATGAAGGTCGAGGCTACTACGATAGCCGTGCGCGAGAACGGCAATTCGTGCACGACGTGCCATACGGCGAACGAACCGATGGAAAACTCGTGCGTCCGCTGCCACTCGGCGGCGGAATTCCACGCCTCGAACACCAGGGCACACGAGCAGGCGGGCATCACCTGCACCGTTTGCCATAAGGAGCATCAGGGCCGCGATTTTGACATCACCGCGACCGCGATCCAGTCGTGTGCGGCCTGTCACAGCGACGGCAATGACAAAACGTATAATGGCAAGAGCGTGCACACGGCCCACGGCGGTTCGTACGGTTATCCGGCCGTTGACGGCGTCTGGAAATGGAAGGGCGTCTATCGCGAGGTCGCCGACGCGATACCCGAGATCAACAGCTCGGCCACCGGCGACAAGGACGAGCAGGCAAAACTGAGCCGTCAATTTCACACTGTGCATCTTTATCGCCTCAAAGCGCCCGAAGGTATAAAAGGCGACAAGCGCGGCCTGCTGTCCTGTTCGAGCTGTCATGAGCAGCTTACGCCGGTCGATACCGTCAAGCCGCGGCAGACATGCGCCGTTTGTCACACAACGACGGGCAACGTGGAGGGCCGCGACGCGAGATTTACAGGGTCGCCGGTCAACTGCATTTCGTGTCACGTTCAGCATCCATACAGCGGTAATCGCTGGAGCGAATTTATGACGGACGACGCAATAAACAGGCGAAAAGACGCTGTTGCGGCGAAGATCAAAAACCTGACCGGCCAATGAGACTTTTCCATATATTCCTCTGTTTGGTTTTGATCGGCTTGTTGGCCGGGCTGAATGTCGCATTCGTGCCGGGCGACGCAGCAAAGTTCGGCGGCCTGTCGTGGGTCGGCTGGGCGAGCATCTTGTTCGTCGGCTTCGCGATCGGTTTTTTTGTGATCTTTAACGACTCGACGCGGGCGTTCGGCTTTTTTCGATCGCGCGACGAAAAAGCCGCGCCGCCTGTCAATATACGAACGCTCACATCGGCCGAGCTGACAGAGCTTGGCCTTGACAAATACCGCGGCCCTTCGTACCCGCATCCGATCATCTTCCCCGAGCGATGCATCGGCTGCCAGTCGTGCGTCGACGCCTGTCCGCACGACGTGCTGGCGATCGTTGACGGTGTTGCCTCGGCGATCGCCCCCGATCTGTGCATGGAAGACACGGCCTGTCAGGCCGAGTGCCCGGTCAATCCAAAGGCGTGTATCGTCATCAACACTTCAAAGGAGGTTCGCTCGCTTCCTACGCCGACGCGCGACGGTGCGACCTTCGAAACGAACGTCGCTGGCTGTTACATCATAGGCGACGTGTCAGGTGTGCCGCTCATCAAGAACGCTGTCAAAGAAGGAGCAGATGTTGTCACTCATATCGCGGACGAGCTAAAAGGCGCGCCAGCCGAATCAAAAGCGGAATACGACGTCGCGATCATCGGCATCGGCCCCGGCGGGGCGTCTGCCGCCGCGACCGCGCAGGAAAAAGGTCTGAAGTACGTCGGTCTCGAGCAGGACAAAATACTCTCTACGATCGACCTTTATCCAAAAGGGAAGTACATCTTTTTCAAACCAGATACCAAGGACTGGTCGGGCGGCATTCCGGTCGCCGGGCTTGGCCTCGCAAAAGCAAAGTATGGCGGCGGCGACAGCACCGACGATCAGCCGATCATCGACGCCGTCGGCCCGCAGCTCGCCGATCTTGTCCACGGGCAAACGCCGGTTCTCCATCAACAATTGATACGTGCGATCCCAACGCCAATGCAGCCAAAACTCTCGACGGTTCTCGAGGAGAAACTGGAAAAGGAATTAAAGAGACGCGTCGTTTCATTTCTCCGGTCAAAGGGCTCGGGTGACTGGGCAAAGATCTATCAAACACAATTCGCACCCGAAAGCGCGCAGCTTCTGCAGGCATTTTCGGGCGAGGTCGCGGACCAGCTTCTGACCAAGATCCCGGGCGACCAGCGTGAGAATATTCTCGACGTCTGGCTGGGCAGCCTTGAGGCGAAGGGCGTGACGATCAACGAAAACGAAAGCTGCAAATCGATCACAAAGGCCGATGACGGCGATTATTTTGTTGTCAACACCGAGCAAGGCAAGGAAAAAGGGCCGCGGACCTATCGAGCACGCCGCGTCGTCATTGCCATCGGTCTTCGCGGAGCGCCGAACAAGCTTCGCCTTGACAACGAAAAGATGCAGATCAAGATCGAAGGCAAGATGGTCGACAAGGTGATCTACGGCCTCTCGAATCCGATGGATTTTCAGGGCTTTCGCATCGCCGTCGTCGGCGGCGGTAACGTCGCCGTCGAGGCGGCGGTCGATCTCGTCGCCACACGCGACGGCGCCGCGATCACACCGCGGCCTCCGGGCCAAATGAACCAGGTGACTTTGCTCGTTCGCGATTATCTCGCGCCGACGGTGAAGTTCGGCAACAAATTCCAGCTCTACCAATGCGCCGACGACGGTATTATCGACCTGAGATTCGGCATCGGTATCAAAGAGATGCGCGAACATGAGTTGGTGCTGGAAAATGTGAAAACCAAAGAAGAAGTTGGGACCATTCCGAACGACTACGTTTTTGCGCTCATCGGCGGCGAGCGGCCCAATAGATTTCTCGAATCGATCGGAATTACCATCAAGTAACAATGACAAAAGACAACGTAATGTTCGCCATCATCGGCCTGCTCGTCGGGCTGATCGTCGGCTTTATGGGCGCAAACAGCCTAAACCGCTCGGCCATGAGCCAGTCGCCTGCCCCGGAACCCATCGCGGCCAATCCTTCGAATTCTGCGCTTCCGCCCAATCATCCGCCGATTGGCACAACAGGCGCGGAAGCAACGAACGCCGGCCCGCGGCCCGAGGTGACGGCCGCGATCGAGAAGGCAAAAGCGCGGCCGCAGGATTACGAAGCGCAGATGACCGCCGCGGATCTTTATTACCAGATACAGCGTTTTGAGGAGGCGGCGCAATTCTATGAAGCCGCTTCAAAGCTCAAACCAAGCGAGACCGAGCCGATGATCAAGGCCGGCAACGCTTATTTTGATAAGGCAGAGACTGCGTCCGAAAACGGAGACAAACCCGGGTCCACACCTGATTTCGTCAAAGCGGAAAAATGGTATCTACAGGCATTGGAAAAAGATCCAAAGAACATCGACGTGCGGACAGATCTCGGCCTTACATTCTTCCTCCGCGAGCCGCGCGATCTGGACCGGGCCATAAAGGAATATAAGACCTCGTTGGGCCTGGATCCTAACCACGAAGTAACCCTTCAGAACCTCGCGATCGCATACGGGGAAAAAAGTGACAAAGAGAACCAGCGAGCGACCATCGAAAAGCTCAAGACCGTCAACCCCAAAAACCCGGTAATTACGAAAACGGAAAATTAATCATCGGGGAGAACATAACGTCCTTCGCATTTTTGCGAATAGATGTGATAGGTCCTCGCCGGTCCGATCAGATAGCCATAGTCGCGCACCGCGAGCGAATGCACCGTGGCCGCCAGCCGCAGATCTCGTCTATTCAACACCTCTCGGGGAAAATGCGGCTCGCCAAAGAGCTCGCTGGCCTGTTCAGCAAACTGCCGCCTTCGTGCAGACCGTTCCGCCTTTTGGTACTCATCAGACCATTGATAATCAAGGTCTTCGGACATCGGCACAGGGCACGGCTCGTGGCCGGGATACACCTGCCACGGGACCGCCGTCACGGCCGGCGGAAAGTGCGACAGCCATTTTACATACAGCTTGTGCCTGAGGCATATGTTGACCGGCATCGAAACGATCAATTCGAGAAACGAGCTGTCAAAGAACGGCAGTTGGAACTCCAGCCGGTGAAGGTCGATGTTCTCAAAATGCTTCCCAAGCTTGCGGTGCTGGTCGTTGATCAACAGATGAATGTAGAAATTGCGTGCTGGATCGGTCGCATGGAGATCGCCTAGCTCCTCGCGAATGCCGTCATTGATCACGTGCGACAATCGCGCGGCGATATCTTTCCGAAATAGCCGCGGCGAGACCTGAGCCGATTCGCGCTCCAAATGTTCGTCGATCGCGCCGTCGATGTCGCCGCGCCGCATTTGTTCAACGATCTTCTCGGTCAAATGAACATGTCCGAGGGCGACGCTGCCGCCCTCGCCGCTCCACACAAGGTGAGGCCGCTCGGCATCTCGGGTTTTGGCATTCCAGGCTTGCGCCATCAGCAAGGAATAGTCAGGAACGACATCGCCTGGCTGCTTTGGAATTTCGGTATGTATGGCACCGACTGCTGCAGCGAGATCGCGCCCGAATACCTGGTCCTGCGTTGCGGGCCGTGCAAAGTTAAAGGTATGAGCAACGACACCGCGGTCCCGAAGCGCCGCAACCATGCACCGCGAATCCAGACCTCCGCTGAGATACGCCGCTGTCGCGGAATCATCCCCGACCCGCCGTGCGACCGCGGTTTCAAATCGACGAAACAGCTCGGGAAGCAATTCCTCCTCTGAAACGCCCGCCCCGCCGATCTCGTCCCAACGCCAATATTTTTCATGCGAAACGTTTTTTTCGCTTATTCGGACGATCTCGCCCGCTCGCAACAGCTTGATATCGGCATACGGCGTCCGGTCGGCAAGCGGGTAGCCGAGCCCTACTATCTCGGTAACCGCTCGCACGTCCATCACCTTCGGAACCTCGTCGATCTCCTCGAGAATGCGCAGCGCGCTTGCAAAGGTGACGAATTCGTCAGATACGTAGTAGTAAAGCGGACGAATACCGAGTTTGTCGGCGATCAGGCTCAACTCTCCCGTCGCGGGATCGTAATGGATCGCGCTAAATACGCCGTTCGCATTTCTCAGAACACTCAGATCGCCGGCTACCAATGCTTCATGGATCGAAGCGGTGTCGGCATCACGGCCTCGCCGTGATCCTTCGTGCCCAGGGCCCAGGAGCGGCTCGCCGGCGACCAGCGTAAGTGCTTTGTTTCCATCGATAAGCACAGCTGCTTCGCCGAACGCACCTATTTCGAGCTTTGCAAAAAAGCTTTGTTTGTCCTGAAAGACGAGCGGCTTATCAACCGCGTTGCGCGAGACCGATCGCCGGAGCGTCTCACAGACAGACTCGGGCACCGGCACTCGCGGATCACAGCTGATAATTCCGGCAATGAGCGTCATTCAACCTAATTGTGCACGAAAAAAGGCGTCCGTCGAGACGCCTTAGTTTAAAATTGGCTCCGCAGGTAAGACTCGAACTTACAACCCTTCGGTTAACAGCCGAATGCTCTGCCATTGAGCTACTGCGGAATGGCTCGTCGCCCGTAATGAGCGAATTACAAGATTAGAAACTTCACCTGTGGTTGTCAAGTAATTCAGGCGAGGCTTTGTTCGACGGCGCCTGTCGCCGTTATAATCGATGGCTTAATATCGATCGGAGACACGCCGCTTGCACCACGAACTCATTCTAATACTCGATTTTGGCTCGCAATACACGCAGCTGATCGCCCGGCGCGTCCGCGAGCAGGGTGTCTATTGCGAGATCCATCCATTCCATCTGGCGGTCGATGAGATAGCCGCCAAACGCCCGAAAGGCGTTATATTGTCGGGTGGTCCATCGAGCGTGACCGACAAAGATGCACCTCGCGTCGAACCGCGATTCTACAAAGGCGTGGGCGCACCGATTCTCGGGATCTGCTATGGAATGCAGATGGTCGCTGTCGATCTCGACGGCAGGAACGAGCCCGCGGCAAAGCGCGAATACGGCCACGCAAAAGTAAAGGTCCTGAGTGGCGCCACAAGGCTGTTCAACGAACTCCCATTCGAGCTTGACGCGTGGATGAGCCACGGCGACCACGTGACCGAGGTCCCGCACGGTTTTCACCAAACCGCATCGACGGGCGACGTCATCACAGCTATGGAGGACGATGAGCGACGCATTTACTGCGTGCAGTTTCATCCGGAGGTCAGCCATACGCCGCTTGGCAAAGAGATACTTAAGAATTTCCTCTTTGAAATTTGCGATTGCAAAGGCGACTGGACGCCGAAGCAGTTCATAAAAGAAGAAATCGAAAAGATCCGCGAGATCGTTGGCCCCGACGATCACGTCGTTTGCGGGCTGTCGGGCGGCGTCGACTCGACCGTGGCCGCGGTTCTCGTGCACGAAGCGATCGGCGAGAGGCAGACGTGCATTTTTGTTAACACGGGACTCCTTCGCTATCGCGAATTCGAGGATACGATCGGTGTTTACAAAGACAACTTGCACCTGAATGTCGATGGCGTTGACGCTTCTGCTGAGTTTCATGCGGCGCTCGCCGGCGTTTCTGATCCCGAACAAAAACGCAAGATCATCGGCGGTAAGTTCATCGACGTTTTTCAGGCCGAGGCGGAAAAGATAGGTGACGTAAACTGGCTCGTACAGGGCACGCTCTATCCCGATGTGATCGAGTCGGTTTCATTGAGAGGCTCATCGGTCACGATCAAGACCCATCACAACGTCGGCGGCCTGCCCGAGAAAATGCATCTTAAGCTCATCGAGCCGCTGCGTGAGCTATTCAAGGACGAGGTCCGCAACATCGGCCGCGATCTCGGCATCCCCGAGATGATCCTTGAACGCCATCCATTTCCCGGGCCGGGCCTCGCGGTACGAATACTCGGTGACGTTACAACGGAAAAGGTCGAGCTGCTGCAAAAAGCCGATCTAATCCTGCGCGAAGAGCTACACAATTTTGGAATTTATAACGATATCTGGCAGGCGTTTGCCGTGCTGCTGCCGATCCAATCGGTCGGCGTTATGGGCGATTTTCGCACGTATGAAAAAACGGTCGCGCTGCGTGCCGTGACATCGACCGACGGCATGACCGCCGACTGGGCACGCGTGCCGAATGATTTTCTGGCGAAAGTTTCCTCGCGTATCACAAGCGAGGTCCGCGGCGTCAATCGTGTGGTCTACGATATTTCATCAAAACCCCCGAGCACAATCGAGTGGGAATAACCAGGATGATTTAACCTTCGCCGAGCCACTTCCGCAAGCTCTCTCCGCCGCCGTAATTGATATCGTCGATCTTCCAAACGCCCTTCACCTTCTTTAACGAAAAATCGATCTTCTCTTTCTTGCCAAGATTAGTGAAGGTCACCGGCACTGTCGCCGCGTCGCCCTTTATCGACGCTTTGCCAACGGCAAACTGCCTGATCTTCACGTCCTGCGCGTTGTAAAGCGGGTCGCCGTCCAGCGCGCCGACCTCGTTGCCCCGAGTAGTTACATCTTTCCAGATCAGATCGGCGAGCGGCTTTGTAAAATACTTGTCCACGCGTGCCCTGCTTTTTGTCTGGAAGAAAGGACTTCGTTTCGCGTCGTGCTGTTTGTAAAGATCGGTCACCAAAGCAGCAGGGCCTTGCGCATACGAGGCAAAACCGGAAACGGCGAGCGCCGCCCACGCCAGAATAAAGATCGTAATGTTTCGTTTCATAGACGGGAATATTACGCCATGCTCGCAGCGAATCAAAACGCCCCGTCATATGCGATAATTGCCCCACGCCCTTTACGAGATGCCCGACACAAAAGCAATCGTCGAATTTCGCTCGGTCAGCTATTCGATCGACGGCACACGGATACTCGACGGTCTCAATTTCTCGGTCGATCGCGGCGAGGTCCTCGTCCTCCTCGGCGAATCGGGCTGCGGCAAGACGACGACACTGAAATTGATCAACCGCCTCATCGAGCCGACATCGGGTGAGGTGCTGGTTGAAGGCAGATCGACCATTAACTGGGACGCGATAGAACTCCGCCGGCACATCGGTTATGTGCTGCAGGACGGCGGCCTCTTCCCGCACATGACCGTGAAACAAAACGTCGGCCTTGTCTTAAAGCTGCAGGACGCGGACGACCGCGTGATCGACAGTCGAGCGGCAGAGATGCTCGATCTCGTCGGCCTCGAGGCGGCGAAATTCGCCGATCGTTTTCCGCACGAGCTTTCCGGCGGCCAACGTCAACGCGTCGGCGTGGCCCGCGCGCTCGCTTCCGACCCAAGCCTGCTGCTGCTCGACGAACCTTTCGGTGCACTCGACGCACTCACTCGAACAAATCTGCAAAAAGAATTTGCCAGCCTCGTTCGCGACCTCAGCAAGACGGCCGTATTCGTCACTCACGACCTGCACGAGGCGATGCTGCTCGGGAGCCGGATCGTGTTGATGGATAAAGGCGAGATAGTTTTGAATGAGACGCCGGAAAGCTTCGCATCGTCTAATGCACCGCTCGCGAGGGCATATCTCGAGACCGTGAAACTGTGAGCTTTCTCGACTTCCTAAAAACGAACTGCCTCGAACTGCTCACGCTTACACGCGAGCATGTCCTGCTTGTCCTCTTGTCGACCGGTGCGGCTGTTGTTATTGGTGTGCCGCTGGGCATTTTGCTGACGCGGATCAAAAGTTTGCGGACGCCGGTCCTCGGATTTGCAAACATAATGCAGACGGTGCCAAGCCTCGCATTGTTTGGCCTGCTCATACCCATCCCGTTCATCGGCGGCATCGGCGCGCGGACGGCGATCATTGCGCTCGCACTCTACGCATTGCTGCCGGTGATCAGGAATACAGTGACCGGAATTTTGGGCATTGACCCAAAGCTACGCGAGGCGTCGGCGGCGATGGGAATGACCGACTGGCAGCGGCTGAACATGGTCGAGCTGCCGCTCGCGATGCCGGTAATCCTTACAGGCATTAGGGTTGCGGTCGTCATTTCGGTGGGCGTTGCAACGGTCGCGGCGGCGGTCGGTGCAGGCGGCTTAGGCACATATATCTTCCGGGGCTTAAGACAGAATGACAATAACCTGCTCGTTGCCGGCGCGCTTGCTGCTGCGTTGTTGGCTCTGGTTTGTGATTTTGCCTTGGGACAATTCGAGAAGAGTTACGAGATCGACGGGGGTGGGTCGAAAGCACGAAGGCGTTTGGTCGCTGTGGCGGTGGCCGGTGCCCTAATCTGTGTTGTCGGCTTCGGATCAATTTCAAATTTCAGATCGGAGATCTCAAATTCAGAAGAAACAATCACCATCGGCTCAAAGGATTTTACAGAGTCGGTTATCCTTGCCGAGATACTCGCCCAGATGCTAGAAAAGCGGGGAGCTAAGGTTTCGCGCAAATTCGAGCTTGGCGGGAACCTACCGCACGACAGCTTACTTGCGGGCGAGATCGACGTTTATCCCGAATACACCGGCACGGCATACACCGCGATCCTAAAGCACAAGGTGACCAGCGAAGGGCCGATCACCGACCCACAGGTGGTTTACGCACAGACCAAGGGTGAATATGCAGAGCGGTTCGGTCTCGTCGTCTCGCCGCCGCTTGGATTTTCGAACGATTTTGCGATCCTCGTTCGCGGCGATGTTGCGCGAAAGAATAATTTGAAAACGATCTCCGATGCCGTGCCGCTGGCAAAGAATTGGCAGGCCGGCTTTGGCCAGGATTTTATGTCGCGGGCGGACGGCTATCCCGGATTTGTAAAAGCCTATGGCTTCAGTTTTGCAAAGCAGCCAAAAGAAATGGACCTGTCGCTAACCTACAAAGCGCTCCAGTCCGGCGAGCTGGACATCATCGCCGGCAACTCGACCGACGGGCTGATCGCCGCCCTCGATCTATTTCAATTAGATGACGACCGGCACTATTTCCCGCCCTACCAGGCCGTTTACATCGCTCGACAGGACGCAACAAAAGCGGTAGCGATGGCGCTGGCACAATTGAACAACGCGATCTCGACCGACGAGATGCGGCGGCTCAATTACCAGGTCGACGGGAATAAACGCACGCCTCGCGATGTAGCCTCGGAATGGGTCCGTAAACATTAGCTTGACTTATCATTCCAAAAGATTTAATCTAATTTGTTGATAATTCCGTATCTCTTCGTCGACGGTAATACGCCCTCAATGTGAGCCAGCGTAATGGATAGCTCGAGAAACGGTTCGTTACTTACTGTTAGAAGCGTGCTCCGCCAAATGCGTGAGCCCTCAAACGTAGAATCCTTCCTTGCAACCGTTACACTGAAGATCACTCCGCGTTCGTACTTCTTATTACATCCTAAAGAATTGTTCGAAGTTCCACCATTTATGGTGGCGGTTTGCTTGTTTTCACGTCAAAACGCCAGCTTAAGCTGGAACTCAAAGCGAAGATCTTCAGTTGATAGAGACAAAATACTTTTAAATGAATTTTAGAGACTTAGGCTTGCAGTCCTTTTTTACGGACAAATGCGAGCAAATGGGTTACACAGAGCCTACACCCATCCAAAAGCAGGCTATTCCGATCCTTTTAAATGGCGGAGACATGATCGCTTGTGCCGAGACCGGCACGGGCAAGACGGCGGCGTTTTTGCTGCCGATACTTCAGAAATTGGCGGCTGAAAAAAGCCGTCCCGGCACGTGCGTGCTGATACTTTCGCCGACGCGCGAATTGGCAAACCAGACAGACGCATTTTGCCGCCAGTTTGCGCCAAAGGGCATCACCTGCACGGCCATCATCGGCGGGGCGGGTTACGCCAAACAAATGCAGGCCCTCAAGCGAGGTGCCAATATCATCATCGCGACGCCCGGACGCCTGATTGATTTTATGGACCAGGGCGTGATCGATTTTCGCGGCCTGACAACCCTCGTGCTTGATGAGGCCGACCGCATGCTCGATATGGGCTTCCTTCCGTCGATCAAGAAGATCGTAAAGGTGATACCGGCCAAGCGCCAGACGCTGTTCTTCTCGGCA
>Ga0163161_10001610_pt1 | contig 16621 bp, 23 predicted proteins | sample S45metaG_FD_129847 | JGI IMG/M metagenome (GOLD analysis project Ga0163161, IMG submission 129847) | Switchgrass rhizosphere microbial communities from Kellogg Biological Station, Michigan, USA - S4-5 metaG | ecosystem: Host-associated > Plants > Roots > Rhizosphere > Soil | place: USA... | reverse complement strand
GCTGGCGGCGGCCGCGCCGGCCGCGGGCGGAACCGTGTTGATGGAATTGACGGCGGTGAGCATCGCCGCATTGGCGGCCTCGCCCGACGCCCGGGCCTGCTCCTCGGTTTCGACGTACGCCCCAGACGTGTCCTTCAAGCCGCTGATCACGTCGAGCTGCCCGGTGAGCTGCTGCCGGGTGCGCTCCTGTCGCCGGGTCCAGAAGGCGTCCTCCTGCGCGTCCGTGCTCGCCGCCAGTGTTTTGTTGATGGCGGCCCAATCCGTCGTGGCCATTTGCAGCTCGCGGTATTGTTTCGCGGCCTCGCTGGCTCCCTGGCCGGCTTTCAGCATCACGGCGTAGGCGTCCCCCATCACCTTATTCAGCTCGGTCTGTGCCGCCTTGGTCAGCTTGCTCACGTTCCCAATGCCGTCGAGGGCCGTGGCGTACTGCTGCGCCTTCGCGACCAGGTCCGCGCCGAACAGCCGCTCGTTGATGGCGGCGATCTCCTTCGCCGCAGCCAGGACGGCGGCCGCGGCTTTCTTCTCGGCGGCCTCCCGCTCGGTCGCGGCTTTCTTTTTCAGCTCCTCTTGTTTGTCGAACTCGATGGCCGCCTCGGCCGACGCCCGCCGCCGCTTCTCGGCCTCGTCCGCGGACACTTTGCCGGCGGCCGCCGTCGCCGCCGCGGCCGCATCCACCTGTCGCAGATAGTCCAGTGCGCCCTGCCGACCCATGCTCCAGGCCAAGCCGAGGAACTCACCGCCCTTCGCGGCCCGCTCCTGCAGGCTGTCGAACATCTCCAGGCCCTTGGCGATGATGCCGCCGGCCGCAATCGTGACCCGGCTCTTGAGGTCGTCCCACGCATCGCCCGCTTTGGCCAGCCGGGCGACCGTCTCATCGCTCATGGTCTTTGCGCCGCCGGCCACCTGGGTGAACCCATCCGCGATGGCCGGCAGCAGCTCCTGGCCGCTCTTACCGAAGAACTCGGTCGCCAACCGGGCCCGGGTCATCGGGTCGTCAATCTTCTCGATGGCCGCCACGATGGCGTTGAAGGCGTCCTCGGGTCGGTCCGTGCGGATCTTGCTGAACTCCAGGCCGGCACGCTGCAGGGCGGAGACGGTCGAATCGCTGCCGGTGGCCAGCACCCGATTCATCGTGCTCACCGCCGTGTTGACCGTGTCGATACTCGACCCGCCCTGCTCGGCAGCGTATTTCCATTGCTGAATGGCGGTGGCCGACACACCGAGCTTGGAGGAGAGGTCGTTGATCTGGCCGGCCGCTTCCATCGTGTCGCCGATAAAGCTCGTGATGGCCCCCACGGAGAGCTGCACGCCCATCGCGCCGAGCATCCCGGTCATGGTGCCCATCGCGCCGGCCCAGCCGGTCGTGCCCTTCTGCGCGGCCACGCTGGCGTCGGCCACCTTCTGCGTCTCGGCCTGCAGCTTCACCAGGTCGGCCGGAGCCTCCTGGCCGAGCGCCTTATACTTCGCCAGCGTCTCGGCGAGGCGGCTATTGAGTTTGAGGGTTTCGGCCTCGGTGAGCTTGGTGACGCCGCCGATCCGTTCCACGGCCTCGACGGCGATAGTCGCATCCTGCGCGAGCTTGCGGCCCGAGAAGGAGTCCACCATTTTGTTCAACGACTTCTCGACGCTGCTGGCGTTCGTCTCCATCCCTTTGAGATGCACGTCGGCCTGCTGCACGGCATCGTAGAAGGCCGAGAAGTCTGCGAGCAGGGTGCCAGTCAGCGCCATCGGTTACTCGGCCTCGTTCTCGTGTTCGCGTTGCTCCCGGGTCAGCATGGCGACGAGCACTTCATGCACGGTCACCGGCAGGGTGTCGAGCCATTCATACCGCCAGCCCATCGCCCGGCAGATTTGCAGGTCGCGCTCTATGCGCTCGCAAACGCCGGGCTTTTTTTTTCGGCGGTCCGTTCCCGCTCTTGCACGTTCTCATGGTCCTCGATGAGCGCCCGGATCTCGCTGTATACGTCGGGCTCGAGATTGTCGAGAATCGGCACCAGCTCCTCGGGCGACAGGTCACGAATCGGGAACGGCTCACCGTCGAGGGCTGGGACGGTCCAATCCACCAGATAGGCGGTCATGGTCGCAATCCCGGTTTCGAGCGGATTGACTTTGAGCCGGCCATCGGTCCCGGCCACGTACATGCGGGCAAACATCCGGCGCTGTTCACCGGCATTGAGCCGGCGGCGCACGGTGATGGTGGCCCCGCTGGCCAGGGTGAGCGTGCGGGTGTCAGGCCGAACGAAATAATCCACTCAATGCTCCGGTGGTCCGAGGTTAGCGACGAGGCGACCGTCACCCAGGTAGAGCCGTCGAATCGGCCAGCACCAATGACTGCCGCCGGTCCGAGGGGCGTAAAACAGGAGCGGACGCTGTAACACCTGGAAGCGATCCACGGTCGCGATCCCGGCGGTCAACGTCCACTCCGCATCCGGTCCCTCGGGCCGGCTGATAGACCAGGCGGTCAGCTCGGCGGCGGTCCGATAGCCCCACACCAGCCGGCCACGGATGCCGCGCAGGGTGATCGAGCTAAAGAGGCTGCGCCGAGCCACCCGTTACTGCGCCGGATGCGTGCCGCGGCTGGGCGTCCCGCCGCGCCGGGCCGTCTGCGTGAGGACGCCGGTCGGCTGCGTCCAGGGACCAGCGGCCATGAACGTGCCGGCCACGGCGGGCGCACCTTCAACAGCCGTGTCGATCTCCGCATCCATGTAGGCCAGGCCGGCCCACTTGAACGTCGGCTCGGTCGAGTTGGGCACCAGCTCCAGCTTGCCAGGCGTCTCGGCCTCGGTCGCTTCGAACAGCGTCAGCTCGTCGCTGTTCCAGAACCCGCTGAACGTGCCGGAAATGTCCCGCATCCCAGGGACGTAGACTTTGTTCTGGTCACCAAAACAGGTGACGTTGATCTTGTCGGTCTTGAGCGAGAGCTTCCACTTGTTGAGGGACACGATCTCGACCGGCAGCGTAGCCGCCGCGTCGTAGAGCACCTGGCCGTCGCGGCCGCTTTTGATCATTGGTCGGCTCCTGCGCGTGCTGTGAGAAGCGGAGTCGCCTGCACGCGATAGCGGCCCCCACGGTGATACCAGCGAATACTCGGATCGGCGTCGTCTACCTCGGTCCCCCGCACCCGCTCGGCCCGGACACAGGACATGAGTTCATAGCCCGCAATCGGAAAGCGGCCATCCTCCAACAGCGCATCGAGCCGGGCGGCGGCGGCCGGCACGTCGCCATTGACGCCGTTGAATACGACCGCCTTCACCAGGTAGAGCACATCCTCGATGGCCCGCCCGCCGAACTGTCCGAGGTCGCTGGCGATGACCAGCGATACCAGGACGAACCGCTTTGCGCCGCCGGTCGCCACGTCCATGTGCACGCCGTCCGGGAGCAGGCCGGCCAGGGTGGCATCGGCCCGCAGATAGGCGAGCAGCGCGGCGTCAATCGCGCTGCTATCCGCCGGCATCGCCACTCACCTGTAAGCCGGCGGTCCGCAACAGCTCGGTGAGCTGCTGCCACATGGCCCGGCGGTGCCGCATCAATTCCGGGATGAACACATGCCCGGCCGGCATCACGCCACGGTTCGCACCGAGGGCCGTGTGCCGGGCCTGCGTCCCGTTCTCAAACATCCAGGCGTGATAGGCCGTGTTCTTTACCGTCGCGCCTGCGCCGAATTGTGACGAGTCGAACGTCGTGACCATCACGGAGTCGGCCAGCGTTTGCGCTCGCTTCGGATAGGCGGCACGGATCGACGCGGCGGCTCCGTTCGCCTGGCCGAGCACGATGGTGCGGCCCTGGTCCCGCAGCTCCGCCGGCAGCCGCCGCAGCTGCTCCCGCAGCTCGTCGAGTCCGTTGATTTTGAATGAGGCGTGGGTCGCCATTTACTTCGGCCCCGCCGCCGGCTCGCTCAGTACCTCGACGGCCACCAGCACGCTCTCCTGGTCAGCCTGCGCCGGGTTCTGCACATGGGTGATCTCAAAGATGCGGTCCCGGAAGATCGCCCGGGTCTTGGCGGCAATCTGCGGGTGATACGGTCCGGTCAGCAGATGCGTGGCCAGGCCGAGCACCGCGCCGGCCGCGACCTGCTCCAGCGCCCTGGCGGTCGCCGGCTCGATCCGCATCCAGAGTTGCGGCGGCTCCAGGTCGGCCCACGTTTGGGTGTAGGGACCATCCGGCGTGGGCGTGGCCGGTCCCGGGTTCTGCAGTGTGACCCGGTGCGGCCGCTTCGCGATGGCGGTCATCGGGCTCATGCCAGTGTGACCTGCTGAAACGGCGCGACCGCTTCCGCATAGCCGAGCGGCGTGGTGGTGATGATCGTGCCGGCGGTGGCCAGGTCCCGGCCGGCGGTCGCATAGTGCGCCGTCAACAGGCCGACCGCATGGGTGAGCAAGGGCGGCAGGTCCGCGGCTGTTTTCCAGCCGACGATCACCCGCATCCGATACGTGGTCGGCGTGCCCTCGTAGGTCGTGCGCTGCCGGCCATGAATCAGCAGGTCCGGGCGGGACGGGACCGGCGAGCAGAGCAGCCGCACCGGGTCGCGGTCCACCGGATGCTCACCCTCCCCATCGACCATCACGAGTTCGGTCACGGACTGCAGCGGCCGGCACTGCGCCGGCAGCATCGTCGGCGGCGCGTCGTACCACACGTCGCGGGTTTGCGTCAGCAGCGCCAGCCCGGTATCGGCCTCGACCTGCTGACGAGCGGCCCGGATGAACCCGAGCATGAGTTGATCGCGTGGGTCGCCGGCCACCCAATCGAGGCCGGCACGCAGCTTCGCCTCATCGAGGGTGATCGGCTCCTCGGTCGGTGCGGTCACAAGTTCCGAGACGGCGCGAGTCAACGTCATCGGCGTCGGCGATAGTGGGCGGTCGTGACCTGCCCGGCCGGCAGGAGCGCCTGCAGGGCGTCGTTGATGGGTGTCGAGCTGTCCGGCGTGATGATCTCCCGCGGGGCGGTGATGATCGCCGCCCTGGCCGGCAGCGGCAGCCGGCGCACGCTCACCGCTACGGTCGGTTGCGGCGGCGCGGTGCAGGTCGTATGCGGTGCGCCGCACACGATGCACGGACCGGGATCGCGACGGATGAACGCCAACACAGCCTCCGTTACAAAAGCGCGGGCCACGGTCACACCCGGGAGGGCGGCAGCCCCATCAGTGCGACCGTGAACCCGCCTCGACGTGGCGGCTAACCCGCCGCGCCGATCACTTACTTGCGGTTCGCGCTCAGCGTGGTCGGCGGGGGTTGCATCCCGAGCCCGATGACTTTGCCGAATGCGCCTTCGCGGTAGACGGCCAGGGCGATCCGTTCCTCCGCTCGGATGGCCACCAGGTTCTTTATGAAAAAGTCTGCGTGGCTGTTGGACGCCTCGACCCGGATGCCGCCCTTACGAAAGAGCTGCGAGGCCGTGGCGAACGCTCCGACGAGCGCCTGCGAGACGAGCTGCGCGGGCGTGCTGGCGACCGAGATGCCCCAGATCGTCGGGTTCTGCGGGGCCGCCCAGGGCCCGGTGCCCATGTAATTCCCTTGCGCGTTCTTCGTAAGCTGAATGTCCGCCCAGTCGGCCGGGTTCATCACCACGCCGGTCGGCGTCATAAACGCCGTGGTGGCGATGTGGGTGATCTGCTTGAAGATGGCGTCCGCGTTGCTGTCGGTCGCCACGATTTGATCCGGGGCCAGGCCGGTCAGATTGTTGAAGCCGAGCAGGTTCGGCGCGGTGCCATTGCCGTTGAGGAGTTGATCCTCCTCGGCCAGCTCGATCCCGGTTCGCAGCCGGGCGTCGATGACCGAGGCCACCTGGGCGCTGTCCTCTAGCATTTCCTCGGACACGGGAATCCAGTGGGCAATCTTCCGCACCGGTGCCGTGGCCGCTTCGAAGATCAACGCCGACTCCGGCTTCAGCCCGGCCTCGGCGACCGGCGCGGCGGCGTTCGTAAATGTTTTCTCCTTCATGTAGGAGATCACATTGCTGGTCGTCGTGCCGGGCGCAATGAGGTCCGCGACCACGGTGCGCCGGACCGGCAGCGCCACCAGGCCCGGCACATACTCCGGGACGATCAGCGCCCCACCGGAGGCCGGGTCACTGGTGAGCGTGGCCGCCCGCAAACCGGGATAGCGGCTGTCGGACAGTTCGACCAGCGGCGAGGTCCACGCCCCGGCGCGACGGTGGCCACCGTTGGCGATGAAGCGTCGGAACCCCTCGTCAGCCACAAACTGCTGCCCGATGGAGAGCCGAGCCGGCTCCTGTGGTGTGGTGGCAGGGCGGGCCGTGGGCTGCGTGGCCAGGCCCTCGGTGAGCCGGTCAATGTCGGCCAGGCGGCTCGCATCGCCTTGCGCCCGGTCAAGCTGCGCTCGGATGCCGCGGGCCTCCTCCATCATCGCGTCGATGCGGCCGCGTTCCTCGGCACTCATCTCGCGGCCGGTCACGGCGGGACGGCCCTCGGCCGCCGGCTGCACCACATGCTCCTGGCAGCGGCGCATCGTGTCCTCCAGCAGCGCCTGCACTTCGGTTTTCTTCCGTCGCAGGTCCGCTTCGAGTTGGGCAATTCGCATGATCACAAATCCTTTACAGGTCGAGTTGAAGGATGGCTCGCTGATAGGTCAGCGATGCCGCGATCAGCGCCTCTCGCTCCTGGGACGTGGCCGTCAGCGGCTCCTGGTCCGTGGCTGCGTGCGCCGTGAGAGAGGTCCGAGTGCCGGCCGTGGCCGTCAACCGGGTCAACGTGTCCGCGAGTGAAGCGATCCGATCTACCAGGCCGAGCGCCAGCGCCTCGTCGGCCGGCACGGTCCGGCCCTCGCCGTAGCCGCTGCGGACCGCACTGACGGCCACGCCACGGCCCTTCGCTACGTCCGCGACGAAATAGCCGTAGGCGGTATCGACCAGGCCACGCAGGTGGTCGCGGGCCTCGGCGGTCAACGGTCCCCCGTCGCCACCCTCCGCTTTGTATTTGCCGGCGGTGATGAGTTCCCGCTTCACGCCCATCTGGGCCAGGGCGTCCGAGATGTCGTCGTAAATCGTGTAGACGCCAATCGAGCCGACCATCGAGGACGGCGAGGCGACGATCTCCGTCGCGCCGGCCATGGCCCAATAGGCCGCCGACGCCATCAGGTGCTGGGCCTGCGCGATGATCGGTTTGCGCTCGCGGGCTTTCAGCAGCTCGCGGGCAAACTCGGTTGCGCCGGCCGCATTGCCGCCAGGCGAGTCCACGTCAAAGACGATGGTTTTGATCGCGTCGTCGGCCAGCGCCGCCTGGAGCTGCCCGGACAGCGCCTCAAACGTGGTGCCGCCCGAGAACTCGGTCAGCAGGTTCATGCGTGGGGCGATGACGCCATAGACCGGGATGACGGCCACGGTCCCCCGCTTCGGCTGTGGCAGGCTGTCCCGCGGGACCAGCGCCGAGAGGTCCGGCACGGTGTCCTGGCCGGCGAGCCGGCGAGCCAGGATGTTCGCGACCGTCTGCCGCATCGTCGGTGTGACGGCCCAGGGATGTTCCAGCGCAAAGCTGAGGACGTGATCGTAGGGCTGCACCGGGCTGGTCGGACGTGGTGTGCGCGGCATCGTCAAATCTCCTGGGTGCCGGCGCGGAGCTGGGCGACCCAGCCCGTCACCGTCTCGGCGGCCACGGTCGCCGCAGCCGCGCCGAGATGCGGGTGCAGGTCATACGTGAGTTCGGCCGCACAGCGATGCGGATTGAGCGCCCGGGCCCGGTCGGCCTGCGGGAACTTGCGGAGCCGAGTCGCGTGCCGCTGCCAGGACTCCCGCTCGATGCGCTCGACGTGGGCCGAGAGCGCGAGCTGTGGCTGCGCCTCGACCGTCACATCCTCGCGGCTGCGGGCCGTGGTCCCATCGAAGGTGGGCGTCGGCACGGTCGCCGGGCCGCCCTGCTGTGGGGCCAGGGTGTCCGCGCTGTCGTCGTCAATGGCCGGCAGGTTCAGCCGAGCGCGGCCTTCGTTGGCGGTCATCACCGGCCGGCCCACCATCATCTGCAGGCTGACCGCTTGCTCCTCAAACGAGCCTTTGAGCTTCTCGGCGATGTTGAACTCGACGTAGACATCCTGGGCGTCGGTGGACTCGATGAGCAGGTAGCCCTCGATCTCCTCGGTGATCATCTCGATCCACGGACCGAGCGAGTCCGAGTAGAGCTGCTTGTGCTGCTCCTTGATATTGCTGAACGTGGCGTGTTCCAGGATGCCGACCATCGGCAGCGGGATGTGATAGGCGGCGGCGCACTCCTCGCGGGACAGCTTGCGGCTGGCACTGTATTCCGAGTCGCGGGCGTTGAAGGACCAGGGCTTCAGCGTCATCCCCTTCGGCAGGAGGGCCGCCATCCCCACCTTCGTCCCGCCGGCCGAGTACTCCTGCCACTGCGTGCGCCATTGCTGCTGCTGCGGCTCGGTCCAGTTCGGCGCGTCCTTCGTCTGCTCGATCACCCCTTCCATCCGGCCGGCGTTGCGCCAGAACGCTTCCCGGTTCTCGGCGGCGGCCGCTTCGGCTGAGAGGATTTGCCGCAACGTCTCCAGCGGCGAGAGGCCGAGCAGCGGGTTCAGCGGGTTGTACCCGCCGAAGTGCATCACGTCCTCCGGGCTGTATTCGATGCGCTCGTTGTTGTGCAGCCACACAAACGACGACGGGAGCAGGCCGCCAACCGGGACGACCTCCTCGGGCGGCAGCCGCACCAGGCCGACCAGCCGCCGGCCGGCGTCTCGTACCTTCAGCCAGTAGGCGTTGAAGTAGATGCCGAGGTCGCCCATCAACGCCTCGATCAAGCGGTAGCGCGTGGTCGAGGGATTGGGACTCGTCAGCCACCGCACCACATCGTGATTGACCAGGCGCACCCGGTCCGTGTCGCTCACCCGGCGATACGCATGAATGCCGAGCTGCGCGATGTTGCGGGCCAGGAAATCAACGCAGGTCCGCACGTTCGGCTGCGAGGCGTAGATGGCGGCGTAGGTTTGCGCTCGGCCGTAGAAGCCCAGCTCGTAGCTGCTCGGATAGGTCGGCGTGAAGGTGGCCGGCGCGGTGAACGCCTGCAGCTCGCCGGCTGTCTGCACCACCGGCATTACGGGAGCACCTGGTAGAAGGCGACGTTTGAGCGATGGATGACGACCTCGCCGTCGATGGGCGTCGGCGGTGTGGTCGCTTTCAGCAGCTCCGCCCGGCGCAGCGTGAACCAGGGCCCGCGCTCGGCCAGCACGCCACGGATCGCGGTTGCCGGGTCGTCTTTCAGGTTCACGATCACCAGCCGCAGCTCAGGCGGGTTCCAGGGCCAGCGCATTCCCAAGGTTTGCGCTGGTCAGTCTGCGGGCGGCAGCTCAGGTATGTAAATGATTGGTGCCAGAATTCGGACCGGCCAGGCCCGCCAGGACGCGACCGGACCGCCGGACGGCCCGCCGGCCGGCCGAACGGGAGATCGTGTCCTGGCGAGGCTGCCAGGCCGGTCCCTGGCCCGGTCTAGCGGTCGCTCATCGGCCGGCCGGTCGGCGTGGACGGTGGGGCGTTCGACCATCCGGGCTCCTGGGCCGGCTGCTGGGACGCCTGGCCGCCGCGCTGCGGCTGGCCCGGCTGGCCCGGCTGCGGCGTGGGCGGTGCCGGCTGGCCCGGCTGCGGTGCGGGCGACGGCGTGGGCGCGGGCTGTCCTGGCTGGGCGAACCCGCGGTCATCGTGCTGCTGTTCTTCCATTGCTGTCCTCCTGGCGTGTTAGTCGTCCGCATCCTCGTCATCGAGGTACTTGGCCAGCGCCCGGCGCACGACGGTCGGGACCGAGCACCGGCCCTGCCGCGACCGTTGAAACGCGGCGTTGTACGTGGCCGGAGCCATCCGCACGTTGACCGCGGTAGACGCCTGGCCGCGGCTGGCCAGCGGCTTGCGACCACGGCCGGCCGGCTTTGCGTCGTCCTTCGCCATCGCGCCTCCTTGCGATCTACATGCCGAACATGAGGAGCTGCGGATCGTCGGCCGGCACTTCGGACAGGTCCGCGGCCGCGAGCTTGCGGGCCATGAGGGTGGCGATCACCGGATCGATGCGGCCGCGACTGCGCTTCTTCACCGGATAGATGTTGTCTTTCCCGTCCCGTTGTACCACCACATTGCTGACGCACCAGGCCATGAGCGGATTGTGGCCGGCATCGACCAGGGCATCGAGCACGTCGGCCTCAAAGTCTTTCGACGGTCCGCTCATCTGCTGCATCGTTTGCGGGATCTCGACCACCTGCAATCCATCCGCAGCCAGGTCGTTGACCAGGTTGCCGGCGTTCCACGGATCGATGCCGACCTGCCGCACGTCGAAGCGGTCGGCGGCCAGGGCGACCAGCGCCCGCACGTCGTCCTGGTCAATGCGATTGCCCGGGTTCGTGTGCAGGTGGCCCTCGGCCAGCCAGGTCAGATACGGCGCACGGTCCCGGTGCGCCCGCTCCTCCAACGTGTCGGCCGGCGTCAACGTCCACGCCAGCAGCCGCCACGCCGGCCGGCCATCCCGCGGCGGGAACACGGCGACCACGGCGGTGAGGTCGATCTTGGAGGACATATCGACGCCGATCCAACACGGCTCGCCACGCAGGCTCTCCCAGGTCCACACCGACTGCCCGCGCCGCCAGCCATCGAGCGACAGCCAGGGCGAGGCCGCACCGCCCCAGAGGTTGAGCCGCTTCTGCTTGAAGGCGGCCGCCGCGCTCGGCATGTGGATCGCTTTGGTGACGAGCGCCCGCATGTCGTCCGGCTTCACCGACACGCCGTAATTCGGATTCGCCTTGCGCCAGGTGGCCTCCTGGGTCCAGTCATCGTCGGCGTCGGCGTGGGCGATGAAGGCCAGCAGGGACTCGTCAGTCAGGACGCCTTCAAGCACCTGGCCGGCGTAGTGGTGTTGGTCCCCGCAGGGCGTCACGGCATCGCCGCCGGCCGTGGTGATCCAGAGGATGACCGGCTGGCGACGAGCGCCCACGGCCGTCTCCATCACGTCGATGAGGCCGCGGTGCTTCATCGCATGGGCCTCGTCAATGACGACGACCAGCGGGTTCAGCCCATCGGTCGAGTCCCGGTCCGCACCCAGCGGCTCGAGTTTTGAGGCGCTGGTGTGCCGGTGCAGGTTGACCGCAAACACCGTGATGCGGGACCGCAGGCCACTCTCGATCACGAGCTGCCGGCAGTCGTTGAATACGATCTTGGCCTGCTCCCGCTTCGTCGCAATGCAATAGCCCTCGGCTCCCGGCTCTCCGTCGAAGAACGTGACGTAGAGGGCGACCAGGGCCGCCACCAATGACTTGCCATTCTTCCGCGGGATCTCGCAGTAGAGGGTGCGGAAGCGGCGCAGGCCGGTGTCCCGGTGGACCCACGCGAACAGGGAGCCGAGATAGAACACCTGGTGCGGCTCCAGCCGGATGCGCTGGCCGGCCCATTCGCCTTTGTAGTGACGCAGCAGCTCCGCAAAGCGGACGAACCGCTGGGCCCGGCGATAGTCGAAGCGGTACGGGAAGGCGGCCGGCTCGGTCCGTTCGCGCTGCCGGTCGCGCAGGTGCCGCTCAGCCGCGAGCCGGTGGTACTTCCCAGCCGGCAGCCGGCCGCGGACCACCCGGCGTGCGTAGGCGTCTATCGGGTTCATACATCGGCGTCAGTGTGGCCGGATGGCGGGCGCGTCGAACTCCGCAAACGGATCGTCGCTGCCGCTGGCCTCGGCCGGCTTCACCCGGGTCCGGCTCGATGGCGTCAGCCCCAGTTCGGGCCACAGCTTCGCACAGCCGGCCAGCGCCCGCGTGGCGATGCTGAGATACGGGTTCTGCATCGGATAGCCGCTGGGTGCCTTGACGAGCATCCCGAGTTTGGCGAGCTGCGCGGTCGCCTCGACGTAGCGGCCCCATTCCAGGCAGAGCGCAATCAGGGCGGCCCGGTCCGCATCCGTGACGAGCCGAATCTGCCGCAGCATCGGAGCCAGCCGCCGCCACTCCGTGATGGCGCGATGGTCCGAGCCCAGCTCCGGCGGGATGGTCTCGACCGGCTCGATCATCGGCGGCTCTGCTTCGAAGGGTGGCAGCGGTCGTTTGCTCGGGTTCCCTTCCAGCCGGCGCTGCGCGGTCGGCTTCGGTTTGCGGCCTCGCATGATCAGCGGTGCCGAAACTGCAGGAACTCACGCCGGGCCCCGGCATCGGTGAGGAACACGCCACGCAGGGCCGACGTGATCGTCTCGCTGCCGGCGAGCCGGATGCCGCGCATCTCCATGCACAGGTGGCGAGCCGTCAGGATGACGCCGACGCCGCGGGCCTCGACCAGCGTGGCCAGGGCGTCAGCCACCTGGCCGGTCAGGCGCTCCTGATTCTGCAGGCGGTGGGCAAAGTGGCGCACCAGCCGCGGCAGCTTCGACAGGCCGACGATCTTGGCGGCCGGGACATAGCCGACCGTGGCCGTCCCGAAGAACGGCAGGAGATGGTGCTCGCACAGCGAGTAGAACGGGATCGCCCGCATCACGATCATCTCGTCCGTGCCTTCGGCGTCGAACGTGGTGAGACACGGCAGGTCGGCGGCCGGCGTGAGGAATTCGGCGTAGAACCGCTCGACCCGGTGCGGCGTCTGCTGCAGCCCTTCGCGGTCCGGGTTGTCGCCCAGGGCGGTGAGGAGCTGCGCGGTCAGCACCCGGACCGCACTCATGCGATCTCCTGCAGCTCATAGGCGGTCGGGTCCACCACGCCGGCCAGGACGAACGCTTCATGCCGCTCGACGCAGGTGCCGCAGCGGCCGCAGTGCTGCCGCCGGCCCTCATAGCAGCTATACGTGAGGCCGAGCGGCGCGTGCAGCTCATGGCCGCGGGCCACAATCGCCGCCTTGTCGAGGACCGTGAACGGTCGCAGCAGGTCCACCTGGTGCCAGTCGGCGAGCCGCAACGCTTCGGCCATCGTGTCGATGAAGGCCGGCCGGCAATCGGGATAGACCGGGTGATCGCCGCTGTGCGCCGCATAGGCGATGGCGGTCGCCTTCACGCTCACCGCCCACGCGCCGGCAATGGCCAGGAGGATCATGTTGCGATTCGGGACCACGGTGGCCCGCATCGTCTCGTCGGCATAGTGACCGTGCGGGACAGCCACATCCGCGGACGTTTGACTACTGCCGGCCAGGACGCCACGCAGCACGGTCAGATCGAGATATTGCCACTCGACGCCGTAGTGCTGGGCGACCGCCCAGGCCGCCGTCGTCTCCTGCACATGCCGCTGGCCATAGTTCACGGTCAACGCCCGGGCGTGATAGCCGCGCTCGATGCAATCGCCGAGCAGCACGGTTGAATCGAGCCCGCCGGAGAGCAGCACGATCACAGTCGGTTTCGTCACAGGTCCCGCTCCTTTCCGAGATGATCGAGTTCAGCCATCTGCGCCCGCCAGCGGACCCGCGCTTGCTGCTCGACCGTGAGGTAGTGATTGATCTCGGCCTGGAGATGGTGCTGGCCGCGGATCGAGAGATGGCCGTAGCGCCGCCATTTCCCCCAGCGGGTCGGACCGACCTCCCAATTCGTCGCATCGACCGAGTGCCACGGCAGGGCGAGGATCGCCTGGTGGCCACCGAAGCTGAAGCCGTGGATGCGCTTCGGCCAGGTCCGAGCGAAACATTGCTCGGCCCACTGTCGCTTCTGCCGCTGCTGGGTCTTGAGATGGACGACGCCGCCGAGGGCGATCTTCGGATAGGTCCGGGCCATCGAGAGCAGGACGTGCTCCGGCTCACCGTAATGAAACGTGGGGATCGCCGGCACGCCGGCCGCCCACATGGCCTCGCAATTCTTCAAGCTCGCCACCGGGTCGCCGATTACGTCGAGGCTGAACACGTCGGTCAGCGTGGCATCCGTGGCCCGCAGCTCGGTCGCCGTCGCAATGTAGTCGGCCAGGCGGATCGGCGTTCCGCTGTTGTGGGCCGAGTAGGCTCCCGAGTCCAGTGCCCAATCCCGATAGCGATACTGCGACCGCACCCGGAGGAACGCCGGCAGGTAGACGAACGAGACGAGCAGGGCCGGGACCGCCTGGCAGCCGGACGCCAGCGAGGACACTTCCGACGTGGTGTTGAGCGTGGCGAGCCGGATGGTCGGTGCGTCGGTCACGGCGTGCGTTCCAGTGGCAGAGTGTCGAGCTGCCGCATCTGTGCCTGCCAGCGGATGCGGGCTTTCTGCTCGATGCCGAGGTAGTACTTCACCTCCTCTTGCAGGTGCTGCCGGCTGCCGCGGACCGACATGCGGCCGTACCGCTTCCAGTTCCCGTAGCGGCACGGTCCGCTGGCCCAGTTACTCGCATCCACCGAGTGCCAGGGCAGGGCGACGATCATCTCAAACGTGCCGAACCCGAAACCGTGAATGCGCTTCGGCCAGGTCCGGGCGAAGCACTGTGCGGCCCACGCCATTTTGTATTTCGGCTTGAGGCCGACCGCACCGCCGAGGGCGATCTTTGGATAGGTCCGGGCCAGGTCGAGCAGCACCGCCTCCGGCTCGCCGTGATGGTAGGTCGGCACGGCCGGCACGCCGGCCTCCCACATGAGATCGCAGTTCACCCGGCTGGCGTGATGGTCGCCGATCACGTCGAGGCTGTAGACCTCGGTGAGCGTGGGATCGTGACCGAGCAGGCTGCGGCACGCCTCGATGTACTCGGCCAGCCGAATCTCCTTCCCGCTGTTGTGGGCCGAGAACGCGCCGGAGTCCAACACCCAATCGCGATAGCGATAGCGATGGCGTTCGCGCAGGAAGCGGCGCAGCCACACGAACGAGACGAGCAGAGCCGGCGGGTCGGCGTGGCCGCCGTCCGGCTGGGGTTCCAGCGAGATGACTTCGGCCACGCGATTGCCGGTCGCAATCCGCACGGTCGGCGCGGTCACGAGCGCGGTTGAGTGAGCAGCCATTGACACATCATCTCGACCAGCGCCGCATCCGTCTCGGCCTCCGGGAACTGCGGCCGCACCAGGTCGAGCAGGGCGTACTGCTCGGCGGTGAGCTTGACGACGTGGCCGCCGCCCTCGCCATCCGGCAGGCTGCCGCTCGGGGTGGCCGGGCTCCAATCGCCGGCCAGGAGCGTGGCGATCTCGTGGGCTGGGAACCCGGTCAGGTCGCGCAGCTCGCCTTCGTCAATCTGCTTCAGGGCGTCGGCCACCCCTTGCCAGTCCCAATCCGCCTGCCAGCGATTCGCGGCCAGGTTCGCGGCCGCTTCCACGTCCGGCGGCCAGCGCACCTCCCGATACGAGAACCGCATCCCATCGGCCAGCACATAGCCGTGGCCGACCGTGCCTTGCGCGTCCTCCGGTTGCGGCGTGCAGACGACCTCGACGGCCGCCGCCGAATGAAACGCCTCGACCCGTTTGTGGCCGCCGACGAGCTGCCCGGTCGAGACGTTGCGAACGATGCCGCCGAGGTCGCCAAAGCGTTTGAGGCTGGCGAGGAACGGCGCGACCTGCTCCGCTTTCCACGGTTCCCGCGGGTTCGTCGGGTTCGCTACCAGGTCGGTGAGCGTGCGAAGCTCGACCTCCGGATTGAACTTGATCCCGGCCAGGGCATCGGCCGACAGCTTGAGCGCCTCCACGTCGGGATCATGTTTGCCGGCGGCGCGGGCCGCTTTACGGGTCATCGCACCACCCATACCTTGTGCTGCTGAATCGAGAGCCGCCACGCCGGCTGGGCCAGGCAGAGGCCGATGCAATAGGCCAGGTTGGCCCGGTTCAAGTGGTCGCCGTCGCTGTGCGGCGAGAGGCAGTAGAACCGGGCTCGTAGCGCCGGCTGCGGGATCGCCTGGCCGACGTGCCGGACATATTTGATTTCGTCCACGTTGAACCCGTCCGGCCGCTGTGGGAAGTGTCGCACGAGGATGTGTTCGGCCACCTTCGGGCTGACCGTGACCCAATCGAGGCCGGCCGGGACCGGGCGCACGCCGCTGGTTTCAATCTGCTGCTGATAGCCGGCGGCCCGGAAGTGCGCGACCATCTCCGGCGTGAGCTGGTCGGTCGGCTCGCCGCCGGTCCACACGATCCAGCGGCAGGAGCCGCCGACCTGGCTCACCCGGGCGGTGAGGCCCGGCAGGTCGAACGGCTCGCCACTCTCAAACTCGGTGTCGCATTCCACGCCGGCCAGGGCGCACGCATGTTTGACCGAGCAGCCGGACAGCCGGACGAACACGGACGGCTCGCCGGCTCGTGCGCCTTCGCCCTGCAGCGTCAGGAACACCTCAGTTACTCTCATCGGTTCACCCGTTCCGACCAGGGCGCATAGCGGCAGGCGGCCGTGCACGTCTCCCGGATGGTCACGGCCACCACACTCGGGAGGACTGACTTCAGCCGGTCGTAGATGTAGCGGGCGATCTCCTCGCTGGTCGGATTCACCAGGCCGGTCGATTCGTTCAGGTCGTAGTGGTCGAGGGTGTTCTCGACCAGCGGACCGAGTGCGAGGCTGAGATGCCCGTAGTCGATCACCATCCCGGTCTGCGGTCCGGTGGCGTGCAGCTCGCCGCCAGCGACCTCGACCTCGCCGACCCACGAATGACCGTGGACCCGGCGACACTTCCCATCGTGCGCCGGCAGATGGTGCGCTGCCTCAAACCGAAACCGCTTGCGGAGAGTCCACATAGGTTCGTTTCCTGTTGTCACGGTCCGAATTTGCTACCCCCCTGCGCCAATTTCGCGGCCATGCGAAGAAAGG
>Ga0163161_10001609_pt1 | contig 16626 bp, 14 predicted proteins | sample S45metaG_FD_129847 | JGI IMG/M metagenome (GOLD analysis project Ga0163161, IMG submission 129847) | Switchgrass rhizosphere microbial communities from Kellogg Biological Station, Michigan, USA - S4-5 metaG | ecosystem: Host-associated > Plants > Roots > Rhizosphere > Soil | place: USA... | reverse complement strand
TTCTCGAAGAAGAGCTTGTTCCGCGCCTGATCGGGCGCTTCGAAGTTGACCGCCTCGACCTTGATCAGCGCAAAGTAACGCTCGCCTTCTTTTGGAGGGCGGATCTGTCCCGAGACGGTATCGCCGGTCCGAAGGTCGAATTTGCGTATCTGCGATGGGCTGACATAGATATCGTCCGGACCTGGTAAATAGTTGTATTCCGGTGCACGCAGGAAGCCAAACCCGTCGGGTAGCGTCTCGAGGACGCCCTCAGAAAAGATAAGTCCGCTCTTCTCTGTCTGTGCTGCGAGCACCTTGAATATAAGCTCCTGCTTGCGCAATCCGGTCGCGCCCTCGATGCCCATTTCCTTTGCGATGTGGGTCAGTTCGCTAATAGACATGTCCTTAAGGCCGGCGAGATCGAGCTTGCCTTCGGCATTTCTGCCGTCGTTTGCGGAGGCGGCAGATGCGGGCGGGGTCTCCGACGCGCCATCGCTTCCGGCGTCGGCGCCGTTATCTTCTGGCATTATCATTGTTTCGTCATCATCCGCGGCCCTCTCGGCGCGCGGGCGGCGGGTTGTAGTTTTGGTAGCCATTTCGGTTAAGTTGGATCTAGGGTCAAAGAAAAACCTTCAACAGATCAGTGGATTATAAAATTCTTTCGCGCATCAACGCGTTGTCAAAAAAGGGGTTCAAATTAAACGGGCGGAGAATAGCGTATGGATCGTGTGTAGTACCGCTAAAAATCAAGCCAAAAGCTTTTTTCGCGAAACCCTGGATTAAAGGGAAAATCAATTATTACATCATTACGAATCGGAAATCAACCGTAAAGTTGCTTTTTTTCCACGCTTTCGGTGATGGCGGCCCATACCTCGTCACGGCCGCGGCCGGTCCGCGACGAATAAGCAATGATAGATGCGTTGGGCAGCAGCGCCTTGACCGTCTTGAGCGACCTCTGCAGCTCGTTTTTCGAGAGCTTGTCGGCCTTAGTAGCAACGACCAAATGCGGCTTACGGTTGTGAACAAGCCATTCATTCAACTGCATGTCCAGCGCCGTTGGTTCGTGCCGTGCGTCGATCAGCTGTACGCACAGGACCAATTCCTCTCGCTCGCTCAGATATTCCTCGGCCATCTTGCCCCAGTCGGCCCGCATGGCCTTTGAAACCTTTGCAAAACCGTACCCGGGCAGGTCAGCGAAGTAGAACTCACCGTTGATCAGAAAGAAATTGATACTCTGCGTCCGTCCCGGTGTGTTTGACGTTCTCGCCAAGCCCTTTCGCTGCAGTAATGAGTTGATAAGCGACGACTTCCCGACGTTCGAGCGGCCGAGAAATGCGATCTCGGGCCGGCCGCCGGTAACCCAATGCCGTTGTTCAAACGCACTCTTGACGAACTCGGCTGATGCGATCTTCACGCCGATCCTGCCATATCGGCACGAGCTTGCATCCAACGCTTCATCGACTCGCGGCGGCTGGCGAGCGTTTCCACTGCATCGGGCCGTCCCATTAGCAAAGTTTCGAGATGACGCAGATAATTCTCGTTCCCGAGCATCTCGCGAACGCCCGCAATATGCGGCTGGACCTTCGAGAAAACAACCCAGGCTTCTCCGCCCGAATCGAAGAACATCTCCTCGTCGATCGCGCCTCGAATGACGAAGCTGGCCGCCATTTCCCAATAGGTCGTGACCATACGGTACTTGGCGCTCGTCGCTTCGTCGATCATCGTCTTCATGATGTCCTCGACGCTCTCGGGAAAGAACGAGATGAACCAATTACGGCCCTCTCGCATCTTTTCCTCGCGGCGAAGGTCGTAAAGCTGCATTATCAGTTCTGCCGACTTTTGCAGGTCGTTCATGGCGGATATTTTCGGATCAGTCTACAGATTTTACCGGAGCCGAAATGTCCGTAACATCGGGGTTCCAAATCTGTGGCGTTTCGACACTCGCGACGACGTCGCCCTCGAGGGCGAATTTCAAAACCTCGTCTATGGTGTCGACCACATGGATCGTCAGATCGTCTCGGACTTCTTCAGGCACATCGGCGAGGTCCTTTTCGTTCTCCTTTGACAAGATCAAGGTCTTCAATCCAAAACGGTGTGCGGCGAGCAGTTTTTCCTTTACGCCACCAATCGGCAGTATCTTTCCGCGAAGAGTGATCTCACCCGTCATCGCGACATCGTGCCGGGCGGCCTTGCCGGTAAGAGCTGAGACCATGGCAGTCGCGATCGTGATGCCGGCGCTCGGGCCGTCTTTAGGGATTGCTCCTTCAGGCACGTGGATGTGCAGGTCCTTTTCGCGGAAGTCGGCCGGGTCAATGCCCAGGTCCTCCGCCCGCGTCCGGACACAAGTCAGCGCGGCCTTGGCCGATTCCTGCATTACTTCGCCCAACTTGCCGGTCAATGTAACTTCGCCCTTACCTTGCACCAGCGTTGCCTCGACCTGCAGGACGTCACCGCCGACCTCGGTCCATGCGAGGCCGTTTACGAGGCCGATCTCACTCTTTCGGGCGATGTCCTGCTTTCTGAATCTGATGGTGCCCAGCAGTTCCTGAACTTTGTCCGCATCTATGACGACGCGAAAATCTTCCTTAGCGACAGACGCGACGAATTTCCTCGCAATCTTCCTCAGGCACGAGCCGATCTCGCGTTCGAGATTCCGAACACCAGCCTCTCGTGTGTAGTGGCGAATGATCTCGAGTATGCCTTCATCGGTAAACTTAACGCGTTCACAGTCGATGCCGCTGTTCTCGCATTGTTTTCCGATCAGGTGGCGTTTGGCGATCTCTACCTTTTCGCGTTCCGTGTAACCTGAGAGGTTCAGTATCTCGAGCCGATCTTGCAATGCCGGAGGGATGGTGTGCAGCACATTGGCCGTCGCGATAAAGAACACGTGTGACAGGTCGTAATCGACGTCGAGATAATGGTCGCGGAATGTGCAGTTCTGTTCCGGATCGAGCACCTCCAGTAAGGCGGCCGACGGGTCGCCGCGGAAATCGCGGCCGAGTTTATCGACTTCATCGAGAACAATGACCGGATTGATGGTCCCCGCCCGCTTCATCAACTGGATGATCTGGCCCGGCAAAGCGCCTATGTATGTGCGACGGTGGCCACGTATCTCCGCCTCGTCATGAACTCCGCCCAAGGCGAGCCGGACAAACTTGCGTCCCGTTGCGTTAGCGATCGACCTGCCGAGCGAGGTTTTGCCGACGCCCGGTGCACCGACAAAGCACAGGATGGTCCCTTTGGGATTCTTGACAAGCTGGCGCACGGCGAGAAATTCGAGTATGCGCTCCTTGATCTTCTCAAGGCCATAGTGGTCCTCGTTCAAGGTCTTTTCGGCCTGGTCAAGGTCGTCTATCTCGTCGGACCGTGTCTGCCATGGCACGTTTATGAGCCAGTCAAGATAGGTACGCGAGACGGTGCTCTCGGCCGACATTGGCGGCATCGCTTCAAGCCGCGAGAATTCCTGCTGGGCCTTCTCCTTGGCCTCGTCGGTCATTCCCGCCTCTTCGATCTTTGTTTTGAGATCGTCAAGCTCCGCCTTTTCGTCCTTTCGGCCAAGCTCTTTGTGGATGGCCTTGATCTGCTCGTTGAGGTAATACTCGCGCTGGTGCTTATCCATCTGCTTCTTAGTGCGCGAATGGATGTTGCGGTCGAGGTTTCGCTTCTCGATCTCGGCTTCGAGAACGTCGATCAGCTTTTGCAGCCTTTCCGGGACCGAGAATGTCTGTAGCAGTTCCTGCTTCTCGCCGACGCCGATGCGGAGCTGCGACGACATCGCGTCCGATATCTGCGCCGCCGATACACCGCGCAGCGAGGCATGCAGGGCATCCGTATAACCATCGGGCGAGATCTTGAGAAACTGTTCGACCAGCGAATGGATCTTTTGCAGCAGAGCGTCAGTGCGAAACCCTGTGTCCTCAGTCGAGGCGACGCGGCGAACGTGGCAATAGAACATTCCGTCCGTATCTTGCTCCACTCGAACGCTTTGGCCCCGCTCCCTGCCCTCGACAACGACCTTTATCTGTCCGTTATCCAGCCGCTGGGCCTGCAAAATGCGGCCGAGCGTGCCGATCGAATAGATCTCGTCGGGCCGCGGCTCGTCGACCGTCGCGTCGTGCTGCGTCGCTAGAAAGATACCTCGCTCGCCGGTCATCGCCTGTTCCAGCGCTCGCACCGAGCTTGGCCGTCCGATCTTGAAAGCCACCTTTGTGTAGGGAAAAATGACTACGTCACGGATCGGGACCATCGGAAACCGCTCGATGTCCGCGGGCATTTGGTCGCTAAACTCCTGCATACAACTTGCAAACCTCGTTTTGTGGTTAGTCTGGCTAAAACGTGCGAATTAAGCTGGATTGATTCTATTTACGCAAAATCACGGGACAAAAGCAATAGCGATCTTGCCGAATTGAGAATAATTGTCAGCTCGCGAAATATGCCTCATAAAACGGCGAATCGAGGGCGAATTTTAATTTTCTTTTAAGTTGCGCTTCGGCGGGCGGGGGGTATAAAATCACTAAACGTATTTTGTCGGCTTTTTTGCTTGTCCCACCGTCTTAATACCTTTTAGCGGCTGCGACCGACCGTGCTGCTCAAGATCAAAAATTTGTAGGAGGACAATCATGTCTAAGTTTGATTGTGTTAATTCGGAACGTGCGAACTCGCGCGTCCTGATCTTGACGATCGCTGCCCTGGCGCTTGCGATCGCTCTGCCATTACTGATAAAAGTCGCGACCAACACAACGCAGGCGCAGACCAACGGCCCGGACCTCGTCGCTAACCTGACGGGCGGACCGATTGGCGGACAGACGCCGCGCGGTTCCGCTTCTTTTTATGCGGGCGGCGGTAATACAGGGGCTCGTCTCTTTGTCGATATTTCCAACGTGAATCTGACCCCGGGGATACATCTCAACGTCTTTTTGAACACCGATAATATCGGTGTGATCATTCTGGATAGCTTCCATCATGGTTTTCTTTTCCTGCCGCATTCGCCGCAGGATCCGCCGCCGGTGGTCCATGCCGGCGATGTCATGTCGATCACGCCCGGCAATGTCCCGGGAGGCAATACCGAGATACTGCACGGCACATTCGGTGCTGCTGCGACCCCGACGCCATTCCCGACCCATTCGCCGTTCCCGACGCACACGCCGAGCGGAACGCCCAACCATTCGCCGTTCCCAACGCCGTCGCCGCACGCTTCACCGACGCCGCACGGAACACCCGTTCCTCCGGTGCATCTTTTTGCGCCTTTGACCGGTGACCCTATCGGAGGCGTCACACCACGTGGCATCGGAGTTTATTCGAGTTTCGGTGGTGAGATCATTGCCGTCCTGGACGTGTATGTTTCATTCGTTAATCTTCCGGAAGGAACCCAGCTGGGAGTCGCAGTTGCCGGCACAAATGTCGGAAACATTACGCTTCATAATCACATGGGGGCTCTCCACCTGGGACAGAACGTGCCGCCGGTAATGAACGGTGACTTGCTGACCGTGCGAAACGGCGAAACCACGGTTTTGGCGGGCGTGTTCACAAATACGCCGCCGACATTCCCGACACCGACACCGCGTACGACGCCCACGCCGAACGGCACGCCGACTCCGCCTCCAACGCCTCGGCCAGCCCGCGCATTTGCGGCGCACTTGAACGGCGAACAAGTGGTTCCGCCGGTCACCACCGAAGGCCGTGGATTTGGGTTTATTACGCTCAATGCTGACGAGACCGAGATCAGGGTCTTCCTGGGATCCTTCCATCTCTCGTCCGCCATCACGGCCCGGACGATCAATGGCCCGGCGATGCCAGGCGAGAACGGTCCGGTCGTATTCACGCTGGCAAACCCGCCGACAAATACGTACGAGACATTTCCGGTGACGGCCGAACAGGTCACGCAGCTGCGGGCGAACCTTTGGTACTTCAATGTCGCAACCGAGACGAATCCGGACGGCGAGATCCGGGGCCAGATCATGTCCAGGAACCATCGTGACGACTTTGACGGCGATGGGCTCTCGGAGATCTCGGTAATGCGCCCCGGTGGCGGCTCCAACGCCTGGTACATTCTCAACAGCTCGGATAACACTGTCACATCCGCACAGATCGGTGGTGCTGGCGACATCAACGTCCAGGGCGATTATGACGGTGACGGAACGGCTGACATCGCTATGTTCACGCCGTCGAGCGGTAATTGGCAGCTTCGCCTAAGCGAGACCGGCCAGACGATGAATCACCATTGGGGAGCCAATGGCGACATCCCCTTGGTCGGCGATTATGACGGCGACGGGATCAGCGATCTCGTCGTGTTCCGTCCGTCCAGCGGAAATTGGTATGTCCGGCGCTCTATCGACGGAGCTATGCAGGCGATCCATTGGGGCCAGAACGGCGATCGGCCGGTAGCCGGCGATTTTGACGGGGACGGGACCAACGACCTCGCCGTGTTCCGTCCGTCATCCGGTAACTGGTACGTGCTGCGAAGCTCAGACCAGGGAATGACGGCCGTGCATTGGGGCTTGAGCGGCGATCGCCCCGTTGCGGGCGATTTTGACGGCGACGGTATGTCTGATCTCGCGGTCTTTCGTCCAAGCAATGGCAACTGGTACGTCAATCGCAGCTCTGACAACGGGTTCACTGCCGTGCACTTTGGGCTGAGCGGCGATATCCCGGTGCCTTGCGAATTTGACGGCGACGGCAATACCGACATCGCGGTATTCCGCCCGTCGGATGGCAACTGGTACATCCTTCGAAGCTCGGACAACACGCTCTCGGCATTCCACTTCGGAATATCGACCGACCGCCCGATCACGACTGCATACGCACCACAGTAAATAAGTAAATAGCTCATCTTTCGATGACATGAAAAAACTCCGCCGAGCAGTCGGCGGAGTTTTTTTCCTTATGCGGTTATTCAGATCCTGGTTTTTCGCAGCGGCTTTCTACGCTGCCTCTTCTGTGCGAGTGACAAGCTCAAAGACCGGCGCCTTTCGCTCGATCATCTCCTTTGTTACGACGATCTCTTTGACCTTTTTCTCGGTCGGCAGGACGTACATCGATTCGAGCAGTACTTCCTCGAGGATCATCATCAGGCCGCGGGCACCGACCTTGCGTTGGTGGGCCTGTTGGGCGACGGCCTTGATGGCTCCGTCGGTGAACTTGAGGCTGATGTTGTCGAACTCGAATTTCTTTTGATACTGCTTGATGAGCGCATTCTTCGGCTCGGTCAGGATCGTCACTAACGCTTCTTCGTCAAGCTCGCGAAGCGTGCCGATCACCGGCAGCCGGCCAACGAATTCCGGTATCAGGCCGTAATGGATGAGGTCCTCCGGCTCGAGCTTGTTTATCGAGTCGATGTGCCGTTGCTTGTTCGTCTTTACGTCCGCCTGAAAACCGAGCGACTTGTTGCGGAACCGGCGCTCGACGACCTTTTCCAAACCGATGAAGGCGCCGCCGCAGATGAACAAAATGTTTGTTGTATCGAGTTGCTGAAAATCCTGCTGCGGATGCTTGCGTCCGCCACCCGCGGGAATGTTGGCGACCGTCCCTTCGAGTATCTTGAGTAACGCTTGCTGCACGCCCTCTCCGGAAACGTCGCGCGTGATCGACGGGTTGTCGTCCTTGCGGCAGATCTTGTCGATCTCGTCGATGTAGATGATGCCCTGCTGCGCCTTTTCCAGATCGCCGCCGGCCGATTGGACGAGCCTCAAAAGGATATTCTCGACGTCCTCGCCGACATAACCTGCCTCGGTCAAACTTGTCGCATCGACTATGCAGAATGGCACGCTCAACACGCGGGCCAGCGTCTGCGCCAGCAGTGTTTTGCCCGTGCCGGTAGGACCGATAAGAAGGATATTTGATTTTTGCAGCTCAATGTCGGACCGTCGTTTCGCCAATTCGAGACGCTTGTAATGCTGATAGACGGCGACGGAGAGACGTTTTTTTGATTCTTCCTGTCCGATGACATATTCATCGAGGAACGCCTTGATCTCCTGTGGCTTTGGAAGGTTCGCGCGGACCGCAGTCGACGTCGTTTGCTCGTCGTCATTGATTATCTCGTTGCAGATATCAATGCACTCGTTGCAGACATAGACGCCGGGGCCGGCGATAAGCTTACGGACATCGTTCTGTGACTTGCCGCAGAATGAGCAGGTGAGTAATTCTTCGGGGCGTCTGAATTGGGACATAACTTGTTTTGAGTTCCAGCTTCGGCTGGCGTTTATTTCAATGAGCCAGCTATAGCCGGAACTCCGAACTATTTCTCCCGGTGCTCGATGACTTCGTCGATGAGGCCGTATTCCTTCGCCTGTATCGGCGACAATATGCGGTCGCGCTCGACGTCAAGTTCGACCTGCTCGTAGGACTGGCCGCTGTGATGCGCGATGATGTGCGACGTCAGCTCGCGCATGCGGATGATCTCCTCGGCCATAATGCGAACGTCAGTCGCCTGGCCTGAGGCACCGCCTGACGGCTGGTGAATAAGCACGCGCGCGTTGGGCAGCGAAAATCTTTTCTTCGGAGCTCCCGCACACAGCAGCAACGCGGCCATCGATGCACACTGGCCGACGCAGATCGTTGTGACGTCGTTCTTGATGAACTGCATCGTGTCATATATCGCCATTCCCGCCGTGATCGAGCCGCCCGGGCTGTTGATATAAAGATTGATATCCCGCTCCGGATCTTCCGCTTCTAAAAACAAAAGCTGCGCGACGATAAGATTCGCGATCTGGTCGTCGATCGGCGTGCCGATAAAAATGATGCTGTCCTTGAGCAGCCGCGAGTAAATGTCAAAGGCCCTCTCGCCCCGCGACGTTTGCTCGACAACCATTGGTACTAGTGCCATAAAATTATTCTCAGATCACTTTACGTAACGCTTGAATTATAACGGGATAAGTTGTTGAAAATATGGCGATTGCCATATCGGAGTCTGATTTTACAACTTTTTCGATAAAAATCAAGCAAATTCAAAACTATTTCTTCTTGGCCGCTTTTGCCGCGGGCTTTTTTGTCTTCGGTGCCTTCTTCGGCTTCTCTTCAACGGCCGCGACATTTTCGTCGACCCATTCGCCTTCCGTTATTTTCGCCTTTGCGACAACCGCCTCGATCGCCTTTCGGGTTTTCAGGTTATTGTGAATGCTGTCGATACCGCCACCCTGCTTCTCGAGCGATTGCCGGATCTCGTCGGCCGACGCTCTATAATAGTCAGCCATCCTTTTGATCTCCTCGTCGACCTCAGCGTCCGTGACATCGACCTTCTCGATCACGGCGACCTTCTCAAGCAGCATGGCCCCGCGTACATCGCGCTCAGCCTGCTGCCGCATATTGTGATACGCCATCTGGATGAATTCGTTCTCGAGTTTATTTATGTCGGCACCACGCTGCCGCAGGTCCTGGACGAAATTATTGAGCAGGTTGCGTGCTTGATTTTCGATCAGCGTGTTGGGAACCTCGAATGAATTGTCCTCGATAAGCTTAGCGATAGCATTGTTTCGCAAACGCGCGTCGGCGTCGGCCTCGGCTAATTTTTCAAGATCGCTACGCAGACGCTTGCGAAGATCGGCGAGCGATTTGTAGCCTTCATCGAGACTCTTTGCCCAATCGTCGTTCAACTCGGGCACCTCGGTCCGGCCGACCGACTTGATCCTTGCCTTATAGTGAACAGTTTTTCCTGCCAGCGCCTCGGAGGAAAACGTTTCGGGATAGGCTACGGTGAAAGCCTTCTCGTCGTCTTCTTTGACGCCGACAAGATTGTCGGTAAACGACTTTTCAATGACCTCGTCGCCAAGCACGATCTCGAGGTCATCTGCTTTGATCGGCTCTTCGTCAGGCTTATCGTCAAAAGTACCTTCAAGATCCGCGATGACCGTATCACCGATCTTTGAAGCTCGCCCCTCGACGGGAATCAGAGCGGCTTCCCGTTGGAGCCGCTGGTTGATAAGGTCCTCGACCTGAGAATCCTCAACCGGACGAACGCGCCGCGTGACCTCGATGCGGTCGTATTTCGGCTCGGGAATTTCCGGCATCACTTCGACATGGACTTGCAGCGACAGCGGCTCGGAGCCGTTGACCTTGATCTTTTCCTGGTCCGCGAAATGCAGGTGCGGCTCGCCAAGCGGGTGAAGATCGTGCTCGCGAATTGCCTGCTCGACCTGCGTCGGTATTACATCCTGCAGGACGTCGCCCTTGATCTCATCCTTGAACCGCAAACGAATTACATCGAGCGGAGCGTATCCTTTTCGAAAGCCCGGAACGTTGGCGCGGTCGGCGTATCGTTTACTGACCTTCCCGTACGATTCCTTCAATACCTCGGCGTCGATGACGATCGTCAGCTCTTTTTGTGTTGGGGAAACTTCCTTGATCTGGCTCTTCATCTACAAAAAAGGATAACAAGTCAAGAGTCGGTTGTCAGTTTGAGGCGAGATTCTAATATCCGCTCTGCTCAGCACGCAGCTCGCCGTCAACAAAAATGCGGTAGTTCATGGGTCGAAAGCCAGCGAAAAACAGGGGCCGGACTTTTTCGACGGTCACGTCGTGTCCGTAAAGCTCGACTGTCTTTTGCTTCTTGAGTTTGAACGAGAGGTGGGTACCAACGCTCAGTGGGCTGTCGATCTCAATATGGCCGTCCGGCGTGCGTAATTCGCTCGATCCAATGATCGGGTCGCGAAAGTATTGCACCGGTTTGCCATCGATCTGAAAGTCGATCTGCATTACTTGATTTGGATGGTGCCGAGGGCGAGACTCGAACTCGCACGTCTTTCGACGCCAGATCCTAAGTCTGGTGCGTCTGCCAATTTCGCCACCTCGGCCTGTCAAATTCGAGATATCAAATATGAAATTCCGCCCTTCGACAAAGACGGAATCCAAACCATCGCCAAACTGAAATCTAGCGAACAATAGCGGGAATGTCTAGCAGGCCTATTTGTGCAGGTATTTCTTGTCGTACTCGTCCCACGACATATTGATATCCCCGGTACCGATGCCCGAGTACGGGTCGTTGCCGAGCGCCTTGGCCTCGGCTTTCTTGAACAACCGATACCCGCCGTAACCAATAGCTCCCAGTATGCCGAAAAACACCAGGTACCAAAGGATCGACCAAACAAACCCAACCACCCAAAGGACGACGAGTGTCGCGAATATGATGCCAATGATGCCGAGAATCAATTTGATGATATTCATAGCCAAAACCTCCAAGCTCTGATGATAATACGAAATCCCTTGGCCATTGTTCGTGCAAAATTGGCGGCTGTCGTATAATTCACGTTCGGACATCTGAGGAGCCGTTGAGCCAGAAAAAACCTAACATTCGAACGATCGCCGAAAAGCTGAACGCCGAACTCTTCGGTGACAGCTCGGGCACTGCGGCCGACGTAACTCACGACTCGCGCCAGGCTCGCGAGGGTACGTTGTTCGTGGCGATCAAGGGCGAGACGGCGGACGGCCATCGGTTCATCCCGGACGTAATGCGTCGCTGGGCTGCCGGTGTGATCTCAGAGTACGAACCGCCGTCGGATTTCGCGGGAACATGGCTCAAAGTCGCGAATGCACGGGTCGCACTCGCACAGGCCGCAGCGGCCATCAATGACGACCCATCGCACGACCTCGATCTTGTAGGCATCACGGGAACGAACGGCAAAACTACAACGACCTATCTCTGCTTTGCATTAGCCGAAGCTGCGGGCGTAAAACCCGCAATGCTGACGACCGTCGAATATCGAATTGGCGATCGCCATGAGCCTGCCATTCGGACGACGCCTGAAGCGTCGGACACCAATCGATTTCTCCGTCAGGCCGTCGACGATGGCTGCAAGATGGCCGTGATGGAAGCGTCGTCGCAGGCGATCGACCTACACCGGTGCGACGCACTGCGATTCAAAGTAGCGGTCTTTACCAACCTCACCCGCGATCATCTCGACTACCACGAGACGATGGAGAACTACTTCGACGCCAAGAAAAAGCTCTTTGACGGGCGTTTGGGAGAAATGCCGGCATCGAGCGTAATAAACATCGATGATAAGTGGGGCATCAAACTGGCTAATGAGTTGAAAGCGATGGGACAGCAGGTGGTGACATTCTCTCAGATCGGAGACGCCGATCTCACCGCGTCGAATGTCGACGTTTCGCTCGTTCGCGGCACGTCGTTCACATTAATAACGCCGAACGGAGCTATCAATGTCACATCGCCCCTCGTTGGCAAACCGCACGTCTACAACATGCTCGCGGCCACGGCAGTTGCACTTGAACTCGGTTATGATCTGGAGGCTATCCTCAAAGGCCTTTCGACATGCATCGGTGCGCCGGGCCGGTTCGAGCGTGTGCCGCAAGAAGGCGATTTTGCCGTTGTTGTCGATTATGCCCATACCGACGATGCATTACTGAATACGCTAAAGACGGCTCGCGAACTCACCACCGGTCGCATCATCACCGTCTTTGGCTGTGGGGGCGACCGCGACAGGTCAAAGCGGCGCCCGATGGGCGAGGTCGCAGGCGAATACAGCGACCTCATCATCATCACGTCAGACAATCCGCGTAACGAAGACCCGCTGAAGATAATTGCGGAGATCGAGGCCGGCGTCAAGGAAAAGCAGGTGCCTTACGAGATCATTCCTGATCGACGCGAGGCGATATTTCGGGGCATTGCCACCGCCAAGCCGAACGATGTGGTGATCATTGCGGGAAAAGGGCACGAGACATATCAGATCATCGGCAGCGACAAATTCCACTTTGACGATTGCGAGGTTGCGGCCGAGGCGTTGGCAAGATTGAAGGACGAACGTTAACCGTTCGATCCCTCTGACTTTTGGACGAGTTGCACTAACAGATCACGCTGCGCGGCTGAGAGAGCTGAAAACCGCACTCCAAAACCGATCTCATAGACATGATTGGCCACTTTGCCTTCGAACTGCACCTTCATTCCGTCGGCAAGCGGCACAAAGATCTTGACGGTCGCCCCGTCCTCGATGTCGCCCGAGCTGAGCACAAAACATCCGTCCAGGCTGACGTCGCTGAGTGTACCGGGCTGGCGTCCTTGCGAGCCTTCCCACTCGACATCCATCTCCACCGGATACCTGTTCGATGACCGCCGCTCGACCCCGCTGCGTCTATCCCTGCTCTCCATCTTCTTCCTCGGGGACAACAGCCCCTCTTCTAGTTAAGTAATAATACACTGGTAACCCCAAAACGATCAGTATGAGACCCGTAACGGCCTGCTTCGGCGAGTCGACGACCGTCCTGTAAAGCAACCACAACCCGACCAGAATAAAGATGATTGGAACGATAGGATATCCCCAGGCACGGTATGGCCGTTCGAGATGCGGAAATCTTCTTCGATAGATAAAGATCGATCCCGTGATAAGCACATAAAACACCCACATCGCGAACACCACATAATCCGTAAGCGTATCGAACGAGCCGATCAATGCCATAACGCTCGCGAGCGTTCCGATCAACAATACCGATGTGACGGGTACATGGTTTATCGACACACGGCCAAAAACGCTGAAGAGCATTCCTTCCCTGGCCATTCGATACGGAATACGGCCCGCCGCCATCAAAGAGCTGTGGAGCGTGCCCAGCGAAGAGAGCATTAGCCCAATGGTGAAAAATGCCACCGCGGCGCCCGTGGCGATCGAGGCCGCGTTGCCGCCGAAGAACATGCTCACGACGACCTTGGCGACCGAGGAGTTACGGGAAACCGAGGCGATCGTCGTCGGATCAAGGACATAAAAATATGCGACCTGGGCGATAAGGTATAAAACAATGACGAGGAACATGCTGCCGATGATCGCCAGCGGGATATTGCGTTTCGGGTCCTTGACCTCACCCGCGACGAACGTCAAATTGTCCCACCCGTCATAGCCCCACAAAGCACCCAGCATCGCGGCGGCGAACCCGCCGAGGAACGTGTAGGAGGGCGAACCAAACTTGACCGAATCGGCAACACCTTCGCACGTGCCTCCCGAGCTCATCATCGAAAAATGACCGAAATCTCCGCTCACAAACAGAAACGCGCCGATCGCGACGAACAGGATCAAAGCTATCTTGACAAATGTCAGAGCCGCTGCGATGCGGCCGGTGATCATAACTGACGCGCAATTCAGCGTCGTGAATATCACGATCACCATCACGGCGACTATCTGCAGAGTTGTCAGCTCGAACGTCGTTCCGGCAATATCAATACTCGCGAGCGTTTTGGCAAGCTTGTTGTCGAGAAAATCGTTCATCCCGATCGAGAACGCCATCGCAGCGGCCGCCTGCGAACCCGGCCGCGCAATCAGCACCTGCATCCAGCCGAACAAGAAGCTTGCCGGGCCGCCGTAAGTCTCTTTTAGAAAAACGTTCTGCGCCCCGGCCATCGGACGCATTGCCGTGAGCTCCGCGTACGTCAACGCACCGGCCAGCGACAAAAAACCCGCAGCCACCCACGCCGCTATGACCCAGCCCGGTGAGCCGACATTGCACGTCATCACCCGGGCCTTGAGAAAAACGCCCGTGCCAATGATATTTGCGATGATCACGGACACGGCCGCGATAAGGCCCAGGCCGCGGATCAGTGTCTGGGTTTGGGGTGTTTCTGGGTGCATAAGGCTTTGGCTGGCAACATATTACGCTAAACCGCCAGCCAAGTGAAGCATTATCCCGTGATAAAATCGTCGCCTAATGCACGAGATCGATATCGGCGCCGTTGACCTGCTGTCGGCACTGCTGACGCTGTCCGAGAGCGGGACGGTCTGCATTCTCGACAGCTGCGGCGTAGGTTATCTTGGCTCTCACTTGCTTGTCGCTGGTATCGAGCCAGTTGAGACCGTTGAGATATCAAATGACGACCCGAACGCGACGCTCACCCTACTCGACGAAAAACTTAGAGGTGATCGCGCATCGATCTTCACCATCTCGTATGACTTTGGTCGAAAACTGCTGAATATCGAAAGCGGTCAAAGCCGCCGCGAGGACCAGGCGGAGCCGGATATCTTCCTCGCGATGTTTGATGTGCTGATCGTCCACGATTATTCAACCAGGCGGACGCGACTGGCTGGAAATAGTGAAAGGTTCAATACGATCGAGCGGAAACTCACATCAAGTATTTCAGATTTGAAATTTGAAATTTCAAATTCTGTCGAGGTCCGGTCGAATTTCACAAAACCCGAATATCTCGCCGCCATCCGAACGATCCAGGAACGCATCCGCTCTGGCGATACCTACCAGACGAACCTTACGCAGCAGCTCACAGCAGAATTTCCGCAATGCGCCGATACGGCGTCGATATTCGCACGCCTTCGCCGGGAACATCCGGCTCCGTTCTCCGCTTTCATAAAACGCGAACGATCGGCCGTAGTTTCTGCATCGCCCGAGCGGTTTTTTAAGATCGATGGCCGCACGATCTCGACTTCGCCGATAAAAGGCACTCGGCCGCGCGGAAGGACGGCTGCCGAGGATGCGGCGTTGCGAGCCGAACTCCTGACGAGCGCAAAGGACCGTGCAGAAAACACGATGATCGTTGACCTTCTAAGGAATGACATCGGCCGTGTTTGCAGATATGGGAGCGTTCATATCGAAAAACTCTGCGACCTAGAAGAGCATCCAACTTTTTTTCATCTTGTGTCGACGGTCAGCGGCGAGCTGCGCCCGAACGCGACGTTTTCCGATATTCTGCGGGCTGTCTTCCCGTGTGGCTCGATCACTGGAGCGCCGAAGATCAGCACGATGTGGATCATTGACGAGATCGAGCCGAGTGATCGAGGCCTCTCGATGGGAGCCATCGGTTATTACGCGCCGCCGGCATTCGGCCTCCCGGCAACATTCGATCTCAGCGTTGCCATTCGCACGATGGTCGTCCGCGACGGCGACGGCACGTTCAACGTCGGTGGCGGCATCACTATCGACAGCGATCCGGAACAGGAATATGAGGAATCGCTGGTTAAAGCAAAAGCTCTTCTTAACGCGATCAGCGGAACATTTTCGGCCTAGCGGTTTCTAAATCCAGTGGAGAAGCCGTATGACCAAACCACACATCAATGTCACGCCGCTCATCGATGTCCTGCTCGTTTTGTTGATCATCTTTATGGTCGTCTCGCCCCTCAAGCCGGAAAGCTTTAAGACAGAGGTTCCGGCTGAATCGAGAAACGACGCCCCTCCCGATCCGCAAACGCTCGTTGTTATCGTGGGCAAGGACTCGTCGCTTACCCTGAACTCAGAACGCGCTCTCGGCAGCACCAGCAATCCGCAGCCGCTCATTGCGAAGCTCAAAGATGTTTTCAGGCAGCGCGTGGCTAACGGCGCTTTGTCACAACGGCAGGCGGACGTGGATAGGCCGTTCGATGACCGCATTGAGCGGACCGTGTTCATAAAGGCGCCCAAACGTCTCGCCTACGGCAGCGTCGCCCGCGTTGTCGATGCCGTAAAACTCGCCGGGGCATATCCCATCGGACTGCAGATAGACTACCTCGATTAGCCGCCGCCGTTTATGCTATAATTATTGCGTTCGTTGGTCTTTGCCGACGGGCGTCCGGACGGCTGCTCTTCCAAACAATTCGATTCGATGGTGAATTACTACGACATTTTGAAAGTGTCACCAAAGGCGTCGAAGGCTGAAATAAAATCGGCCTATCGCCGCTTGGCGCGCAAATTGCACCCTGACAGCCACGAAGGTTCTGAAGAGACGGCCTTGAGATT
>Ga0163161_10001607_pt1 | contig 16645 bp, 8 predicted proteins | sample S45metaG_FD_129847 | JGI IMG/M metagenome (GOLD analysis project Ga0163161, IMG submission 129847) | Switchgrass rhizosphere microbial communities from Kellogg Biological Station, Michigan, USA - S4-5 metaG | ecosystem: Host-associated > Plants > Roots > Rhizosphere > Soil | place: USA: Michigan... | reverse complement strand
TTGTGCTACACACCAATCATCATAGGAATATTCAATCGTCTGTGAGACATTCTCATTCGTTCGTCCTGAAGGTATATATCCCATTTTATTATACCAGGTCAGTCCACCCCTGGCCTCATAAGCAGTCCAGGGTGCACGGTCTGCCCATTTGTTGGTGCTATCGCCAGACGGTGCTACAAAAGCATCTTTCTTAACAGCCTCCCAGGCAAGTGATCTGTCAAAACCTTTTATCCCTTTAACCATGGCATCTGCAATAACTGCATCTGCGTGTGTGGCAATCATAATGTTGGTGTAAGTGGGATTGGGCCATTTAGGTAGCCAGCCCCCTTCCTTGTACATTTGCAGTAATGCCTGAACCATTGCACCCGTCCTTTCTGGCATCAGCAGATTGAGAAGGGGATGTTCGGCACGAAAGGTATCCCATAGAGAGTAATCATTATAGCTGATCCCATGGTGGATACGGTCATCAAAGGCACTGTAGTAGCGGCCATATTCTGAAAATTCTCTTGGATATTGCATGGTCCGGTATAGTGCGGTATAAAAACAGGTCCGGTTGTCCTTGGTGCCCCCGTCTATCCTGATGCGCCGCAGATATGCATTCCACTCTTTCTTGGTCTGTTCCTGTACGCTTTCTAATTTCCAGCCCGGAATCTCCAGATCCAGATTGGAACGGGCCTGTTCAATGCTGATAAAAGAAGTACCGGTCTTAACCAAAACCGAATCACCATCACCTGTCACAAACCTTAGAAAGGCGCCACAACGGTCTCCGGATTGCTGGCTTTTTCCTTTGAAAATGGTGTCATGAAAGGTTGTCCCAAAAGCCACAGGTTTTTTATTGAAACGTATTACAAAATAACCCTTGAAACCCGGCAAGGGTGGGCCCAGATGAGCAGACTGCCGGTCGGGATTATAGCCGATAAGCTCATTGCGCAAGGAATCGTATTTTATCCATCCCACAAAATTCTCCTGGCGGGAGGCTTCAACGAAGATAAGGGAGCTATCGGATTTGGGAAAGGAGAAAGACAAGAGCCCGGCACGGGAAGTCGCGGCCATATTGGCCTTAATGATCTTACCATCAGTAGTAGTCATACGAACGGAATATCCGTAAGGCGTCGTTTTTTCATCCTCATGTGAGAAAGTCATGGCCCTTTTTCTGTTGGTGTACAGTTGCCCGGATTGAGGGCATATGGTAACCATTCCGTAGTCTCCCATCCAGATGGCAGGCTGATGGGTTGCTGTAAATCCCATGATAGATTTATCGTTGTAGTGATAGGAGGTACTGGATATGCTGCTTTCCCTGGTTTGAGCGCACCATTGGGTCATGGCGAAGGGGGGTGCAACAGCTGGAATAAGACCACCATATTCTGTACTGTTGTTTCCGGTAGTTCCTATTAATGGATTAACCTCATCAACAGGAGAATTAGGATGCACCTGTCCATAGGAGGCTTGTGGCATTAAAAAAATATACAGCATCAACAACGATAAGTAGGTGTTGTTTTTTATTAATGAATTGTACATGTAAGGTTTTTTAGTGGTTTATGGAAATACCTAGTTAAAGGTCGAGTAGCTGTGGTTTTGTCTGGTAGGTTTTCCAGATCAACTCTCCAAAAAGTGTATTGGCCCAGGCAAACCAGCTTCGTGAAAAGTTTGCAGGTTGATTCACGTCAAATGACTCATGCATAAAGCCAGTATGGCCATGGGTGGTTTGTAGGCTACGAATACAGGTCTTTATTTCTGCATCGTTATTGCTGGTCAGGCCTTTCATGATGATACTGATGGGCCAGACTTGGTTGGCACCTGTGTGCGGACCACCAATACCCTCAGTAATATCGCTTTTATAGAAATAGGGATTGTGTTCGCTCCAGATCATCTTTCTGGTATTTTGATAAACCGGGTCTGAAGCTTTAAGATTGGTGAGATAGGGCAGTGATAGTAAACTTGGAACGTTTGCATCATCCATCAGCAAATAACTTTCAAAGCCATTAGTTTCATAAGCATACACGTGTCCAAATTGTTTGTGTTTCACTATGCTATGGGCTTTTAGCGCCGCTTCAACTTCTTTCGCCAGGTCACTACATTCATTAGCTAAGCGATTGTCTTTGGAAATGGCAGCAACCATCTCTGCGACCTGCTTCATGCTTTGCACGGCGAAGAAATTGGAAGGGATCAAGTAAAGATGTGTGGTGAGATCGTCGCTGGGGCGAAACATCGAACAGATCAGTCCATTGGGCTTTACTGGAAAACCAATACCTGCGTAAGTGGCGCCATCTGTTCCGGATGAGGTGTGGCGCGAAAAATGGTAGGGACCGGCACCACTTTTGCGTTGCTGTTCTTTGAATGTTCTGAGTATAGTTTCAACGGCTTTTTTCCAGTCTTGGTCAAAAGGCCTAGTATCGCCTGTTTTTTTCCAGTAGCCATATGCCAGCCTAATCGTATAACAGAGCGAATCCACTTCCCATTTACGTTCGCTTACACCGGGTTTCATTTCTGTTTGGTCTTTCCAGCCGCTTATTTTAGTGTCGTCCTTAAAAAAAGCATTTGCATAAGGGTCTAACAGAATACATTTTGTTTGACGGTTAATTACCCCTTCAATCAAGGTCTTCAATTTCGGATCCTCCCCTACAAAAGACAAGTATGGCCATACCTGGGCACTACTGTCCCTAAGCCACATCGCATCAATATCTCCTGTAATCACATAAGTATCCGGTTTTCCATTCTCTATATTAAAATCAACAGTGGTATCCAATGTGTTGGGAAAGCAATTTTCAAACAGCCAACCCAATTCATAGTTGTTTGTTCTTTTCTGGACAACCGTTATGGCATTTTCAATTGCACTGCTATTGAATTTTCTAGCACCTTTGGGTGTTCTCACTACTGGAAATGATTTGCCTTTTGAAAATGCAGATGTCCATGCCGGCATCAAGCCAAATGCTGCTGCCATGGCGGTAGATTTAATAAAGTCTTTTCTTTTCATACTAGTAGCTAATGTAGGGCTTCCTAATTCCGAAAGTCAATTGAAATTTGACATGTTCTAATGCTATTTTGACTGGTGATTTCCTTTTTTTAAAGGGATTTTTGGAGCAAAAATAACGTTGGTATTAGTCAAAATAGCATTAACAAAGAAAGCTGAAAAACAGGTAAATTCGAATTGTTAACAACACACACACACACAAATAGTTATCTGTATTAATTGGTTTATAATTAAAAATGGGAAAAAATATTTTCGTTGCACTGCTGCTATGGTGTATAGTTGCAGATGTTAGTTTGGCAAATTCACAGGACTTATCTGTAAAGTCAGATACGGCAAAGCATTTTTCACACCCTGACCGTATTCGGTATGATGGTTCATGTATGACCATTGAAGGAAAAGATGTATTTATTTACAGTGCGGCCTTTCATTACTTCCGTTGTCCGCAAGAATTATGGCGCGACCGTTTCCGCAAGATAAAAGAAGCGGGATTTAATACGGTAGAGACCTATATTCCCTGGAACTGGCACGAACGTAGCATGCCTGGAAGTGTGGATGATTATTCTCGCCTTGATTTTAAAGACCTAAAAGCCTGGTTAAAAATGGCGCATGAAGAGTTTGGGCTTTATACCATTGTACGTCCGGGACCTTTTCTTTGTGCAGAATGGTCTGGTGGTGGCTATCCCCGCTGGCTGGCTAAGTTTGGACCCGGTAAAGGTGGTTTTTGGTTGCGCAGTGCCGATCCTGAGCATATTAAATGGTCTGTTCATTGGTATAATGCCGTTTCCAAAACCTTAGCTTCTGAACAGATTACCCGGAAGAAAAAAGGCCAAAAAGGAATTATTATGTTTCAGATCGAAAATGAATATGATGCACACGGTACTAAAGACAAAGAAACCTTTCTAAAAGCTTTATACAATTCCTATAAAAATAATGGTATTGATGTGCCTTTGTTTACTTGTTTGACCAGTCAGACCAGAGCGAGTAAAGATTCTGAATTGTCACAAGTATTCGATTGTGATAACTATTATGTGGATTTAACAGATGCACCGAGCTGTGCCCGCCGGATGATGGATCTTCGTAGAACACAACCTAACGCGCCGGGATTTGTAACCGAATTGCAGGGTGGTTGGTTTTCTTTGGTTACCGGAAAGTTGAGCGAAGAACACTACTCAGATGCACGTCATTTCAAAGCGATTGGTTTAATGAGCATACTTGGTGGTGGTACAGGAATCAATTACTATATGTTTTTTGGAGGTACACATTTTGCCGGTTGGGGAGCAAGGGGGATGACGACCAGTTATGACTATAATGCAGCGATTAGGGAAAGTGGGGCAACAAGCCCCAAATACTTTGCAGCAAAGGCTCTCGGGAAATTCATTAATGAATATGGTCCGAAATTATTAAGGTCTGTAGGTGGCCCTTGCCAATTGCAGAATGCACCTGAAAAACTGTTTGGCGGAATACGGATAGCCCCTGATGGAACTAAGTTTGTCTTTTTGCATAATATAGATCCAGGCAAACCCATGAAAGGCCGGGTAACAGTAGTGCCGGGTAAGATGGCTAAAACAACAGAACCTATGTACAATATCGATCAGAACGGTAAAAAGGTATTGATCAAAGCAACTGAAGGTGCCAATGCGACTACATCAGTGATGGAACCTTTTGCTATAGATTTCAATCTTCCGGATTTGGGGGCGCAGGTGTTGGTGATCCCTCCTGGCGCGAGGCCGGAACAAGGCAAGTGGAGTCTTATTGAAGGAGAGCAACCGGCTCGTCCGCAAGTAAATATTAAACCAGTTCGTATAGCAAATGCTGTGCGCTATGATGATCCAGTGAAGGAAGCCAGATGGAAGCCGCTTCCTCAGGAAACTTCTTTGACCGATCTGGGTATTAACGATTTTCGATATAATTTATACCACTCAACGGCTATCCTGAACGCTGAGCAGGTTGTTAAAGAGAATAGATTGCTGTTCAATATGTATACCCGTGATATTGTATCTGTACAAATCAATGGAAAGAATGCAAAACGTCTCTTTCCAGATAAGGCTGATGCCCAAACCTGGGTTACCCGAGGCGCATGGGACCGCATCCGTTCCAATGAGTACGATAACCGATTCGATCTAACAGGTTTATTGAAGGAAGGTAAGAATGAGATTTTAGTTGTTTACGAGAATTTAGGGCATGCACATGGCTATGTCCCAATGGAAGAACTTGCCGGTATTCGTCGTGCTGGGCTCTCGATCAGTGATACGGTGCTTACACATCCTTTGAAATGGGAATATGCCGCGGATATGGCCGGTATTACAAATGGTTTTACCCAGCCCTCTTTTTCAACAGCGAAATGGGAAAAAATCGAGTTAAATCAGCAAGATGAAATTCCCAGAAAGGGGAATGGAATAGAGCCTCATGCAGAACAAAATGGTCTGTTTACCTGGTATAGGGTAGAGTTCGCATTACCGGATCTGGACCCTAAAATATGGGTGCCTTGGTTGGCGCGGATCAATGCTTCGGGTAATGGTTATATGTGGTTAAACGGACATAATATCGGCCGTCATTGGGAGGCTGGCCCACAACGAGAGTTTTATTTGCCGGAGTGCTGGTTAAACTTTGGGAAAAAGAAGAAAAATGTACTGGTGTTTGGTTTGAGGCAAACCGCTAACGGGGCTTTGTTAAATGCAGTCGAGATCAGACCTTATCCAGAAAGCGCTGAAACAAGATGAGAATTTTAAAGACACAATTGTTGATCATCCTGCCTCTATTGTGGTGCATGGTTTGTTCGGCGCAGCAGGTTAGGATAGAAGAAAATTTTGATGGCGGATGGTTGTTTGCGCGTTATGGCTTACAACCAGACGGCACAAGAAAGCCTGAGCCCGAATTTGGTACACCTCAAACTCTTGCTTTTAATGACTCCAAATGGCGGAAGCTAAACCTTCCACACGATTGGGGTATTGAAGGACCTTTAGAACTGATCTGGATGGTTACACTGGAAAACTTCCCTGGAGGGGGATTGGCTGGTACCGCAAGCATTTTAAAATTGCATCAGCGGAAAAAGGAAAGCAGCTTTATATAGATTTTGACGGAGCAATGGCCAATGCAGAGATCTGGTTGAATGGCCATAGAATTGGAGAACGTCCTTATGGATACAGCTCGTTCAGGGTAGATCTTACACCTTATATTCTTTTTGGGAAAGAGAATGTTATTTCCGTTCGGCTCAATACTGAAAAGCTGGGTTCCAGATGGTATCCCGGTGCCGGAATTTACCGGCATGTACGATTGGTCAAAACAAATGCAGTACACGTAGCACAGTGGGGTGCATTTATAACGACACCTGAGATTACTGCAGATAAAGGAAAGGTGAAAATAGAGCTTAAGGTCGCCAACCATTTATCCAAAACGGTTGACATAAACTATGCAGCAGATATTTATGAGCTTGGTAACAATGACCAGCCAGCTAAGAAAGTAGCAACAAGCAGTATGCAAAGCATGAAATTGCAAGCCAATGGACTTTCTACAGATACCCTGCGAACAGTTGTTCTTCATCCATTGTTGTGGAGCCTGGAACAAACCCATCGCTATCTTGCCCGTATACGGGTGTATAATGAAGGTCAGTTGCTGGACGAATATGATACGCCTTTCGGCTTCAGAACGATCGAATTTACACATGATAATGGCTTTCTGCTTAATGGTAAAAGGGTGCAGCTACAGGGAACCTGTAACCATCATGACTTAGGTGCATTGGGTGCTGCTATGAATATTCATGCACTGGAGCGACAGTTGCGTATTTTGAAAGATATGGGTTGCAATGCCTTGCGTACCTCGCATAATCCTCCGGCGCCAGAACTGTTGACATTGGCAGATAAGATGGGTTTTCTGGTGATGGATGAGGCATTTGATTGCTGGGCAACAGGAAAGAATCCAGATGATTACGGTACCCATTATGCAGAATGGCATGAACGGGACCTGGAAATGCTGGTTTGCAGGGACAGGAACCACCCTTCCGTTATTCTTTGGAGTACGGGAAATGAAGTGGATGAGGAGTACTATCCGGAGAAAGGCTTAGCTAAACATCTTACCGATATTATCCATAAATATGATTCCACACATCCGGTAACTTTTGGGGCTTCTTACCCCAGTAAATCAGGAATGAACGGAACCGAATTGCAAGTGGACGTACATGGGATGAACTATGCAGCTGGTGTGTACGGTGGTCCGAATTTTTACGGGGAATTTCTTCGTAAAAAAGGTCATGAAAAACTGGCTGCATATGCGAGTGAAACCAGTTCGACCATGAGCTCCAGAGGGGAATATTTTCCGGGTAAGTTTCAAGTTTCTTCCTACGATACCTGGGCACCAGGCTGGGGTTCGCTGGCCGATGATGAATTTGCGGCGCTTGACAGATATCCGGCGATAGCAGGAGAATTTGTGTGGACGGGCTTTGACTACCTGGGTGAGCCTACACCTTTTAATAGCGATGCCAGTGTGCTGCTGAACTTTGCAGGTTTAAGCAAAGAACAGCAGGAAAAAGAAAAAGAGGCCTTGTTGAAAACCTCACAAAGCAGACCTCCTTCACGGAGCAGTTATTTTGGAATGGTGGATCTGGCCGGATTTCCAAAAGACCGTTATTACTTGTACCAGGCAAGGTGGCGGCCTGATTTTCCAATGGTACACATCTTACCCCATTGGAATTTTCCGGAAAGGCTTGGAAAGGTTACCCCTGTTTTTCTCTATACTTCAGGTGATGAAGCCGAACTGTTTTTGAATGGGAAATCATTGGGTAGGAAAAAGAAAAAGCCTTTTGAATATCGGCTGAAATGGAATGACGTAAAATATGAACCGGGAGAATTGAAAGCCGTAGCTTATAAGCAAGGAAAGGAATGGGCAAGTTCTACGGTGAAAACGACGGGGCCTGCAGCCAAACTGCAACTCACAGCAGATAAAAGCGAAATACAGCCGGATGGAACTGACTTGGTTTTTGTCACTATTGCCGTCACAGACAAAGATGGAAATCAAGTGCCTACCGCCAATCAGGAAATTTCCTGCCGGATAACAGGAGACGGTGAAATTGCTGCAACAGATAATGGAGATGCGACATGTCTTATTCCCTTTTCCTCAACAGTCCGTCCGGCCTTTAATGGTTTGATGCTGGCCATCATAAGAACAAAAGCCCATGCTAGAGGAAAAATTAAACTGATGGTGGAATCGCCAGGACTGGAAAAAGGAGTAAATATAATTCATGTGGTCAGGTAATTAACTAAAATGAGATTAATAAAATTTATTAAGGCTGAGGTGATGCTAATTTTACTATTATTGACCTTTAACTGCGGTAATAAAAAGCTTTACGCTCAATCAAAAATGCCTGTCGACCATTATACAGCGGATAATGGAGACGGGACGTTCAAAAATCCAATCTTATGGGGAGACTGGCCTGATCCCGATGTGATCCGGGTAGGCGATTATTTTTATATGGTGTCTACTAGTATGCATTATGTGCCCGGCTCACCTATTTTAAAGTCAAAAGACCTGGTGAACTGGGAAATGGCAGGCTACGCCGTTGATCGCTACGATGAAGACCCTCGCTATGATCTAAAAGATGGAAACATGTATCTCAGAGGTTCCTGGGCGGCCACCATCAGGCATCACAAAGGTTTGTTCTATGTTGGGTTTTGCACCCCAAACTGGGATAAGGAAAAAGGCAAATTTTCCATTTGTACGGCAAAAGATATCAAAGGCCCCTGGACCAGAACTATTTTTCCTGAATACTTATATGATCCCAGCCTCTTTTTTGACGACGATGGTAAAGTTTATGTAGTACATGGTTCAGGAAAACTCTATGTAACAGAATTGAATGCAGACGCACTTTCAGTTAAAGGAGATACCGTTAGAATTTGGGATAAATCCATCGAGCGCCCTGCGGGTTCCACTGCCCAATACAAGGCTTATGGAATGGAAGGGTCGCATATGTATAAAATAAATGGCTACTATTATCTGACCAATCCTGCTGGCGGTACGGAGGGATGGCAGGTATGCCTGCGCAGCAAGCATATTTATGGTCCATATGAAAGCAAGATTATTTATCAGGATGAAAGTTCTTATCCGAACAATGGCTTGCACCAGGGGGGGATGGTGCAATTGAAAAATGGTGACTGGTGGTTTATCATCATGCAGGATCGTGGGCCTATCGGCAGGGTACCTAATCTACTCCCAGTAACCTGGGTAGATGGATGGCCAATGCTTGGTGATCATGGAAAAGGCTATGCAAGTGGTAAAAAACCAGATGTAGGAAAATCCTTTCCCATCACTTGTCCTGCTACTTCTGATGAATTCAACGCCAGTGCATTGGGCCTGCAGTGGCAGTGGAACCACAACCCGAACAATGCAAAATGGTCATTAACTGAACGAAAAGGATTTCTGCGTTTGCATGCCCCGATGGCCAATAATTTGAAGAATGCACGCAACACCCTTACCCAAAGAGTTCAGGGCCCCGCTTCGGAGGGAACAGTGGAGATTGATATTTCTGGACTCCGGGATGGCAATGTTGCCGGATTTGGAATTTTTGAATCTCCCTATGCATTTATTGCTGTACGAAAAGAAGCCGGCAAGAGTAGTTTGATCATGGTAAACGATGGCCAGCTCATTGATAGTCTTCCCGGTTTTTCTTATCCTAAACTGTGGATTCGGGCAAGTACCACCCATGAAAAGTTCACAGCCACGTTTTCCTACAGTGTAGATGGGAAGCACTTTATACCATTTGGAAATGTATTAAAGATGGGACTTGGATTAATATGGACAGCAAATCGCTTTGCATTATTTAACTTTAGTACGCAAGAAGAAGGAGAAGGTGGATATGCGGACTTTAATTGGTTCCATTTTAAGGGGGAGAATCCAATAAATTAGATATTTTTTAATATGGTTTTTAAGATGTGTTGGTTAAAGTTTTTGTGCGTAATTCTTTGTTTTCAATTCATTGGAATCCAGTTTAGCCCTGCACAAAGAGTTATTCGTGCCGCTGACTATGGCGTACATGCCAATAATTCCTGGAATGCCGCCGCTGGTATTAGGAAGGCCATTGAGGTTTGTAAACGCAAACCGGGTTCGGTTTTACTCCTTCCCGGCGGGAGGATTGATATCTGGCCTGAGGGGAGCCCAAAACGGGAATTGTTCATTTCCAATTGCACAGAAGACGATACGCTTTCCAAAGTGAAAAATATTGCCTTTCTCCTGGAGGATTGTAAGGGACTGACCATTGATGGAAACAATACATTGGTCATGCTTCATGGAAAAATGATCTCATTTGCCATCCTCAATTCTAATGAAATTCAAATCAAAAATATCAGATTTGACTATCAGCGGCCAACAATTTCTGAACTGACAGTGAAGTCTGTAACTGCAAATGCAATTGAGACGGCTATTCATCCCGATACGAAATATGCCATAGACAGCGGACGTATCCGTTTTTATGGCGAGGGCTGGAAAACGAATGCATTCCATACGGTTGTTTTTGATCCAGTGAGGGAAATGCTGCATTACGGTTCATTTCAACCTTTTTTACGCAGCAAGGCTATAGAAGAGCAGCCATTGAATGTACGCTTCGAAGGCGATTTTAAGAACAGTTCCCTACACGCTGGTGATGTACTGACCATAAGAGATCCTTACCGGGATAACTGCGGTGCTTTTATTCACCTGAGTAAAGATATTCGGCTTGAAAATGTGAAAATGTACTTTATGCACGGATTAGGGATTGTTTCGCAGTTTTCTCAAAACATTTCCCTGCATAGAGTCAGCGTTGCACCGAGAGCAGGTAGCGGAAGGGTAATTGCATCTTTTGCGGATTGTTTTCATTTTTCAGGATGCCGCGGCTTAATCAAGATAGACAGTTGTTTTACCTCTGGTGCTCATGATGATCCGGTTAATGTACATGGAACCCATTTGCAAATTGTGTCAGTTGATGAAGGTAAGCTCAGAATCCGCTTCATGCATCCACAAACATATGGCTTCAAAGCCTACTTTGCAGGGGATAGCATTGCTTTTGTCAATCCAAAAACATTGATGCCGCTGGGCTATGCAAAATTAACGAAGGCAAATCTGATTAACCATCGGGAGATGGAAATTGAGATAGATAAAGCACTGCCATCCTTTGTAACCAAGGGTCTCTGTATTGAAAATCTGACATGGACGCCGGAAGTGCTGATCCAAAACAGTCGTTTTGAAAGAACCAATACCAGAGGATTGCTGCTGACCACGCGCAGGAAAGTAAGGGTTGAAAACAATATGTTTTACAAAACAGGGATGAGCCCGATATTAATAGCGGATGATGCTTTAAGCTGGTTTGAATCAGGACCTGTACAGGATGTCGTTATCCGTAACAATACGTTTGACAACTGTGGCTACAATGATGGATGTGGGGGAATTTCTATTTCACCGGAGAATCACGAACTGGTACAGGATAAAACGGTCCACCGGAATATCCGGATCAGCAACAACACATTTAAAATGAGCAATCTGTTGGTGTTAAGGGCAAGAAGTGTTGACCATTTGGAATTTACAAACAATCATGTTTTATATACAGATGCTTTAAAAGCAGGAAAAAACAAGTCGATCATGGATCTAACAGCATGTAAAAACGTACTGATAACAAAAAATAACATTGATTTGCCAGAACCGCTTATAATTGAAGCAAAAGAAATGTCGATTATTGAGATCAAAACAAATCTAAAGATAAATCAACTATAAATAAACCTAGATGATCAAGATAAAAACACTATTCCTACTATTTGCCTTTCTGACAGCAACTATAGCCTATGCAGCGAATAGCAAACCAAAAAGATTGTGGTATAAACAACCTGCAAAGAAATGGGATGCTGAGGCTCTGCCAATAGGTAATGGCCGTATGGGGGCAATGTTGTTTGGTGGTATCAAGACCGAACGTATTCAATTTAATGAGCAAAGTCTTTGGGGTGGAGACAATAACTGGGATGGCGATTACCAAACAGACATTCATGGTTTTGGTTCTTACCGTAATTTTGGCGAATTTTCTGTAGGTTTTGATCATACTGATGAGGCTAATACCTACCAAAGGGCTTTGGATATCAATACTGGTGTTCATACCACTTCATTTGAAATCAATGGCGTCACTTTTACCAGATCGGCTTTTGCCAGCTACCCGGATCAGGTTATGGTTTTTAAATATACCGCCAGTAAGGCTGCATTATCCGGCAGTATTTCAATGCGTTCAGCGCAAGACGCCACCAGTACGGCAGATCAGAACGAGTTGAGTTTTAAGGGGGAGATGGGCAACCATTTGAAGTATGCTGCAAATTTACAAATAGAGCATAATGGAGGTTCTGTGGAAGTTAAGGGCAATACTTTAGTCTTTAAAAATTGTAATGCTCTGGTAATTTACCTGAATGCCCGTACCAATTACAAGGCGGATTACCAATCCGGTTGGAGGGGGGCAGATCCTATGCCAACGATTGAACAGGAGCAAAAAAATGCCCTTAAACTGGGTGACAGGAAATTACTTGACAGGCATATTAAAGATATTACCCGGCTAACAAAGGCCGCTGCTATTGATATAGGAACAACAAACGCAGATCTGGCGGCGCTTCCGACGGATCTGCGGTTAAAAAAATATGAAGCTGGTGGCAAAGATCCTGATCTGGAAGAGACCTTATTTCAATATGGGCGTTATTTATTAGCCAGCTGCTCACGTCTGGGTGGATTGCCGTCCAATTTACAGGGCTTATGGAACAACAGCAATGCACCAGCCTGGGCAAGTGACTACCACAACAATATCAATATTCAGATGAATTACTGGGCTGCAGAATCTACAAACCTGTCTGAATGCCACGTTCCGCTGATCGATTTTATTGTTGCCGCAGAAGAACCTTGCCGGATTGCCACCCGGAAAGCCTTTGGTGAAAAGACACGCGGATGGACGGCTAGAACCAGCCAAAGTATTTTTGGCGGTAATGGTTGGGAATGGAATATTCCTTCCAGCGCCTGGTATGCACAACATGTTTTTGAGCATTGGGCTTTTACTCAGGACAGGGAATATTTGGGGAAAACTGCTTATCCAATCCTCAAAGAAATCTGTGAATATTGGGAAGACCGGCTGAAGAAAATGCCGGATGGAACATTGATGGTGCCCAATGGCTGGTCGCCTGAACACGGACCGCGTGAAGATGGAGTTATGCACGATCAGCAATTGGTCTGGGACCTTTTTCAAAATTATCTGGAGGCAGCCAAAGCACTGGGGCTTGATCCTGATTATCAAGCTAAGGTAGCTGATATGCAAGTGCATCTTGCCCCTAATAAAATCGGGAAATGGGGGCAACTGCAGGAATGGCAGGCAGACCGGGATGATCCGGATGATCAGCATCGTCATACTTCGCATTTGTTTGCGGTTTACCCAGGCCGTCAAATCAGTATGACCCAAACTCCAGATTTGGCTAAAGCAGCCATCATTTCCTTAAGGAGCCGTAGTGGCAATTATGGGAAAAATATCAATACGCCGTTTACTGTAGAATCAACAGTGGGAGACAGCCGCCGTTCCTGGACATGGCCTTGGCGCTGTGCCCTATGGGCCAGATTGGGAGAAGGCGAAAAAGCAGGAACGATGATCAGAGGTTTACTTACCTATAATATTTTACCCAACCTCTTTGCGAATCATCCTCCATTTCAGATGGACGGCAACTTTGGTATCAGTGGTGCAATGGCCGAAATGCTCTTGCAAAGCCAGGCTGGAGAAATCCATTTATTGCCTGCTGTTCCCAAAGATTGGGCTGCTGATGGATCGTTTGATGGGCTGAAGGCACGAGGAGGATTTACGGTTAACTGCAAATGGCATAATGGGAAAGTGATCTCTTATCAAATCTATTCGGAAAAGCCAGCAAAAGTAAAACTGCGGATCAATGGCGAAATTAAAGAGGTAGTATCCTCAAACCTTAAACGAACCAAATAATTTAAAATGACCAGACTTTTTGTACTTGTATTATCGATAGTCACTTTTTGTAATACTTCGCTATGGTCTAAAATTCCTTCTCAAAGGAATTTAGGCCATGATCCGGGCAGCATCAGCAATTCATCTCTGGCGCTGAAGTATAACCCTAAAGCCCGGAGTTTCTGGCTGAGCACAACATCAGGTAAAAAGGTTTTTGTGAAGGATCTGCTGCCAAAGGCTAATTTTACAAAGGTTAAAAAGGAAGAGGTCAGCGATCCTAATTTTGGCAAGGGTCAGGCATTAATTGCCAGTAATGCCGACGGGTCTTCTGTATCTTTTACACTCTATCCTTCACAGCCCTTTCTGTTCATCCGTCAATCCATAAAAAATACAACCGATGGAACCGTTGATTTTCCAAAACTTAGTCCGGTGTCTTTTTTGTTGGATCTTGGAAAACCCGTAAGCCAGTTAAAAACGCTTGGTACCGGAGGATTACTGGATCCGGATAAAAATCCTGGGAGTTATGTGTTCCTGACCAGTGTAGATCCGGTTTCAAGAAATGGCGTGGTCACAGGTTGGTTGACGAATGAAAAAGGAAGTGGCGTCGTATTTTCTAAAATCAAAAACAATCTGATAGAAATAGAACCGCGTATTGAATACGGTCATTTACGTTTACCTGCTGGGAAGACAGAAAAGACCGAAACTCTATTGATCGGTTATTTTGACGACGCCCGTTTGGGCGAAGAGCAGTTTGCAGAAGCAATTGCAAAACAGCAAAATATTAAACTTAAACCCCGGACAGCAGTATATTGTACCTGGTATGCGGAGAAAAACGGAGGTGCCGGTACCGAATCCGGTACAATTGAACTGGCAGATTTTATCAAGAATCAATTAAAGCCTTTTGGTCTTGGAGTACTTCAGATTGATGACCAATGGCAAGCTGGGAATCAATATAATGGTCCTCATCGGGGCTTTGACCGGGTTGATCCAAAAGGAGGATATCCGAACGGAATGACAACCACTGCTAAAGCCATCAAAGAAGATGGCTTGACTGCTGGAATCTGGTGGATGCCTTTTAGCCGGAATCATCAGGCTCCGGAATTCAAAGACCGCCAGGATTGGTTTGCAAAACGAACCAATGGCAAGCCTTACGAAACCACATGGGGAGGAACCTCTCTTGATCTGACCAATCCCGAAGTTCAGCACCATATTGCCGATTATGCCAGCAGGATGCATCAATGGGGCTATGATTATTTCAAAATGGATGGATTGTGGACCGGGACAGTTACCGAGCAGATCTATATTAATGATGGCTACAAAAATGACAGTATTGGAAACAGCATGCCCTTATTTAACCCGCTCAAAACCCAGATAGAAGCGTTTAGAGATGGTTTGAGAATTATACGCAAAGCTACAGGAGAAGATGTGTTTTTGTCGGGATGCTGTGTGAGCCAGAACATGAGGTCTTTCGGGGCATCTATTGGCCTGGTCAACTCCATGCGCATAGGACCCGATTTTAACCATGACGGTCAAAGTATCCGTACCGGGGCGATCCGTGCCTCAAGGCTTTATTTTTTAAATGGAAGGGTTTGGTGGAACGATCCGGATCCATCTATGCTAAGAGAACGTGGAGAATCTACTGCGGATAATGCCAGCAAAGGAATCGGTAGTTTAATAAGGGCAAGATTACTTCCATCTTTTGTTGCTGTTTCGGGTCAGTTTTTTCTAAGCAGTGACTGGCTTCCAGACCTGCCCTTAGACAGATTGGAAATTATGAAGCGATGTATGGCTTCGCATAAGGGCATTGCCCGGCCGGTAGATGCTTTTGATAAAATGCTTCCTTCAATTTGGATCGCAACAGATAAAAAATCGGGTACCGATCGTAATGTACTGGGATTATACAACTGGGAGACCAGCCCTCAGAAAATCGGTACATCTTTAAGCCGGACGGGATTAAAAGATAAAACGACCTATTACGCCTTTGATTTCTGGGCAAACAAGCCTCTTCCAAATCTGTCTGGTTCGTTTGGGTGGGAGCTTCCTTCAGAATCCTGCAAGGTCATTGCTGTACGTGCCAAATCCAATCATCCTGTGGTGGTCTCAACCTCGCAGCACATCACCCAGGGTATGATCGACCTTGTTAAAGAAGATTGGACCGGAGAAAGTCTTTCGGGTGTAAGTAAGATCATCGCGGGTGATCCTTATGAATTGCGTATTGCCGGAACGAACGATAGTGGGAATTGGAAATTGAGCAGCGCTTCCATTGTTGGAAACCCTAAAGGGGTAAGCATAGAGGTATCGCCTCAGGTAGAGAAGGGTTGGCTTAGAGTGGTAATTAAGGGGCAAGAAAGTCAGGTTGTAAAGTGGAAACTAAAGTTTAAAAAATAGCATTCAATGTTCAATTTAAGAATTGTGTTAATTTTAGGGATCTTGACTCCATTTCAAGCTGTTTATCCGCAGAAACAGCCAGTGGATTACGTTAATCCTTTTATTGGGGCCAGCACCAGTGTTGCTAAAGCAGGAGATGGTGCTGGACTGGGTAAAACCTTTCCAGGTGCTGCCACACCTTTTGGTTTGGTTCAGCTGAGCCCTAACACCATTACAGGTGGTGATAATGGCAGTGGCTATAGTTACGAGCATACCACAATAGAAGGTTTTGCTTTTACCCAGATGAGTGGAGTTGGATGGTATGGTGATCTTGGAAATTTCCTGGTCATGCCAACCACAGGACCATT
>Ga0163161_10001605_pt1 | contig 16683 bp, 17 predicted proteins | sample S45metaG_FD_129847 | JGI IMG/M metagenome (GOLD analysis project Ga0163161, IMG submission 129847) | Switchgrass rhizosphere microbial communities from Kellogg Biological Station, Michigan, USA - S4-5 metaG | ecosystem: Host-associated > Plants > Roots > Rhizosphere > Soil | place: USA... | reverse complement strand
CGTTCCCACTCTGGCCGGACTCACTGTCATGGCTGTACGTGCCGCGCTGCCCGCCCTCGCTCCGCCAAGGTTGCGTCGCCGCCCGAGCCGACTCTGCTGGGCCGGCCGGTCTCGCTGGACTGGCCGGCCTCGCTGGACGGGCTGGCCTCACTCAAGACCCCAATCTCGCTTCTCCGCTTTCTATCGGCCAATTACTGCCCGGGCCGCCCCCTTTGCCTTGGCCGACCCGGCTCCCGTATCCACGCTCGTTGCCCTGCACGGCGATCGGTGTTCCGGCTGCGCCCGTTCTGCCGGCTGTTGGTGTGCTGACTGCGGCCGCCGTTATGCGTGCCGTCCGTCTCTTGCCTGCCGCCGGTTTCTGCCTGCCGCCGCCGCGGCGTCCAATCGCGACACTGCCGCCCTGCTCGTGCCCAAAATCAAGCGCCCCTCCTCCCATCTTTGCCGCACGGCCTCGCGCTCCGGCGTCTTTGCGGCCTGCTGCTTTTCGTCCGGCCGTCGTGCCCATCCGTGCACGTCGTGTCGACGCAAGAGCCGGGCGTAACCGGGTCACCCTTGGTTGGCCCCGAGACTCTGGTGCTCATCAAATGGTCTGTGCTCAACAAATGGTCTGTGCTCAACAAATGGCTAAGCGCGCGGATGGGCTTGGTCGTAAGCGCGGCGCAGGCGCTCGACTGATACGTGCGTGTAGATCTGCGTCGTCGCGAGGCTGCGATGCCCGAGCAGTTCCTGGACTGCGCGCAGATCGGCACCGCCTTCGAGCAGATGGGTCGCGGCCGTGTGCCGGAGACCGTGTGGCCCGAGGTCGGGTGCACCCGAGATCGTGCGCAGCCGGTCGTGGACCACCCGCCGAACCGTTCTGGGATCGATGCGCCCACCGCGAAGGCCGAGCAATATGGCCGATCCGCTGTCCGACCTAGCCAGTCGAGGCCGTCCTCGCACCAGCCACGACTCAAGCGCGACGTCAGCCGGAAGCCCGTACGGCACGGTGCGTTCTTTGGCCCCCTTGCCCAACACCCGGAGCACCCTCCGACGCCGATCCACGTCACCAGCGTCCAGTCCGACGAGCTCGCTGACCCGAATACCCGTGGCGTAGAGCAGCTCGACGATCAACCGGTCCCGGAGTTCGAGTGCCTCGTCAGTCGGTCGTTCGTTCATCTCGCCGGCCTGGTTCTCGGTCATCAGGGCCAGTGCCTCGTCGTGTCCGAGGACCGCCGGTAGTGTGCGATGCGGTCGCGGGCTCGACAGCGCGCGGCCCGGATCGTCAGCGGCAAGGCCCACCATGCGAGCCCACTCAGTGAACGTGCGGGTTGCGGCAGCGCGCCTCGCCAACGTCGTGCGAGCCGCCCCCGCGCGACGTTGCCGAGCCAGCCAGCCACGCAGCACAGCCAAGTCAAGATCGGCGACGGAATGGGCGCCCAACGATGCCGCGTGATCGAGCAGGCTGACGACATCGCCGACATAAGCCCTGACCGTATGCGCGGACCGATTGCGCTCGAGTGCCAGAAAACGCTCGAAGTCATCGACCGCTCGGCGCATCGGCTCCGGAAGAGCCTCCAGCATCGGGGCGACCTCGCGCGTGGGCGTGATCTTCCGTGAAGACTTCCGCTCGGCCGCATTCCGCGCGGGGGTGCGCTCTCGCGCCGCGGTTACCTCGCCTGCGCCAGTGACCTTCCGCGTGCCCGCGACGGTGCGCGTAGGGATGTTGGCCCGCGCCGCGGTGACCTCCCGGTGCTTGTCTCGCTCCGCCGACACGGCCCGACCGTGCGGCAGCGCCCGCATCGAGTCAAGCCGCCGCGCCCAACTTCATCGCAGAGGCCACCACATCGCAGGGGCGACTCGATCGCGGAGCTGCTACATCACCGGGCCACCATCGCAGGCCGACACTCGGTCGCGGGCCAGCACACCGTGGCAGTCCCACACACCATCGCAGGCCCACACCGTGCAGGGTTACACCTCATCGCGGGCTAGAACCACGGCGTCACACCCCATCGAGGAGTCAGTACATCGTCGGCATATCGACGGCGACTCGCTGACGAGGACGATCGCGGACCCGGGCCGGCGGTTGCGACTGCACTATCCCGCCCTTCGTCGCCGGAACGCGGGCGAGATCCGCACGCCGTCCGGCCCGGTCTCGACGACACCCGCGAGCTGAAGAGCGGGGAGGGCACGCATGACTTCGATCGGGCTCACTCCGCTGCGCAAGGCGACCTCGTCCTCGCTCGCAACGCCGCGGGCCGGCAGGCCGTCGAACACCTGGCGGGCCACCGGATCGAGTCCGTCGAGCGCCGATCTCATGTCATCGCCTTGCCGTCCGGCCGCAATCGACGGGACGGACGCGGCTAGGCCCTCCCCAATGGATCCCACGACGGCTAATACGTCCTCGACGGAGGTGACGAGCAATGCCGGCGACGGATCCTGACGCAGCAGGCGGTGACAACCCGCGGACATGGCGGATGTCACGGGCCCGGGCACCGCCATCAGCGGCCGACCCAGCCGGGTGCAATGTGCGGCGGTGTTCAGCGCGCCGGAACGGCTGGCTGCCTCCGTGACGACGGTGCCGGCGGACAGCGCCGCGATCAGCCGATTGCGAGTCAGAAACCGATGGCGATGCGGCGCCGAGCCCGGTGGACTTTCCGAAACCACTAGTCCGCCGGCCTCGGCTCGTTCGAAGAGCTTCGTGTTCGCGCTGGGATACGGCCGGTCAATGCCGCTTGCCGAGACGATCGTCGTGCTTCCCTCAGCGGCGAGAGCGCTGCGGTGAGCCGCTGCATCGATTCCGAACGCGCCGCCGGACACGATCACGACGTCGTGACGGGCCAAGCCGAACGCCAGCTCCGCCGTGACGTGCTCCCCGTAGCTACTGGCCGACCGGGATCCGACGATTGCGACCGCGCGGACCGCGGCAAGTGACAAGTCACCGGATCCCCGCGCCCAAAGCGCAAGAGGTGGGATCAGTTCGCCGCCGGGTCGCTGCGTGCGCTCGCCCGCCCGATAAAGCGCAAGCCGGGTGCGAGCAACCGCCTCGAACGCTGAGAAGGCGAAATGTGGCCATTCCGGACCCTCAGGTACGACAAGCCGGATGCCAAATCGCTCGGCGACGGCGAGATCGTCATCGACGCGAACCGCCGTGCGTCGCGCCGCGGTGGCCCGAGCCACGTCAGTCGGGACGTCACCCGCCTGGATCGACTCCGCCGCCGCAACCGGCCCGTGGTGGCGTACCCAATCCCAGACCGGAATGCTCGCCGGCTCAGCGACCCGGCTCAAATACGCCCGGGCGAGAGTCACCGCCCCGTCGGCGCCGGCCGTCATCGGACAGCCTCCACACGCGAGCATCCGGCGACGCTCCCCGAACGCATTCCGTTCCTCATCGGACCGGCTCCGCGCGTGCGCGCCCCGCGCCAGCTCCCCGGACGCAATCCGTTCCTCATCGGACCGGCTCGGCGGGTGAGCGCCCGGCGATGCTCCCGGTGCGCAAACCCGCGGCCAGCTGGAGGCGCGGCACGGCGTTGCCGGGCATGTGCTTACCGGCCGCCCCTTCGGCTCCGGCGCGGCGCCCATCGATCCGCGGTGCTCGGGCGATCACGCCGCCCATGACTCGTCCCAGCCGAGACGGAAGAACATGGCCTCGGCAACATCACCGGCGTCTGGCACCGCGCGGCCTTGGAGATCACTGACAGTCCAGGCCATTCGCAACACCCGGTCGAACCCGCGGACGCTCAGCTGGCCCCGATCCAGGTACATCTCGGCCTGGCACAACGCCGCGCGCGGTAGTCGCCACGGGCGATGCCGCAGCGCCCCACCGGGCACCTGCCCGTTCAGGCGCCAGCCGCTGGTCGACCATCGTTCGGCCGCCGCCGCGCGCGCTCGCGCCACCCGCATCGCCACTGTCGCGGATGTCTCCCGCTCGTCGACCTCCCCGAACAGGTCAGCATGCGGCACGGGCTCGACCGTGACCCGCAGATCGACCCGATCGAGCAACGGCCCGGATAGCCGCTGCTGGTAGCGCCGACGGACCACCGAGGGGCAACTGCACATCCGCGCCGGCTGCCCACACGGGCATGGGTTCGCGGCCAGCACGAGCAGGAATCGAGCCGGATAGCAGACCGCGCCACCGCTGCGATGCAGGACGATCCGGCCGCTCTCGATCGGTTGCCGGAGCGTCTCCAAGACCGCCGGGCTGAACTCCGCCGCCTCGTCCAGGAAGAGCACGCCGCCATGCGCGAGTGAGATCGCCCCAGGCGACGCGATGCCCGATCCGCCGCCAACCAATGCGGCCGCAGAGGCGGTGTGATGCGGAGCCTGCCACGGCGGACGTCGAACAAGCCGAGCGCCGGCGGGGAGCGCGCCGGCGACAGAGTGCACGCCAGTGACTTCGAGCGCGACATCGTCCTCGAGGGTAGGCAGCAGGCCCGGCAGACGCTCCGCCAACATGCTCTTGCCCGCGCCAGCGGCCCCCACGAGATACAGGTTGTGGCCGCCTGCGGCCGACACCTCGAGCGCCCGCTTCGCGGACGACTGGCCGGCGATATCGGCCAGGTCTGGGAGTCGATCATCGTCGGGGAATTCAGGACCCGGCTGGGCGGCTGGCAGCGGCGGGCCCGCACCCTGCAGCCAGTCGAGCACTTGGGCCAGGCTGTCCGCCGCGCGCACGTCGACGGCGTCGACCAAGATGGCCTCGGCGGCATTCGCGGACGGCACGACCACGCGCCGAACACCGGCGCGCCGAGCCGCGATCATCGCGGGCAGCACGCCGCGAACCGAACGCAGGCAGCCGTCCAGACCGAGCTCCGCGATCCACACCACGTCGGCGATCGCCTCGGCCGCCACCCGTCCAGCAGCAGCCAAGATGGCGATGGCCATGGCGAGGTCGAACCGTGATCCGGCCTTGCGTACGTCGGCTGGCAGGAGGGCGAGCGTGATGCGCCGGTTCGGCCACGCAGATCCGGAGTTGAGCACTGCCGCCCGGATGCGATCCCGCGCCTCGACGACGGACGTGTCCGGCAGGCCGGTGAACGTCAGCCCGGGGAGACCCGCTGACAAGTCCGCCTGAACCTCGACAATCTGGCCGGTAAGCCCCGTCAACGCCACTCCGAGCGTCCGTGCGATAGGCATCTACAGCACCCCCTGCAGGTGCTCCACCTGAGCCACGCCTGGTCGCTCCTGGACGACGCTGACCACGTCGAACCGGACGTCCGGCCAGAATCCACGACGCGTCATCGGGCGCTGTTCGGTGAGGTAACAGGCTGCGAGCCTCCGCAGCCGTGCCGCCTTGGCGCTACCGACGGCCTCAGCCGGCCACCCGAAAGCGGTGGAGGACCTTGTCTTCACCTCACAGAACACGAGCACGTCACCGTCGCTCGCGACGATGTCTACCTCGCCCTCAGGGCAGCGCCAGTTACGGGCAAGAAGGGTCAGGCCCGTGCGACGCAGGTGATGCGCGGCGAGCTGCTCGCCGTACCGACCGATCGCGTCCTTCGGGTGCATGGTCCGAGCTTGACCGGACGGGGCTCTGCGCCGGGCACGTCAGGGAGAACTGTGGATAACCAAGTGGGCTGTGGAAGACGGACTTGACAGGTGTCCGCGCGGCTCAGGTGCCGAAGCCACCCTTGTCGGGCAGCTCGAGGTCAGGCTTCTCCAATTCCTCGATGTTGACGTCCTTGAAAGTCAGCACCCGCACGGTCTTGACAAACCGGGCCGGACGGTACATGTCCCACACCCAGGCGTCACGCATAGTGAGCTCGAAGTACACCTCACCATCCGAGGTACGCGGCTGAAGGTCGACATCGTTAGTCAGGTAGAACCGCCGCTCGGTCTCCACGACGTAGCTGAACTGGGCGACGATGTCCTTGTACTCCCGATAGAGCTGTAGCTCCATGTCGGTCTCGTAGTTTTCGAGATCCTCAGCACTCATCCGACTACCTCTCCGCACAAGCGCACATGCGCCCCACGAAAGCGCTCCGCGATTACGCAGGGACACCGGTCATCGGTCGCTCGTTCCGCACCTGCCCCCCGCGAAAACGCTCCGCGATTATGCAGGGACCCCGGTCCTCGGCGCTGTCGCGCCCACGATGCTCGCTCGTTCATGCTTGCCCTCGCATGTTGCGGTTACTCACGCGATCTCCTGGTCCGACCGGGTTAGGGATGGTTCCCGGGTTAGCGATGGCCCCGCGGTGCCATTGTCCAGCATCGCGCCGAGCTGTTGCAGGGCAGCGGCCCGGCGCACGTTGATATACGATGCCCGGTGCTCCACACACGGACCGTGCGCATGCAATGCCTCAGCGTGCTCAGGAGTGACGTACCCCTTGTGACGGTCGAAGTCATAGTGCGGGAACTGGGCGTGCATTTCCACCATCATCCGGTCTCGGGTGACCTTGGCGAGGATCGATGCCGCCGCGATGCATGCCACGACGGCATCGCCTTTCCATACCGCCGTTGTGGGGAAGCCCAGCCCGGGCACGGGGAATCCATCGGTCAGGGCGTAGGCCGGTCTCGGCGAAAGGGCAGCGAGCGCTCGCCGCATTCCGGCCACGTTGGTGACATGTAGCCCCGTTCGATCGATCTCGGCGGCAGGTACCACCACGATCGACCACGCCGTGGCCCGAGACACAATCTGCGCGTACAGCTCTTCACGAACGGCCGGTGTGAGCAGTTTGGAGTCGGCCAGTCCGTCGATCTCCCCTCGCCGTCCCGGCGGCAGGACGCACGCTGCGACGACGAGCGGCCCCGCGCAGGCCCCGCGTCCCGCCTCATCCGCGCCGGCGATCGTGGCAAACCCGGCTCGTCGCAGTGCGGTCTCATATGCCCACAAGCCCGACTCCCGTCGGACGATGACCCGAGGCGGGCGGAACGGAAGTGCGGCCGGACGCTGGCCGGAACGGGTACGGGCGGACTGCGTCATGACGAATCGAACGTTACGCGCGCGCGGACTGGGCGTGGACAGGTCCTGCCTTGGCCCGGCTTGAGCGACGGTACTCCAGGCACCGGGTGGGACACTCAGGTCTGCTCATGCTTATCCGGTTTGCCGGAACCGTGCGTTGCCGGAGCTCGGGCCACCGATCGGCGACGGCGGAGGGTCCAAGATCACGACCGAGGAAGCCCACGCACCTGACTTTCAGGACCTCGCCGGAGGTGATGATGATCTTGGCCTTATCGCTGTCATTTGGCCCTAGGTTCGACTGATTGTCGCAACGCCTCGGTTTAGGTCTTCCTCGATGAGGCTAGTCATGACTTCGTTCGGAGTTCGGAAGCCGTGTCGTTTGCGGGGGTGGTTGTTGAGGATGTCGGCGACACGTTTGAGGTCTTCGGCGGTGTGGACGGATAGGTCGCTGCCGTTGGGGAAGTATTGGCACAGCATTTCAAGTCCAAGATCACGATCCACGATCTTGTATGGCCCTGACCGGATTCGCGGTCGTCGTCGCTATCGAGGGATAAGTCCAAGATCACGAGCGAGCAGCCCGTACCTGCGGAACCAGACATGCATGCGCGCCGCTCAGAGCAGGCTCTTACCGCCTGCGGCGCCGCCGGCGCAGCCACCACACCGGACCGACTACCGCCGCGGACGCCACGGCCGGCATGGCAGTCGCTCCGGCCGAGGTGAACGTGCTCGGCGTTCCGAGCGTGCGCCACCGAGAGGGCGGCCAGGCGATGATCACGGCCTTGCCGATGACATCGCCCGTCGGGACCGTGCTCTGCACCGGGTCGTTCTTGTAGTCGTTGACGTAGTGGTAGCGGGAGTCGTCGGATTGAGCGCGGTTGTCACCCATGACCCATAGCCGGCCCTTGGGTACTGTCACCGGGCCGAACTCCGCTTCGGATCCGGGCAGCCGCGAGGAGACGTACGGTTCGTTCAACGACCGCCATGGGCCGGTCGGCCCGGAGTCGCTGACCTGCACGTTTCCTTCCGCATCGCAGCACTTGACCGACTGACCGCCGACAGCAATGACCCGCTTGACCAGGTCGTGCTCGTCGGGAGGCACGAGGCCTACCAGCTGTCCGAACCAGCGCAAACCCCGCACGATCGGGTTGGACGGGTTGGCCGGTAGCGGCTCGTTGAACCAGACATCGGTGGGCGCTCGAAATACGACAATGTCACCTGGGTGGGGATCCCGGAGGTAGTAAATCGGCTTGTTGACAAGAATCCGGTCTCCGGAGCACCCGGCACACCCGTGCAGCGTCTTCTCCATCGATTGAGACGGAATGTAGAACGGCTGGACCAGAAACGTCTTGATCAGAACGGCGACCAGGATGGCCACCGCGACCAGGAGGGGAAGTTCCCACCACGGCGCCTTGGTCTTTCCCTGCTTGGGGCGTCTGAGGCTGTGCCGACCGCGCCGTCGCCGCCGACCGGTAACCGCATCGTCCGAGACATCGTCCCCAGGCGGCTGCCTCATCGTCGGTGGATCCTCGCCGGGATCCGGGCGCTGGTCCGACTGCCAGCCGGTGCCGGGGGGATCCGGGCGCTGGTCCGACTGCCAGCCGGTGCCGGGGGGATCCGCGAGCGGATCATCCCGCTTGCCAGGGGAATCACCCGACGGTTCTGCGTGATCGTGTCCCGGCCGATCGTCGCCCATCCGTACGTCGCCGCGGGCGTCAGCGGGCGACGGTCTCCCGCTTCTCCTTGATCTTTGCTGCTTTCCCGCGCAAGTCACGCAAGTAGTACAGCTTCGCCCGCCGTACGTCGCCCCGAGTCACGACCTCTATCTTGTCGATGATCGGCGTGTGTACCGGGAACGTGCGCTCCACACCAACCCCGAAGCTGATCTTGCGGACCGTGAACGTCTCACGCAGCCCGCTGCCTTGCCGCCGGATGACGACGCCTTGGAACACCTGCACGCGGGATCGGGAGCCCTCGACCACTCGCACGTGCACCTTCAGGGTGTCGCCTGGACGGAAGTTGGGCACGTCCTCGCGCAGAGAGTCGGCGTCCAGACCATCGAGGGTGTTCATCACGTGTCACTTTCTTCGGTACGGCGGACATGCGGCACGCGGCGTCATGGGCGCCGGTACTGGGGTTGGCGCGCCCCACGAGACGTCCGGAGGCCGCCGTCGGTCGTGAGGACAACCCCCTCATGGTGCCACAACCGCCTGAGTATCCGATAACGGGAACGTCGGCAGTGACCCGACGGCTCACAACAGATCCGGCCGGCGCGCAGCCGTACGCTGCCGGGACTGCTCGGCCCGCCATGCGGCGATCGCAGCGTGATGGCCGGACAGCAGCACGGTGGGCACGTCGAAGCCACGCCACCGGGCCGGCTTGGTGTAGACCGGCGCCTCGAGCAGCCCATGGGTTCCGGAAGCGAAGGAGTCGTCGTCGACGGAGTCCGCGTTGCCCACGACGCCGGGTATCAGCCGGGTCACCGCCTCGACGATGACCAGCACAGCCGCTTCACCACCGGCTAGCACATAGTCACCGATGCTCACCTCGTCGACGCGCATGCGGGCGGCGGCGTACTCCGGCACGCGGGCGTCGATGCCCTCGTACCGGCCACACGCGAACAACAGCCAGGGCTCGTGGGCGAACTCGGTAGCCAGCGCCTGGCTGAACGGCCGGCCGGAGGGGGTCGGCACGACCAACCGAGGCTGCGGCCTGGCCGCTGGTGGCGCGATGTCGTCGAGCGCGCGGCCCCACGGTTCGGGCAGCATGACCATGCCCGGTCCCCCGCCGTACGGTGCGTCATCCACCGTCCGGTGGACGTCGTCGGTGTAGCGCCGCAGATCGTGCACGGCCAGCTCGATGACGCCCCGACCGATGGCTCGACCCAGCAACGATTCCCGTAGCGGCTGAAGATAGCTCGGGAAGATAGTGACGACATCTAGTCGCAGGACCGAGTTCGTCACAGGTCGAGCAGCCCTTCGGGCGGATCGATACGTACCGTGCCTGCGGCGAGGTCTACCTCAGGAACGATGGCCGCCACGAACGGAATCAGTCGCCCGCGCCCATCGACGCGCACCTCGAGGTAGTCCCCCGCTGGCCCATGCAAGACGTTGGTCACCGGGCCGAGAGCCTCGCCGTCTACCGTCGACGCCTGCAGGCCGACCAGGTCGGTGTCGTAAAAATCATCCGGATCGGCTAGCGGCGGCCGAGCGTGAGCCGGCGCGAGGAGCACGACGCCGTGTAACGCCGCGGCGCCCTCGCGATCAGTTACTCCGTCGAACTGCACAACAACACGTCCGCTGTGATCACGTCGTGCGGCGACCGTCAGGGGACCCGCGGAATTCGGGTTCGTTTCCAGTCGCGCGCCGACCGCGAATCGGTCAGCCGGATCGTCTGTCCACGGCTGCACGAAGACGGCTCCGCGCACACCGTGCGCCGGGCCTACTCGTCCGACTGCGACTAGCTCCGGCTGGCTCATCCGCGACCTGGGGAATACGGGGGTGCGGCTCGGCGATCAGGGCCGGTCGACGTCGATCACGTCGACCCGAACGCCCTTTCCGCCGACGCCGGCGACAACCTGGCGGAGGGCCTTCGCTGTGCGCCCATTGCGGCCAATGACCCGACCGAGATCGTCAGGATGTACCCGAACCTCCAACCGAGCTCCGCGCCGGTTGTTCACCATGTCGACCGAGACGTCGTCCGGATGGTCGACGATGCCGCGTACCAGGTGCTCGAGGGCTTCCTCGAGCACGTCAGCTCTCCGCCCGGTCACCCTGGTTGTCCGCGTCGGTCGCCGGTGCGTCCGGCGTGGTCGGCTGTGCTCCGTCCGCGTCGGCTTTTTGCGCTGCGCCGGCGCCGGACGCCGCCTCGACGCTCTTAGCCGGGCGCTTTCGGGGGGTCGTTGCCGGCGTTTCGGACACTCCGCCCGTGGTCTCGGCCAGGGCGGAATTGAACCGGGCGAGCTTGTCCGGCTTGGCCGGCGGCAGCTTGAGCGGACTCGGCTCCGGCAGTCCCTTGTACTTCTGCCAGTCGCCGGTAGCCCTGAGGATCGCGGCCACGGCCTCGGTCGGCTGGGCACCCACGCCCAGCCAGTATGCGGCCCGGTCGGCGTCGACCTTGATGATCGAAGGCTCGCTCTTAGGGTGATACTCACCGATCGTCTCGATCGCGCGCCCATCCCGCTTGGTGCGAGCGTCGGCGACCACGATGCGGTAATGCGGCTCACGCATCTTCCCCAGGCGCATGAGCTTGATCTTTGTTGCCACAGGCGTTCGTGCTCCAGACGTGTGCAGGAATGGACACGCTGCACTCCGGTCGTCGAAGTTCGCGTGTACCTCGGACAGATCGCGGGCAGGCCCAAAACCCGTCGCAACCAGTACTCGACCGGTCATTCTGCCATGTGGCCTGCGCGATCTCGAACCTGGCCGAGACGCCCGGCGTCGTCGCCGGGCCCGAAGGAAAAGCGTCAACCGGTCGCAGGAGTGATGTGCGTCACCCGCGCGCCTCACGGCCGCACAGCGGGAGTCGCGCTACAAAGGGTGTGGGGCCGCTCGAAGTATGAGTTCGAGCGGCCCCACGGTCGGTCTGGGCCTGTGACGCCTCCTGACCTCACGAGATCTCCGCCGAAGCCACCGCGTCGTCACCCGCGGCTCCCAACGGGTCACCCCGCCGGGCGAAGCCAGGCTTCCTTCTCGATCCCGCCTCCCCGTTCGGTTCGGCGTAGCGCAATTTCTACTCGCTAGTCATCCGCGTGGCAAGTACGAGTTTCCAGACGTCTACCTGACGTTGAATCCTCTTTGCTAGCGGGTGAATCTCAACCCGCCTCCGGGTTACCAATTGTTAGTACGAGCGAGCGACGAAGGCGACCAGATCCGGCTCATCGTCACTGTCCGGCACTGCGCCGTCGGCACGCTGCAAGCATCGAACCGTCACTCCGGCGCGGGCCAGGGTCGCCTCGCCATCCAGACCAAGCTTGCTCCATGAGATCTTCGCCCAGCCGTCTGCCGCCGTAGCCGCGGCATCGTCGACCGAGGTCACCTCGACGATGCGTGCATCCCGTTCCGCGCGAGCAGCCTCCAGCATTGCGTCCTGCTCGGTCGCGAGGAGCCGGGCCACCTCACCGCCTAGACCGTCCAGCGCGACCGATGCCTTCTCGGCGCCGGAAATCCGGTTGACGATTGTCGCTTGACCAGCCGCGAGATCGCGGGGACCGACTTCGAGACGGAGTGGCACGCCTTTCAGCTCCCAGTCGACCGCACGGCGGCCGAACTGGATGTCGGCGTCATCGTCCACAGCGACGCGTATGCCGAGGGTCCGCAGCTCGTCGCCGATCCGGCGAGCTGCCGCGACGCCCTCGTCCTTGACCGCCATGACCACTACCTGGATCGGCGCGAGCGCCGGCGGTACCCGCAACCCGTGGTCGTCGCCGTGCACCATGATCAGACCCCCCACCATCCGGGCGGAGCTTCCCCATGAGGTCGTCCACGCCAGAGAACGCCGACCGTCCGCGCCCGAGAACTCGATGTTGAAAGCGCGCGCGAAATTCTGACCGAGCTCGTGCGACGTACCCATTTGCAACGCCTTGCCGTCTCGGGTCATGGCCTCGCAAGCCGTCGTGTTGATCGCACCGGCGAAGCGTTCTGCGGCGGTCTTGCGGCCGACGACCACAGGAATCGCCAGTACTCGCACCATGAAGTCGGTGTAGACCTCGAGCAAGATCCGTCGCGCGTAGGCCAGCGCCTCTTCATACGTCGCGTGCGCGGTGTGACCCTCTTGCCACAGGAATTCGGTGGTACGCAAGAAGATCCGCGGCCGGAGCTCCCATCTGACAACGTTCGCCCATTGATTCAGGAGCAAGGGAAGATCGCGATAGCTGTTGACCCACTTCGCCATGAACTCCCCGATGACCGTCTCTGACGTAGGGCGGACGACGATCGGCTCGTCGAGCGCCTTGCCGCCCGCGTGCGTCACGACGGCAAGCTCCGGGCTGAAGCCTTCGACGTGCTCAGCTTCCCGGTTGAGGTAGGACTCCGGTATGAACAGGGGGAAGTAGGCATTCTGGGCGCCAGCGGTCTTGATCCGGGCGTCCATCTCCGCTTGCATGCGTTCCCAGATCGCGTAGCCGTAGGGCCGAATGACCATCGTGCCGCGAACCGGTCCGTTGTCGGCCAACTCGGCCTTGCCGACGACGTCCTGGTACCAGCGAGGGAAGTCCTCTGCCTGCGGAGTGAGCACGCGTGCCATAGCAGGGATGCTACGGAGTCCCCAGTAGCGAATTGACCCGCCTCCGGTCAGCGCTGACCGTAGGATCAGGCGACCACCGCGCCGCGCAACACGATCCGCTGCGGCTTCGCGAGCGTCGCAAGATCAACCCGTGGGTCAGCTTCATACACGACGAGATCTGCCGGCGCGCCCTCTACCAAGCCAGGGAGCCCCAGCCATTCCCGCGCCCGCCAGGACGACTGCGCAATGACCTCGGCGGCGGGAATGCCGGCGCCGACGAGCTCCCGGATCTCCTCGCGCACCAGGCCATGGTGCATTGAGCCGCCGGCGTCAGTACCCGTGTAGATCGGCACTCCGGCCTCCCAAGCCTGCCTGATTCGCTGGCGCGACGTCTCGTGCAACGCGCGCATGTGCGCCGAGTAGATCGGGAACTTGGCTTCGCCGGTCGCGGCGATGCCCGGAAAGTTATCGATGTTGATCAAGGTCGGTACCACTGCCATCCCCCGCCGCACTACCTCGTCAACTAGGTCCTCCGTGAGCCCGCTGCCGTGCTCTATTGAATCGACTCCGGCGGTGATCAGCGCGGGCAAAGCATCCTCGCCGAACACGTGCACCGCGACGCGGACTCCTAGTTCGTGAGCGCGTGCGACCGCGTCTTTGAGCACGTTGTCGGGCCAGACCGGCCCAAGATCACCGGTCGACCGGTCGATCCAGTCGCCCACCAGCTTCACCCAGCCGTCACCGCGGCCGGCCTGCCGCTCGACCTCCGCCACGAGATCATCCGGCTCGACCTCGACGCCGAGGTCGCGGATATATCGGTACGGCCGGGCGATGTGCCGTCCGGCTCGAATCAGCCGAGGCAGATCGTCGCGCCGCTGCACGCTGGTGTTGTCCACCGGCGATCCAGCATCGCGTAGCAGCAGTGCACCCGCGTCACGATCCCGCTTGGCTTGCGTGGCTTGTCCGTCGGGATCCGGAACGTGGCCCTCCGGCGCCAGGCCGATGTGGCAGTGCGCGTCGACGAATCCGGGGAGCACGTATCCGCGGTCGCTGATCGTCTCGGCCGCGCCGGCATAGCGGTCGAACGTCAACCTGCCATCGATCAGCCATGCGTCGCGCTCGATCTCGTCGGGTAGGAGGATTCCCCGGACGTGCAGGACCGTCATGCGGACACGTTATCCGGCTGTCGCTATTCGGCCATATGTATGACTTCGTGGCCCCGCAGTCAGCCGGCGCTACCTCAAGAAGTAGCCGAACAGGTCCATGATGATGTCCACGGTGCCCGCCGAGTTGTAGACCTGCGACGTTTCGGCAAGGCTGTTCTGCCCGGCCGCGAGGTTCATGATCACGCCGTTTGACACCAGTCGACCGCCGCTGAAGGCCACGCTCGACGTGCCCGGCCGCGGGCTCGACGGGTAGATGGTCAGGTAACTGTCAGGCGTGCTCGCTGAGGGTACCGGCAGCACGCCGACCATCAGGGCCGCAGCCGGATATGGAACTTGGTAGATGCCGCTTCCGGTGACCGTCATCGTGCCGGCCACCCCCAGCGGGCCGTAGCGTCCGCCGTTGCCGCCGCTTGTGTCGACAATTCGCACCGGAGTGAGCGAGACGAACCGGCCGGCGGTTGAGGTAGTCAAATAGCCGACGAGGTCGACGATCACATGCGTCGCGGACCCGCCGTTGAAGATCTTGAACTGGCGGCTGCTGTTCAGCACGACGATGTTCGAGTTGGCGCGCGTCCTCGCCGACGCGTAATTCAGCGTCGCGGTGGCGTTCGAACCGTCCGGAGACAACGTCAGGTACCCCGCGCCGGTCTCGCTGAAGGCCATCACGTTGACGACGAGCGCTTTCGCTGAGCTTGGCACACTGGTCGGCGCCGACACGGTTACCGTTGCGCCAGCCGCGACGCGAGTGCCGGGGCTTTGCTGCGTATTGAGGATCCGCGCCGGGTTCGTTGCCGTGTACCCGAGTGTGCCCGTCGGCGCGAAGTAGCCCAGAACGACGATGAACGCATGCGTGGGGGCGGTCGCATTGCGCAGCTGAATGGTGCTGTTCGGCCCGATCTGCACGATCGTGAAGACCGTCGCAGGGGAATCGGCCGGGCTGAGGCTGAGCGTCGAGGTCCCCGGATACGTGCTCGGGAAGACAGTCAGGTAGGTACTGCCGGTGGCGCCGATGCCGCCGATATTCAGGGCTACGGCAGTGGTACCTGCGGGCGCGCCGGTTAGGGCAACCGAGACCTGCTCGCCGGTGCCGAGCGGGCGGGCGCCAGATCTGGTGCGCGAATCGAACACTTTGCTCGGCGTGGACAACGGCAGGTAACCGTTGCCCGCCGGCGCGGTAACTGGCGGACGGGAACCGAGCGCCAACAACCCATGACCCAACTGATTGGTCGGCGGAGCGCCCGCGGCTATCCCCGTGGCCCGGCTCTCGAGCTGCGCCTGCAGTTGAGCAGCGTCGAGGTTCGAGTTGGCCGACTTGACCAACGCCGCCGCCCCGGCTACGTGCGGGGCTCCGGCCGACGTTCCGGAGAAGCTACTGAACTGGTCAAGATTCGTCGCCACATTGTCGAAGCCGGTGATGTCCGGCTTCACCCGCCGGTCGATAGTGGGGCCCTGAGAGCTGTAAGGCTCGAGCGAGTTGGTCGAGACGTTGGCGGCGCCCACTGCCAGTGCGTACGGCGACGATGCCGGAGAGTCGACGCTCCCCGCGGCCGCTCTGGAGCTGTTGCTGACCGATAGCAACGACGGACCGACATCTCGGTAATAAGTCAGGTCATACCGCACCGCTGGTGTGCCACTGCCCTGCTTGACCTGAATGACCCATTCGAAGTTGTTCGACGTCGTGTTGTTCGGCAGGTTGAGCGACAGGACTGGACGCGACCCGGATGGCTGCGCGACGGAACACGAGTTCGGGACCGGACAGGCCGTCAGAACCAGCGTCGAGGTCTGACATCCGGACGGGTCGCACTTGTACGGGGTAGCTACCAGGGTCACCGGCGCCGACGATTGAGGCCATTGATCCCAGGTCAGATATGCGGTTCCGCTCTGCCCAGGTGGGACCACGACCGCGTCCGACTCGTTGGTCGACGTCGTCCCGTTGAGGTCGGTATAACCATCGCGATCACTATCGGCGAACGTGCCGCTCCAGTGATCCTGGCCATTGTTGCCAGCGGATGCGATCCAGAGCACCCCGGCCTTGCGGGCAGCCTGGACGGTCGCGGCCGCTGAGGTCGCGTCGCCTGAGCCGTCACCCCGGCTGTCGCCGGGGAAGCTCAGAGAGCTGTTCGCAATCGGGATGCCACGGCTGACTATGTCTTGTTCGGCCTGCCGGAACCCTGTCGTGTCGCCGATGCAGTAGAGCTGCAACTTCGCGCTAGGCGCCATCTGGTGGACGATCTCGGCGACGGCGGTGCCGTGCTCGGTGTTGTTGACGTCGGAGCAACCGTTGTTCAGCGGACTCACCGTCGTGCCCGCCGGCAGGGCTCCGGCGGCGACTTCGGCGCTGAGATTTCCGAAGCCGGTGTCCACGATGGCAACCGTCACACCCGCGCCGGTCGTAGCCGGGGTCGCATTGAGCCAGGTGCT
>Ga0163161_10001604_pt1 | contig 16684 bp, 14 predicted proteins | sample S45metaG_FD_129847 | JGI IMG/M metagenome (GOLD analysis project Ga0163161, IMG submission 129847) | Switchgrass rhizosphere microbial communities from Kellogg Biological Station, Michigan, USA - S4-5 metaG | ecosystem: Host-associated > Plants > Roots > Rhizosphere > Soil | place: USA... | reverse complement strand
TGCCCCAATCCCCATCCCGCCCCTGTTAGAAGGAGAATCGCTGGAAGACCGAACAATGCAACCCAGATCAGGTGGTACGCAGACCGGCCAGCTCCGATGATCCATCGTTCCGAGAGACCGAACAGCATGGGGGTAGCCAATGCCCATGGCGTGTAGCTGCCGACGAGAAACAAGAAGGCATGCAGGAGATCCGAAGCGCTCCGCGCGCCATCTGATCGGCTCGTCAAGAATACGGCAGGTGTGTAGGCAAACGCGAGCACGAGCCAAGACAGCCCAACCCAACGCCATCGAACTCTCAAGATGGACTGATTGCCAGGCATCCAAGTGTTCAAGGGCGTGGGGGTGGTGTCCAACGTGCTCAACGGCGCTGCGGGGATCCAATCATCCAGGCCATTTTCTACTCCCCTGGACAGAATGCAAGAATAAGCCATGGCACTCCAGGAAGTGGATACGCCCGGCTCTTTATGACCCCTCATGGCCAAGCAGCCAAGGACAAGCACGCCGGGCGCAGGGAACATGCTCGTCACCATCACTGTATCGCCGCGCCTGTCTTTGTCGCCGGCGCCTGGGCTCTGGACGATGCCGGATTGGCCGGCGCGATTTCGGTCCACCTGCGCAACCGCGTCGCACGTTACATGGCAACCTCTACACAGCCTCTGACCTCGTTGAGGGCCATCCGTCCGGGATAGTCAGCGTACTGCCCAGTCTCCTTTTCGCCCTTCGGGTTAATCCACCCTGCGACTCAGGGCGGAGGACGGCTAGATGTGAAACGCCGGACCCGCCGACACCGTCGCCGAGCTCACCCTGACCCGGAGCGCGATGAGCAGGCTGGCCAGCAGCATCACCGTTGCGGCTACAGTAAGGACAGCAACAATGCCCCCCAGCCCGAACACCAGGCCACCCAAGGCGGCCCCCGCGGCGATGGAGGACTGCACCGCAGCGACCACCATCCCGCCGGCACTCTCGGCCTGATCGGGCACCGCGCGGGCGACCCAGCTCGACCAGGCCACGGGCACGCCACCGAAGGCCAGGCCCCAGAGCGCGACCAGGATCGCCAGCCCGCCCACGCCCACCGGCAACAGGAGCATGCCGAGCGCGGCTACGCCCACCAGGGCAGGCATGATCACCAAGGTGACTTTCAAACTACGCTCCATGAGCCAGCCGGCCAGCAGGGTGCCAACGAAGTTCGCCACGCCGAATCCGAGCAGAATCAGGGCCAAGCCATCGGCGTTCATCTGCCCCAGGCTCTCCAACGTCGGGCGGATATAGGTGAAGAGCGCGTACTGACCGGTGTGCGCCAGAACGCAGCCGAGCATGCCGACCGCAACGCCGGGCCTGCGCAGGAGCCCCACCACCGACTCGGGAACTGCCACCTTGCGCGGGGCCATTCGGGGCAGCGTGAACCACTGGAACGCAAACGTGAGTCCACCCACCGCCGTTGCCGCCCAGAAGGCGCTGCGCCAGCCCAGCAGCCCGCCGAGGTAGCTCCCCAACGGAACGGACACCACCGTGCCCACCGCAATGCCGCTGAAGATGATGGACAGCGCGCGAGGCACGCGCTGTGGCGGCACCAACCGCATGGCCACGGCCGCTGCCATGCTCCAGAAGCCGCCCAGCGCGACGCCCAGAAGGACGCGCATCACCAGCAGGACGCCCATGCTGGACGACATCGCCACCAAGGCGTTGGAGAGGATCATCAGACCCGTGAAACTCAACAACACCAGCCGCCTGTCGATCGAACGGGTGAGCCGCGGCACCAGCAGGCCAGCGAACAGGGCCACAACCGCGGTGACCGTCACGGCTTGACCGGCCAGCGCCTCCGATACCCCCAGGTCCGCCGCCATCGGCGTCAACAGGCTGGCAGGCAGGTATTCGGCCGTGAGCAGCCCAAAGACACCCATGGCCAGCGAAAACACGGCCACCCATGCCGACGAAGACGGCTGCCCGCTATCCCGGGCCACAGAATCCGGCGCGCCTGCGGCATCCACTACGTTATTGCTCATCAAAAATCCCAGTGCATTCGTGCAACCGAGAGTCTAGGGAGCCCGCTCCGGATGATCTATGATTGTCCAACCTGTATTTTTGATCGAAACCCCGGACCCTCTCCATGAGCCACGTTCCATCCCAGCCCTCCGACCTGATCAGCGAGCTGCTGACCGGCATGCGGCTGCATGGCGTTCAGTACCGCCGCATTCAGACCGGGCCGACCTTCGGCCTTGGATTTCCGCCGAAGCCAGGCCATGCCTATTTCCATTACCTGGCAGTGGGCACCGCGATCCTTCGCGGCGCGGACGGCAGCCAACACCTTCTCTCTGCCGGGGATGTCGTGCTTCTTCCGCGCGGAGAAGGCCACGCGTTGCTGTCGGGCGAGGACCATCCCGTCCAGTTCCTGGACACGATAGACGCCGCCCCATTGGGTGACACGGTGAGTGGCATAGACACATGCCCGAGCACCCATGCCGTGCCAAGCGCCGTGCTCTTCCACGGATGCATGGTGGTCGATCTGGGCGGCATGCAAGGGTTGAGCAAGGTGATGCCGGCGGTGATGTTGGTCGATGGCGACGGCACTCGGTTCCCCGGGCTGTTGCCGATGGTCGACGCGATGAAGCGCGAGGTGTGCTCCGGACGCATTGGCTTTGCAGGCATACTCGCCCGGCTGGCGGATGCGGTTGCCGCCATGATCGTCCGCGACTGGGTGGAGCGCGGGTGCGACGGTGCCTCCGGCCTCGTCCTGGCCCTGCGCGACCCCCGTCTATCGCTGGCGTTGCTTGCCCTGCACAGGGACCCTGGGCGTGACTGGACCGTCGAAGCGCTGGCGGCAGAATCCAACATCTCACGCTCTGTTTTTGCAGACCGGTTCCAAGCCGTCATTGGCACCGCGCCCCTGCGGTACGTGACTGAGCTGCGCATGCAATTGGCCAGCCAATGGCTGACGCACCAGAGCCTCTCCATCGAGGTCGTGGCAGAGCGTCTCGGCTACGCGTCGCAGGCGGCCTTCAGTCGCGCCTACAAGCGCGTGATGGGGCACTCGCCTGGGGCGACTCGGCGCGGGCGCGCCTTGGCCTCGCCATAGGGGGTCAGCTTGGCGGTCGCTCAAGCCACCTGGGCGTCGTCCACGGGATGCAGCCGGTTGGCGATCCCATCGAAGCGCGCCGCCTCTGTTCGAAGCCGATCGGCGGCAGTGCGTCGACTCGCCCTCGCCCGTCAGTCGCCACCGCGCCGAAGGTCCAGTGCGTCGGCCTGCTGCCACAGCGAAGCCGCCCGTGCGCGCGCCCAGCGCGCCTTTCCGATGTCTGCTTTCGTCATGGGTCCATGGTGAATACGGGGCGTCGCATGGCGCGATACGGAGGCAACGCTGGCTGACTGTCGTCCTGTCGCCTGACCAGGAACGGTTTGCCGATGCCCAGCTTGCGGTCCAGTCACTGAGGCCGTCTGACGTGATCGTCCAGCCATTTGGTATCTTGGGCGCCAGCTCTGCACAGATCCCGACCCCCATGCCCCGCAAGACCTCGAACAATCCCTCCACGTCGCTGCTGGACCTCCCTGCCGGCGCGACCCCGTCGGGAACAGCAACGGACAAGGCACTTCTCCGTGCAGCGACCAAGGAAGCCTACAAGCGCGTCAACCTGCTCCTGAGCGCTTACTTCGAGGATTTCAGCCCGGCGCAGCAGCGCAGGATCCGCGAAGCGATCGGAGCGAGCGCCCGTCCGACGCCACCTAAACAGGCCAAGGTTCCCAAGGCACCCAAGGCTCCAAAGGAAGACTTGCCGCCCCGGTTCTGGCTGCCCTTCAGTGGTGAGACGTGGTCGGGACGAGGACGCCCGCCAGCCGCCTTCCTCGCCTGGGAAGGCACCGTTGCCCATACCGAGTGGAAGAAGCGGCACCCCGGCGAGCGATTCCCGACCTACCCAAGCTGATTGCGGCTGCGAGGGCGCAGGCGTTCTGCAGCGCCAGCGTCTTCCTTCTCCGTGCAACCATATAAACAGGAGCTGGAAATGACGCCTCTCGACAAAGCGATCCGTAGAGAACTGCAGGTTGGCGACGACACTTACACCCTGACCATCGACCCGAGCGGGCTCAAGCTCGTATTGAAGGGGCGGAGAAAGGGAGTGGAGCTGCAGTGGAGGGAGTTGGTCAACGGCGACGCCGCGTTGGCTGCGGCGCTTCAGGCATCACTTGGGGCCAGGTGAATCGCGCCTGGCGATTCGCAGATGACTTCCAGCAGGCGGGTTCACATGGCGGGGATGCGCAAGCGATCATCGCCTCTGCCTGCCTGATGCACTCGTTCCTTCCCCAACGCTGCCGAAGGTGGCCCCGTGCTCCACGGTCGCCCCAAGTGATCGGCCAGAAGCGGACATCGTCAGGCCATCTCCTTCGCCTACAAGAGCATTCCTCCCAGGGCCTCAATGCGCTGGCCGGAATCCAACGACTGCCTCCCGCCAGGTCGTCAGTGCTCTAGAATTCCGCTTCCTTGTTGGCAGCAGGTTGCAGCACTTGCTGCCCTAGATCATTGCCGATGTTGAGGAATCCGATCCCGCCCGACAGCCCTTGTGCTCGCATCGCCTGCGTTCGCACGACCGACGAATAGTCCGCAAAGAAATCGGGCTTGCGCCATTGCGCGGAAATCGAATCGCGACTGCCACCCAGGTCGTTGTTCCAGGTCACGGCCTTCTGCGAACCGGGCGAACCGAACTTGCGCTTGAGCAGCTCCATCACGCGCGGCTGCGCCTCGAACCCCGTGGTATTGAAGCGCAAGGCGATCACACGTCCGTTGCGCAGCAAAACCAGGCCGCCCGCACCTTCCAGAGAAAAAGCGTCACCTGCGCCCGCGCCGATCGACATGCCGATGGGCGCGACCCACGCCGGGGCCTCGTCCGTGGCGAAGACTAGGTAACCGTATTCGCCTGGCCCGAACTCGGTACTGCCTACGGCCATATTTGTCGTGCCGGGCGCGACGCACAACCCTGTTGCCGGTGGCATGGCCTTCAGCGGCTCCGGCGGCGGGGCCATCAGCTTGTTGAACGCCCTAGCCCCCAATCCGATGTTGCTCCTGGCGGCAGCTGGAGCGGGTGAGGATAGTTCGCAAACAGGCAAGTTTAGCGGCGCCCCTAACGTGATGCCGAATATGTCAGTTTCCGTCGCAGATACCGGGACGGTGGTCGATATGGTCAGTAAAACGACAAGAGAACCGGCGGCTGCAGTGAAACGCATGGGGCTGTAATCCAAGCTGGATCATGGTTGATGCGAAGTATATGTCCTGTTGCTGCTCGGCGCTGCGCTCGGCTGCCAGGGCGTCGCCGACGACCTACCGGGTGTCCGCTTCCGGCCAGTAGCGGACCTCAGCCGCCGACGGAGCGTGATCGGTTCGCGTCGGAAATACACCACTAAGAAAAAAGAGAAGCTGAAACGGCTCTTAGCTATGCGATGTGATCATCGCTTTTGCTTTAGAACTGTGGCTACGAGGTTCGAAAGTTGTGCGAGCATGTTGCTGGCATCCTCGTCCTTCTCCCCCGACGCGCCCATGGCGTCGGAGAACAGACTCCTAGCCACTTCAGTCTTTACCTCCTCAGCCTTCTTCGGGTCAAGCAAAGCAAGATACGGCTCAATGGTTGTCAGGATATGCTGTCGACGACGGTTGAGTACCTCGTTGTTACGGTGCCGGCTAGATTCCTTGGCCAGATAAACTGCTGGCGCAAACAAGACAAGAGAGAAGGGCAGGCGGTATAGCGCCTTCTGCCAGTCAACGCTGTAACCGCTGACAACTTGGCCAACATGTCAGAGTTCAGGCAAGAACAACACCATAGCTGCTATAACCATCAGACTGATGGCAAGCCGCCGGTAAGTGTTGGCGCTAGCCTTCTCTTCATTTGCATAGGTGGCGTACGCGCCTGCCTGCGACGTATTGACCACTGATCCAAGCACCTTCCCTGCCTGCCCTTCATAGTCGTCCAGGACAACTAGTCCCGCAGCATACTTCTTTGCGAACTCTGAGAACGCCTCGTCGGCCTTGGCATGCTGTGTTTCCTGCCATTTGTCGTACCGTTCTGCCCGTGACGCTTCGGCCTGGGTGAAGGTCTGTGTGAAGGTCGACATTTGGTTTTGGAGCGGGCTTTCGAGTGCGGTCATTCGCTCGATGAGTTTATCTATGGCGAGGTTGGACTCCGCCGAACGGGCGTCGACCTGTCCTACCGCCTTGCCCAAGTCTTCGAGCTGAGCACAAGCGTTGCGGTGCCAGTCGGCCACGTACTTTCCGAGCGACGTTGCTGCAGCTACGACCGCCGGCGAATCAGTAGCAGGCAGCGTAGACGCATATCGCTGGACTTGGGTGGCGAGCGCGTCGACCTGTCCGTTGGCATTGCGAAGGTGGCCTACATTGCTGTTACTGAGGAATGCCTGCACCTCGCCCAAGGTCGTTTGCGCGGATGCATGCATACTCCCAAGCACTTCGAGGTTCCCCATTTCCGGGTCGACTGCCGCCAACGTGGAGTCCAGTTGGGCGACAACCTTCACGAGCCGGGCAAGCTCCTCAGCATCGGCCAGTGGCGCATCGTGGGGAACCGAAATTCCAGCCACCGTGCTAGTAACTGATTGCCAGGTGCTGTGAAAAGGGTGGGCAGAGTATTGCTCAGTCCAGCGTGACATTGCGCATCACCTCCTGTCTGTTGGGCACGGATAGTATCGCCTTATATAGAGATTTTACGGTTGCGTTCTGAGCCACCTATCCCAGGCAGGGCCGCTTTAGGTTGAATACGGACCGAGGCATACTTCTTGCAGAGCCGGGACTGTCCGCTTTCGGCCAGGAGCGTACACGATGCTCCTAGTCAGGTCGCCCCGATAGGGGCGGCCGCAACCGACTAGCGAGCCGAGGCGCAGCTGGAACTCATCCTGGACCTACGACGCATGGCGACTCACCACATGGCGTGTTCTCTACTTAATGAGGGCCAGGCACGCCGACACTTGGTCCGGCGCATGAACGGCAAACTCTGGTGGGGCGGAAACGGTGCCTTGGAATAGCGGCATTCGACGCGATTTGTTAGGCCTCGCCCGCCTCCGGCAATAGCCCATCTTCATCAACACTTGAAGGAGAGCTGCGACCGTGTAGCATGCCGTCCTTCAGATAGAGGATACGATCGGCGAAATTGATCGTTTCCAAGCGATGCGCTACAAGAATGATGGTCAGGCCAAGTGCGCGTAAATTGGCAAGCAGTCGCGCCTCTGTCTGGATATCCAGATGGCTTGTCGACTCATCCAATACCAGCACTTTGGGTCTGCGGTAGAGCGCTCTCGCTATCATGATTCGTTGTCGCTGCCCGCCCGAGATAGACACCCTTCCGCTTCCAACCTGCGTCTGATACTGCATAGGCATCTTGCTGATATCTTCATGTACGCACGCGATTTCGCAGCAATCTCTCACCAATTCCGCGTCCAAAGAGGGATCGAAGAAAGCGACGTTCTCCTCAACACTTCCCTGGAGAAGTTCGTCATCCTGAACAACAAACGAGACGACTTCCCTAACACGCGCCTTTCCGATTTGCTCGTATTTCAGTCCGCCTAAAAGGAGGCCACCGTGGGTCGGACTTACCGTGCCAGCAAGCAATTTAACGACAGTGCTCTTCCCCGAACCCGACTGTCCCGTTAGTGCCACGCACTCGCCTGGACGCACTGCAAAATCCACGTGCCTGAGAATGGGCTCATCGGCCGGACTGTAGGCAAACCCTACATGCTCCAGGCTAATCGTTGTATCCGCAGGAACAGGTAGGCGGGTGCGCAGGACATTGGCCTCCTGCGGCGAGTCCACAATTTCTCTAACGCGATCAGCATGTACCTTGAGAATTCGCCAGTTGACCGCGTAGTCGATCAACCGCGCAGATCGGCCAGTGAACTGATCGCAATAAGCAAGGAATGCGATCAACATGCCAGCAGTGAGTCTGCCATTCATGATCAGCTTGGCGCCGAGGAAGATCGTGACTACTCGTATAGCAGACGTTGTGAGGGTGCTGGCCGACGAGAAGACCAGCTGCACCGAAGCCAACCTTAAAACGCTGCGTTGATAGTCCGACACGCGATCCACAAACCGTGCGGCCTGCATAGACTGGCGGTTGTTCAGCCGCAGTGTTCCTTGAGCAGCAATGGACTCGATAAACATCGTCTCCCTGCGCGCGTCTTGGGTGATTGCATCCACGTTCGCGTCCGCTAACACTCGGAAGGACAACAGCTTGATACCGAGGTAAATGGCGCAACCGGCGCACACTACCAGTGCCATCTGTTTGCTGTAGATAAACAACACCAAGAGAGTGAATACTGCCAATGCACCATCCAACGATGCAGAAATGGCCTCTGTGGACACGGCCGACTGAAGGTAGCTCAAGCCACCGAAACGAGAGCTGAGGTCACCCGTGCTGCGACCCTCGAAGTAGCGGTCAGGCTGCTTGATCATTCGACGGAACGTGTTGGAGACCCAGCCAACGCTCAATGAAGATCCAAGTACCGAGATCGCCCAAGCGCGGAACGCAGTAGACACCGTCTGAAAAACTGAAAGAAACAGGTAGCAGCCACATACGATCAGCAGAAGATTGACATCTTCGCTCACCAAAACGGTATCGACCACCATCTGTAAAAACAGAGGACCGAACAATGCCGTGACTTCCAAAACGGCTGAGAACGTCAAAACCGCGATGAAGCTTGTCTTGAATCCCTTTAGACGCCCGAGCCTCCGCACCAGTCCAAGCGTCCCCTCATTGGGCTTGGCTTTCGGCGTGACGCGATCGGATGCAAGGATCTCGATGGCGATCCCCGTGAATCGCTCATCGATCTCGCGGGTTCCGACCTTACGCTTCCCCCTCGCCGGGTCGTGAATAATCCAGCCTGCACGCGATACGCGCTCGAGGACCACGAAGTGGTCACCGTCCAGATGGACGATCGCAGGCAATCGAAGGGACTTTGTCTCGTTGCATTCCAACCTGACCGCACGAGCTTGGAGACCGAATTGGTCTGCCGCCTCAAGCAGAGACTTCAGCGTGGTCCCGCGCGAGGAAGTACGCATTGTCTCGCGAAGCTCTCGCAAGCTCGTTGCGTGCCCGTAGTATTCCAGAAGCATCGCCAGACATGCCGCGCCGCACTCTGACGCCTCCGCCTGGACAACAGTCCTTACATTCTTCGACCAACCAAAAACGTACCTCTGACTCATGCCTTCTCTTCCTTGTAGCCAGTTAGCCAACGCAGCAAGGATTTCCGCTCGGCTGGCACTGTCATCCGGAAGCTGACGCCGGGTCGAATGAGCTTTCGCACGGGGTGCTCAGAAAGCACGCCTGAATCAAGATCCACCAAGAACATAGGCTCAGGAGAAGCCGCCGCTCCGAAGGTTGCTGCAAGCTCTGCCGGCCCCAGTGGCGCTCTTGAAATTGTGCGCACACGCGTCTTGATGGCTTCCATGTCGTTGGCTTGGACAGCGTCGAACTTAAGGTAGACTTCGCTTCCCACAGCTATCTCTGTGATGGATTGCGAGGGAACGAGCGCCTGAAGCCGTATTCCCTCGGAACTCCCCCTTATTACCGCAATGGGTTGCGCGAAGGAGGCTACTGCCCCTGGTCGGACTTCAAGACGATCCACTGCTCCACGGAGTGTGCTCGACAACACGAAGGTGGGCCCTTGCCTGTTCGGAGCATCTTGGAGTGGGTAGACGAATGCATTGAAGGACTCCGGTTGTTCACCAAGCACTCTGGCCGGGCCTGAAAGAAGCGCGATCGGCTGCCCAGGCACGACCGTTTCTCCCAGACTCACGTAGACCTCATCTACCCGAGCTCCCTGCGAAAAAGGGGACGACACCACCGCACGCTGAACGGACTCCGATGCGTATCCCGTGAACCGGTCATATCGGGTGTATTTCACGGTCGCGGCTGCGCACACGGCTACAACGATCAGCGAGAGCATCACGAATGAGGCCATCAGCGCGGCTTTCTGAGGCTGCACGATAACGGAGCCCAGCCCGACTACGCGCCGGGCAGCAAGAAAATTGTCCCTAAACAGCATCGCAACCCGTCCTTGATCCGATCCACCCATCCACTTCCAACTGTATGAGCGACGCATCGCCTTCTTGCTTAGACTGCTCCAGCACCCTGAAGAGGGCCTCTTGAACCAGCTCACGGCGATAGCGCGCATTGCCAATAGCCGACGGCTCCTGAAGGCCAACCCTATGCATATCGGCAAGTCGCTGAGCCAGATCGCACCACCTGCCACTGATGTCCTCGGAATCGAGTGACTGGCGACCCCCAAAAGATCCTTGAAAGAAATCGATGGCGGACGCCGCGGCCGCAGAGGGGATTGATCCGTCGCCCACCGCACGAATCAGTTCATCGAGCACCTGAGACCGATAGCTGGCCCTGAGCACTTGCAAGGACCTTTGGTAGTCCACCTTGCGTCCAGCGTAATGCCGGATGTGCGTGGCGAGCGAACCGATGGTTGTTTGCGCAAAGCCGAGTTCTTCTCCAAAGCACGGCCCATACGTTTCATAAGACCGACGCTTCCAACTGGATAGCTTGCGGGACGAACCAAAATCGATCATTCGCCCATCCAGACTCATTACCGACGAATACCATCCGCCATGAAACCAACGTGCGACATGGGCATGCGCGATCTGCACACCTGCCCTACTGGCGAAGGTATCCAGGCATTTCTGCGACCCGAACTGAAGCTCTCTCATCCACTCCATTACACGGCGGATGTCGCTTAAGTGAGCCGTGCTTCGATAGCGCAGGCTGCCTTCCCGGAACCCTAACGCGCGCTCCAGGTGACAGGCCCTCGCGACAAAGGGTCGGACCAGAAGCGCACCCCTGTGGCGCACGCCGTGACGATCCACAATGCCAAGTCCGGTCTCGATCACAGCGACTGTACGCACGGCGCCGAACGGAAATTCCCGGTGGGCCAACTCGGAGAAGATGGTCTCCCGCAGCGCCTCTTCCAGGAACATACCGCCATGGGAATGATGCCAGTCGGCGGTTTCGGCAATAAGTTCGGTAGGGCCAATGCCTTTGACCTGCATGCCATTCACGACACCCGCCCTACCGCTCCCGCCGAAACGCGTCGTCCCGGAGCTGCCGTAGAGATCCACCCAAACGTCATCCTCGCCAGATGGACAAATCCGACGCGCAAACTGACTCATGACGAATGACTCAAGGGATGAGTCGGGTGAGGCCGTCAGATAAGCCTGAGCCAATATGTCTGAAGCATCTGGATTGAGCCAGACCAATGTTGCGCGATCATCCCGCGTCGCTCGCGCTCTCAAGAACCTCATGAGGGGTCACCTCCCACCGCCCATGACCTTGGCTGGACGGTGCGCGACCGACGGACGGTGCCATCTGGACGACGAACCAGGTAATTTAGTGCCATGACTTCTGGAAGAACCACCTTCTTAATGTACCCTGCAACAGCGCGCAGGCTACCGTCGACAGCGGCAAAATCCATGATCCAAAAATGCTCGCCGCTCGACCAGTCATGCCGATCAAACAGACATCTGGGATCTGTCAACAACCGGTCTCTTGCCTGTTCGGATAGATAGGCCCACGTGAAATAGCCCACTGCACGCCCTTGGTTGTCGTAGAACACACTGACCTGAGACAACTCAACGGCGGGAACTGTCCATATCCGCAGCGAGAGTAAGGACGCTCTTCCGTGCCCACGGGATCGAGATGCCACATCAAACACCTCCCCCATTCTTTGAGAGTAGGAAGAATAGTGGTCAGACGGTGCGCTTGTGAAAATCATCTTTCTTGATCAACAGGAAATGTTCGATGGGAAGCAACAGCCATCCAGAAACGATTAATAGAGTCAACCAAGTGTGCGACGAGGGAGGTAGCAGGAAGAGGCTTGCAGCGGCCAGAGAAAAAGTTGCCGACGCGGCCCAGGAGAGGCCGAGCTTCTTTGCCCTCATGACTTTGCTAGCTGGAGACCAACGCAGCCCCCCTTTTTTTGTCACCCAAGCCCTGATCGCTCGCCCCCAAGCCGCGGCGATGACCAGGAACGTTCGTGGAGCTCTCCACACACGAATACCCGTCGCGATGAAGAGAGAAATGCCGCCCACGATGACCAGCCGAAGAGTTTGACCGATACCGGCGCTGGCAGCGTTAGCTACTGCGCGCCAAACCAGGCGCACCATTCCTGGAAAGAGGAAGATAGCCAGAAGACTGAGTTGGCCAGCCGCGGTCGGTCGCGACAAGCTTACAATTATCAGAGGAAAACCGAGGAAACCCCCGAGCCAGCCAAGCACCTGTTGACCGATTGTTGTGCAGGCGCGGAGCTTGGATGGCACCTGATCTGATCCGGCCAAGCTGGGAAAGCGCAACAGATTCAGCATATCGCCTCGCGCCCATCTTTCGTCTCTGCGCGCCAGCGCAGCGGGCGATTGCGGAAACGACTCAAAAATGGCCGCATCATCGACATAGGTCGGCCGCAGCATGAAGGACTCAATAGTGTCGTGACTTAAGGCCCTACTGGCTAATTGCTCATCGCACATCAGACGATAGGTGCGCGGATCGTACATTCCTTTGCCGGTGTAAAGGCACTGCCCCGTCGCATCGTTCTTTGGGTCTCGCCAACGAGGTGCCGGCTTGAGAGGATTGGCAGTATCGCCCACACAAACCTGAGGGAACCGCCATGGCGTGACCGATGCGTCCACCACATGACTAGAAGGCGCAGCCAACCCGTGCCCAATACTCCCGCCACTAGCTTTCGGAGAAATTCTATTCCAAGGATGCGCCAGGACACCAGCAAGCCGTTGAATACAGTCACGACCTATCTGCGTGTCCTCGTCACAAACAAAGAGATATCGACAGAGAGAAACATTTTCATAGAAGCCCGGGGAAGCGAAACTGAACGCTTTTTCTCCGTCGATGATTGCTCGATGCAGGAGGTGAATCTTGCCCAGTTTTCGCCCCTCCCCTATCCAAGCCCCCTCGCTCGAGACGAACTTACGAGGACGATGGGCAAAGTGGACCGGACGACCGTAACGTGCTCCTGCGACCCCATTCACCCGTTGAACCAACGCGGCAATCCTCTCAACCGCCGCGGATTCTTCCGCTCCAGACGGCTCTAAGTGCGAGTCGGCCAAGTCCGTTAAAAGAACGAACCGAACGCCGTCGTCGTTCACGGTTCTGACGTTCCAAAGCAGCGTCCGCTCAAGTTCGACGAACTGGTCCTCGCGGTGCAGGACCACGGGCACAGCGACCCATACCGGCTCCTCGACACCAGATAGCGAGTAGTCGTATCTGACGGCTGAGTACGGCCCCATTCGCCAAGCTTGGAGTTGCTCAACAAGCCAATAGCAAGTCTCTAGGACCAGAGGGAACGAAAGGAGCATCCATAGCATCGATTCGCCTGCGGCAGGGATCTGAGTAGCAATGGCGAGAGCTGTTGCAAAGGCAAGCGCCAACGCTCCAGCGCACATCCAACCTTCCTTGGCCTGCTGGCGCCGATTACCAACGTCTGGCCCCCGTAGAACCCCTGCCTTCACCAGCTCTTCAAGTTCCGAGCTAGATCCGAGTTGCCTGTCTACACCGATGACAACGGAAGTGCGGCTAACCCTCGAACGTATGGCCACGGCGTCGATCGCAGCGAGGCAGCGCATCTTCGACTCCATATCCAGGCGCTTGTAGCAATCCCCCAAGCGCTCTTCGAGCGCTTGATTCACGCGATCATGCTTCAGAAAAACATTCTGAGCCTCGACACCAGACGCGTCGGCGATGACATTTAAGATGTATTGCCGACCAGAAGCATCTAGGCTCTTTTCGCCTACCTGTCGCAACTGCCAATAAAGGACAGCTCCAACAAAAATGAGCGGCGCCCTCCTTGCATCCGCATGGCGCATACCTTTCCCGGCCGCGGAGCCACAGAAGATCGGCAAAAACTGATCGAGGGATGCGCCCTGGGAGGCAGATCGAAGCGCTTCGCGCCAAATTTCATCGAGCGAACGCGATCTGTTACGCCAAGCACTTGCCCAAGTGCAGGGGAACGCGTGCCCAATGAAGACTGCTGCTGCGTGAACACGCTCGGCTCCGTCAAATTCCGGAGCCACGTCCATTCCCGCCTTACAAGCCTGCTCAATGACGCGCAAGACGGCATATGCACGCCTCGCGCCAGCCATTCCCTCCATTGCAAAATCCTTCCTTGGAGCTTGGCCTCTACGGACCAAACACTGAACTCACTCAGTCGCAGTTGCCTTTTTCACCCGAGCGGTACCGGTCAAGGGCTTTTAGCCCATAGGTCTCCGCGTCAGCCTCCTTGTCAAGCCCGACAAACAGCTGTGGATACCGGGCCTGGTAAGCGTGCTGATACTCATGGGCTGCGACAAGGATCGCGTTCTCTTCCGCGGTCAATGCACCCAGCGGCCTGCCCTGTTCCTGGAGTTCACCCGCGTCATTGTAATACCGATGGGAACGCGTCCCTTCGGGCGTGGCCTTAAACGCATCAACGAACATCATGGCGCTGCCACGGGTGTATGAACCATCGGGTTGGTACGAGTTTGGATCTACGTACATAGCACCTCTAATTCGCTGGTAACCATCCGGAACCTCAGGGCTGTCGGTTCTGAACTCATAGGTCTCTTGTCCGATCTGCTTGTTTGCGTGAGCATTGATGATTGCCACGCGAAAGTTCGCCGTATCGGCATGACCCGGCTCCGCTACGGCGGCGACTTTGCACTCCATTTTGTCCGCCCGAGGAAGCGTCGATGGGTCAACAGCGTGGTGGACAACCCCGTATCCAGATCCTGATGATCCGCCTGATTGGCCGCCACTGCTTTCAGAGTAGCCCGGGCCGTAACTGAAATAACCGCCGAAATCGAACGTAGCCATGGTTGGGCCGTGCACCGTGATCCGGTCCAGAGTCAACCCCATGTTTGAATCACCGCCGAACACCTCGTCCAACTCTTGATCAGAAAGAATTCTCATACTTCTCCTCCATGAATGACAGTTTTGAGCTCACTTCGACAACGTGCTAGTCGCACAACTTGGTGAACGACGTAGATTCCGAGTAGGTTCCATGAAACTGCGAGTGGAACTTACGGCTGGCTTCAGCATCAAGCTGCTTCAGAATCGCAGCATCAGAGATTTGGGCGGCGTAGCGGGCGGCGTCGTAACCGAACGTCTGCGACATGGCCGCATCTTCGCTACCCAATTGCATCAACCTTGAAATTTCATAGGCCTTCTGCGGCCCCAGAGAGAGCCGCGACGTCATACCGGCCTCAGAATTGAGTGCGGACGCAGCCGCTCGGACCATCGGCCAGCTTCCAAGCTCCACCCCGCTCTCCACGAGCGCGGGAGCATTTGCAGCGTACATCTCCGAAAGGCGCTGATAGGCCGGCGAGCTTTCGTCCGGCACTGCCCAAGGCGCCACAACAAAGCACGCAGCAGCCATCCCGTCTCCGGCCAAGGCGTTTTCAAGTGCTGAGAGGTAGATCTGCTGAGAGGCCTGTTCCCGGGTCGCGTCACGCTCCCAAGCAGTGCACTCCTCCCTTCGCTCCTCCAGCATCGCTACGCGCTCGAGGTACCTCGCTCGAACATCTGGGTCGAGCTGCATCAACTTTTCGGGCTTTGACCGAACGGAGTTCGGATCAATCTTCTGATTCTCAAAAAAGTCTTCGAATTGGCGACGTGCTTCGCAGCGCCTTACATACTTATAAGTGGCTTCGTACGACACCAGGGCGCTTTGAGGAAGACCCTGTCGCGGAAAATCAGACTCCCCCACCGGCCCAGACTTCCAAGCCGCGCCAGAGGAACCCGGGCGCAGATCACCGGTCTTCTGACGCTCCACGGCGACATTCGCAGCAGCGATTTCACCCTGGTCGGCATTGGATACTGAGACCATTGCGATGCCGCCCAAGAGCGCAACTACGCCTAGCGCGGCGAACGCTGCAATTCTTCTTTGCCCCATCTCTACTCTCCAAACAATCCCTGTTAACGAAGACGATCCTGATGCTAATGCGCCATCGTGTGCAGATCCTACATCATTGCTTCCATCTCGTTTGTTAACCATCATGCATGCATCGGGGCACGCACCTGCGCTCAGCGAAGGGCGAGGATCTTCCTGCCAGGGTAAAGAATGGCAAACGCCCCCCCGGGCGGCGGCTGTCGGCCAAGAGCGGACGCTGCCCTTACAACAACCAGTCCTTCTTCATCCGGCGTAGGTGAAGGCATAACGCTTTCCGATGCGCTGGATGCGAGCAAACCCCAGCTCACCCAAGTGCATGCCGGCCGCGATCAACCGATCTGCACTGACCATATCCAAAAGCGCTGAACGGGCCGCTGCAGCCCGCTGCGGATCCTGGTCGAACGCGATGGATACGTCGGGCCGGGCAATTTGGATGTGGGGAAAATGCACGATGTCACCCCAGATCAACGCACTGCGGCCCTCCGATTCCACTCGATAGCCGGTGTGACCTGGCGTATGGCCTGGCAGCGGAACCATGCTGATACCGGGGAGTACATCGCCCTCGGCCAACAAGCGCAAGTTGCGGCGATATCCGGCGAACACCTGCCGTGCGAGCAGGAAGTTGCCCCGGGCACGATCATTGCTGCGGGCAAGGTTGCCGTCGTCCTCCCAGAAGGACAGCTCGCATGGGTGTATGAGCAGCTCCGCATTGGGGAAGACGGGGTGACCTTGAGCATCGAGCAGACCGCCAACATGATCAGGATGC
>Ga0163161_10001603_pt1 | contig 16684 bp, 8 predicted proteins | sample S45metaG_FD_129847 | JGI IMG/M metagenome (GOLD analysis project Ga0163161, IMG submission 129847) | Switchgrass rhizosphere microbial communities from Kellogg Biological Station, Michigan, USA - S4-5 metaG | ecosystem: Host-associated > Plants > Roots > Rhizosphere > Soil | place: USA: Michigan... | reverse complement strand
TGCCGACTTTGAAACCGCCCTGGGCTTCCCCCACGCCAAGTTTTCCGAGTACGGCAGCGCGCTGTTCGTGCAGGTGCTGGCCAACGGCAAGTTCAAGGCCCTGGGCATCATGAAAAACCAGGATTGGCCGGCCGCGCTCAAACAAATCTAAGCATTCCCTTCCCGCCACTACGGCTTATGTTCAGCAAAAAGACAGCCCTCTTCTGGCATGTTTAGTTGCGCCCTTTTATTAAGGTCGTTATGACTATTTCCCGTTATTCAGTGAACGCTGTGACGACTTTTTCCTTTACTTCATTAGTTGAAAAAACCACCACCAGACGTCAAGGAGCGACGTTGTCATGACCCGCTTTAAACCCCTGCCGGTGTTATTACTGGCCTTCGTCGCGTTTTATCTATTACCCCTGGGCCTGCATGGTTTGTGGATACCGGATGAAACCCGTTACGCCCAGATCAGCCAGGAGATGCTCCAAAGCGGCAACTGGGTGACACCGCACTTCATGGGTATCCGTTATTTCGAAAAACCGTCCGCCGGTTACTGGCTGATCGCCCTCGGCCAGGCGGTGTTTGGTCAGAACCTGTTCGGTGTACGCATCGCGTCGGCCCTGACCACCGGATTGAGCGTGCTGCTGGCGTACCTGATCGCCCGGCGCCTGTGGAACGACCCACGCAAGTCTTTCGCCTGCGCCCTGCTCTACCTGAGTTTTGGCCTGGTGGCCGGGCAAGCGGGGTACTCCAACCTCGATCCGCAATTCACCCTGTGGGTCAACCTGAGCCTGGTGGCGCTGTGGTTTGCCCTCGACAGCCGCACCCTGCGCAGCCGCCTGGGGGCCTGGGCCGTGTTGGGATTTGCCTGTGCCATGGGGTTCATGACCAAGGGTTTCCTGGCGTGGGCGCTGCCGGTGCTGATCGCCCTGCCCTATATGCTCTGGCAACGGCGACTGGGCGAGTTGCTGCGGTATGGCCCGCTGGCCATCGGCGTGGCCGTGCTGGTGTGCCTGCCCTGGGTGCTGGCGATCCACAACCAGGAACCGGACTTCTGGCGCTTCTTTTTCTGGAATGAGCACATCCGCCGCTTCAGCGCCGACGACGCCCAACACGTGCGGCCATGGTGGTTCTTCCTGCCGATCATGGCGGTGGCCTGCCTGCCGTGGAGCGGGTTGCTGCCCAACACCCTGCACCAGGCCTGGAAACAAAAACGCCAGCCGGCAATCGCCTTCCTGGCCCTGTGGTTGCTGCTGCCGCTGGGCTTGCTGAGCCTGAGCAACGGCAAACTGCCGACCTACATCATGCCGTGCCTGCTGCCCCTGGCGTTGCTGATGGGGCATACCTTGAGCGACCTGGTCAGCCAAGGCAAAACCCGTACTCTGCGCCTCAATGGCCTGTTCAACTTCGTCATCGGCATGGCCGCCATGATCAGCCTGATCTACCTGCAAATCGCCAGGCCGCTGTACAGCAACAGCCATGCAGAGATGTTCAGCCTGTCGCTGGCGTTTATCGTGCTGCTGGGCTGGATCCTCACCAACCTGTTGCAAAGCGTGCGCCCCCTGACGCTGTGGGCCATGCCGGCCCTGGGCATCGGCCTGCTGGTGGTGCTGCTGCCGTCGAGCATGCCGGCCTATATCGCAGATAACGAAATGCCTGACCAATTCGTGTTGGAGCATCTGGATGAGTTGCAGCACACCCATGCACTGCTGAGCAATGAACTGGGGAGCGCCAGCGCATTGTCCTGGCGCCTGCAACGCGCCGACGTGGCGCTGTATGACACCGAAGGCGAGTTGCGCTACGGCTTGCAATACGCCGGCTCGGTAAAACGCAAAGTGGAGCTGGAACAGGTTCAGGGCTGGCTCAAAGAGGCGCGCCAGCACGGCTCGGTCGGCGTGCTGCTGCGGGTCAACAGCACCAGTGAAATGCGCGAGGCCGGGCAATTGCCGCCCGGAGGTAAACGTTACTACAAGGGCTACCTCGAACTTATCCTCTACCCGCAGACGCCATGATGCCGGGTTATTTCAAGACCGAACGCGGCGCCCTGCTGCTGTTGCTGGGCGTCTCGGCCCTGCTGCTGCTCACCGGCCTGGGCGCACGTGACCTGTGGGGCCCGGAAACCCGCTGGGCGAATATCGCCTTGCAGATGCTGCAGAGCGGTGACTATTTCGACCCGTACCTCAAGGGCGTGCCGTATTACGACAAACCCCTGCCCTCCTACTGGCTGATCACCGGCGCGGCCCACCTGATGGGGGGCCTTGGTCCCTGGTCGTTGCGCCTGCCGTCGGTGATCGGCGCGTGGTTGAGTGTGTGGCTGGTGTACCTGATCGGCGAACGCCTGTTCCGCAAGGGCACGGGGCTGATCGCAGGTTGGATGCTCGCCACCACGTTCTACTTCCTGTTCTGGGCTCGCGTGGCCACGGCGGATGTGCTCACCGTGTGCGGCGTGCTGGCAGCGGTCGCCTGGTATTGGCGCGGCCCCGACGACACACGGCTGTGGCGCTACACGGTGTTTTTCCTGCTGCTGGCCCTGACGTCGCTCTTGAAGGGCCTGATCGGCTTTGTGCTGCCCGGCCTGGTGCTGCTGCCGCACCTGCTCAGCGAGCAACGCTACAAGCGCCACCTCAACCTGCGCCTGGTGCTGGCCGTGCTGATCGCCGCAGCGGTGTATGCCGTGCCATTTGTGCTGTCGCACTACTACGGCGCACCGACCTATGGCGCGAGCGGCCTGGCGTTGGTGTTCCGGGAAAACGTGGTGCGGTTCTTCGACCCGTTCGACCATATGGGGCCGATCTACACCTACCTGATCTACCTGCCCGCCTACACCCTGCCCTGGACCCCGTGCTGGCTGCTCGGCCTATGGCTGGCGGTGCGGCACTGGCGTCATACCCCGCCGAATGTGCGCTGGCTGGTGTGGGGCCTGGGCCTATTGTTTGTGTTCTTCACCGCCAGCGGCAGCCGGCGCAGCTACTACGTGCTGCCGCTGGTGCCATTTGCCCAGTTGCTGGCGGCGTGGTGGGTGAGTGAGCGCGTGTTGAAACAGCCCGCCAGCTGGCCGCGCTGGCAGAAGGGTTTGGGTATCGCGGCCGCACTCATGCTGTTGATACTGGGCGTGGGCTATCCCTGGTCCAACAGCAATGGCGGCGTGACCCGCTTCGCCGACGATGTGCAAGCCCAAGCGCGCAAAACCGCGCCCTGGAATCAATGGCAAATGGTGCTGGTAGAGGTCGATAACAAACTGCCGATGTACCTGCAAAATGGCGGCAAGCCGTTCTACTACATCGCCGAAACCCAGGACTTCCCCCGCCAGGGCGACAGCGCCGCGCTGATGGCCTGGCTGGAAAAAACCAGCGGCCAGGCCTTCGACCCGCACCGTACGATCATCGTCGCGCAGTTTTCCAAGGATGATCCGACACCGCTGGCCTATCTGGGTGCCGACCATCAGCGGATCACCACCCAGCCGGACAATGGCGAGCGGCTGTTTCATAAGCGTGAAGAGGGTAGTGTGGCGTTTATCCCAATGGGTAAATAGCGATACGAAAATGACTGCTTAGCCCGTTGGCAACCCGGCCGCATGAATGAAGGCCTCATCCAAACTGTTAGCGCCATACGCACGCATGAAGCCTTTGGCGTCAGTGAAATGATTGAAGCGCCGCTGACTTAGCATATAAAAATCGTCGCAGTGACTGACGATTTCATCGACATTATGCGAAGAAACAAGTACAGCAACCCCCTCGGCTGCAGCCCCCTCTAGGCACCTCCAAATATGGTAACGAAACTCGGGATCTACACCCGCAGTAGGCTCATCCAATATCACCAGATCAGCGTTAACGGAGAGTAGCGACAACGTGAAAAACCAACGTTTTTCTCCATAACTGCATAAGGAAGATTTTTTCTGCCAGATGTCGCAATAACGTTCGGCCACGCCAGGGCTCCACCGTTCGATTTTTCGTAACGCATCCCGTTGAGTGACTAAGGAATCTGCACAAAAAAGCATCATCATATTAAAGATATCGAACATGCGAAGTACAGGTGGCGTCGCGATTATTTGCGAAAGATAAAGCAGCTTGGAAAATGAATTATATATTTCACCGCCATGCATTTTCTTCAGCAAACAAATCACATCAAAAAACGTCGTTTTCCCAGAACCATTAGGCCCCAATAGCCCTGAAATAAAACCCGCTTCAACCTTGATGGATGCCTTGTCGAACAAGATGTGATTCGCATATCTGACATCAAGAGACTTCACCAAAAGCTGCTTCATCAGTAACGACTCCAGACTGGATTAATCAATAAAAATCGATAAGTCACCCACAACGATAAGCAGAATGAAGCCACCACCACCCTAACGACTCGCGAGGACACTATCACCCCCTCTAACATAATCTGGTTCGCCCACCACATCGGGTTAAATAGCGTCACCCCCCCTGGCAAAGAGTGAGGCGAGTTTACGCTAACTATTCCTAATGCCAACATAAGGAAGGACAGGATCGAAAAGACAGTATTCGTATTCTGAAATCCCATGGGAATGAGTGTCAACAAAAGCGACAACGTGGAAAACAGAAGAAAACACACATAGAACCTACCAATGACCGTCGCTAATTCAAACCACTCCATCCCGCCAAAATAGAGTCGAGTAAAAGTATAAAAAACTGAAGAGTAAACTATAGCTATTACAGAATACGCCAGAAACTGCCCGAGAAGAAAGATAGATTTTGTACGGCGCGTATAGACAAATGAACGCAAAAATCCACTTTCCCTGCGCCCGACGATGTAAAACGCCAGACCAAAAAAAGCTACACTTGAGGACACAAACGCATAAAACCATGAGGTACTAGCGACGTAACTGGCGGATTCTGCAGTGCTCGGCGCCCTTGCATAGAGTATTAAGTAGAAAGTCACCACTGGAGAAATCACAATCCAAAAAAGGGCAACAGGCTCCTTCAATTGTTCCCTGATGAAAAGTACCGCGAGCTTGAATGGTTTGAGCACTAGATAATAACTCATCAATCACCTCATGGAAACGCACACAAGTGACAAGCAAAACTTAGTCGGCTCAAAAAAAAATTTCAACTTTTTCAAAATATCGATGTAGGAATATTAACCATTCAAATTAGGAAATTTCACTCATGACTATCAGAACCGAATTAAAAATTAAACGTTACCCATCAAATCAGCAACATAACCAACTATATTAAAATCAACACATTACCTACTGCTGCCCTACACATTTAAACAACGTCTAACTAATTAGCAACTTTAGATATGAAATGCACATCCCAAAACTGCAGAAAAAAATCCGACCAATGGTGTCAGTTTTACCCACTGGTCAAGCTAACTCTGCAAATTGCGCTTGGTGTCGACTTTTCTTTGAACTTCATACGATGAGACGTTCCAGAAGCGAGACGTGCAGGCTTCGTCTGGGGTGGCCAGCGGATGCGCACGGTCGCTCATTACAGTGCGCAAGGGCGTTGATTAATCCCGGCCAGTAATGAAGTAGCTACCCAATGAATAGTATTGGTTAATAACTAATCACACAGCTAAATCCCATAGCGAAGCGCTTTTGACTTAGCAGGCAAAGGGCCGGACGTTAAATCCGACGCCGACGACCAAGCTGCGGAATCACCGTCTGCGGCACGTCCACCCGCTGCACCTGCGCCACCGTGCGCACGGCCAGTTGGGCCAACGTCGGGTGGCTGAACACGCTGCGCGCGTCCACCTCAAGCCCGGCCTTGCGCATCCGTGCCACCAGGTTCACGGCCAGCAGGGAATGCCCGCCCAGTTCGAAGAAGTGGTCATGGCGCCCTACCCGTTCCAGCTTCAAGACCTCGGCCCAAATACCGGCCATCAATGTTTCCACTTCGCCGACCGGCGCTTCGTAGGCACGGCTCACCACTGACGCCAACCCCGGCTCCGGCAATGCCTTGCGGTCGAGTTTGCCGGCGGGGTTGAGGGGCAGCACCTCCAACTGCACGAAGGCTGCCGGCACCATGTATTCCGGCAACTGCTCCAGCACGTGAGCACGCAGGTCTTCCAGGCTCGGCGCCGGGCCGCGGAGGGTGAAGTACGCGAGCAGACGTTCATCGCGGATCAGCACCGCCACCTCACGCAACGCCGGATGCGCGAGCAGGCGCGATTCAATTTCGCCCAGCTCCAGGCGCACGCCGCGCAGTTTGACCTGAAAGTCGTTACGCCCCAGGAACTCCAGGTTGCCGTCGGGCAGATAACGCACGAGGTCGCCGGTACGGTACAGACGATCACCGTCAACAAACGGGCTGTCGATAAAGCGCTCGGCCGTCATCTGTTGCAAGCCCAGATACCCACGGGCCACGCCGACACCGCCGATGTGCAACTGGCCGCTGACGCCCATGGGCACCGGCGCATCGTGTTCGTCCAGCACATACAGGCGCGTATTGTTGATCGCCCGGCCTATCGGCAGCTGCAAGGCGGGCACCGGTGCGCCCGGTTCCAGGGTCCAGGCGCTGCTGTCCACCGTGGCTTCGGTGGGGCCGTAGACGTTGTGCAGACGCACCTTGGGCAAGCGCGCCTGCACGCCGCGGGCCAGGGCTTCGGTGAGTTCGCCGCCGCCGCACAGCACGTCGGTGAGGCTGGTGCACAGCGCGGACTCTGGCAGTTCGAGGAACTGCTGCAACATCGCCGGTACGAATTTGATCACGCTGATCTGCTGCTCGCGAATCACTTGCGCCAGGTAAGCCGGCTCGCGATGCCCATCAGGCCGTGCGAGGACCAGGCGCATACCGTTGACCAGCGGCCAGAACAGCTCCCAGACCGAGCCGTCGAAGCTGAACGGTGCCCGTTGCAACAGCGCACCGCCCTCGGCGTTGGGGCACAGCCGAGAGCCCCAGTGCATCAAGTTGCCCAGGCCGCGATGCTCGATCATCACGCCCTTGGGCGTGCCGGTGGAGCCGGAGGTGTACATCACATAGGCCAGGTTGGCGACGCTGAGCCCCGGCACCGACGGGTTGCCATCCGGCGCGTGGTGCCAGGCGCAGTGGTCAAAGTCGATCACCGGGATTGCCACTTCGCCCGGCAAGTCGCGGGTGGCCGCGTGCACCAACAGCGCGACGGGCTGGCTGTCGTGAAGCATGTACGCGAGGCGTTCGCGGGGGTAGCCGGGGTCCAACGGCACATAGGCGCCGCCGGCCTTGAGGATGGCCAGCAATCCCACCACCAGATCCAGGCCGCGCTCGACGCACAGCGCCACGCGCGCGTCCGGCTGCACGCCGCGCTCGCGCAGGTGGAAAGCGAGCTGGTTGGCGCGCGCGTTCAGCTCGCGATAGGTCAGTTGCAACGTGCCGGCCTGCACGGCTACACCATGGGGAATGCGCCGCGCCTGGGCTTCAAACAGGGCTTGGACGGTGAGGGTTGCGGGGTAGTCGGTCGCCGTGGCATTGAAGGTTTGCAGCAGGGTGTGCAGTTCCCTGGCAGGCAGCACCTGCACGTCACGCAACAGCATGTTCGGCGCGTCTTCCAGCGCATCCACCAGATTGACCAGGGTGGTTTCCAGGTAGTCCAACACCCGCTCGGCGCCGACCTTGCACGGGACCTTGGCCTTGAGCTGAAAGGCGCTGGCGCTATCGTCCACGCTGATCATCAGCGGATAACTGAGGATGTCTTCGGCACTGACCAGGGCAATGCCCGGCACCAGGTTGAAGTCCCGCTCGGCATCGGTGTGCCGGTAGTTGAGCAGGCTGTTGAACAGCGGAGCCGCGCCGCTGCAACGTTGGGCCAAGGCCAGCGAAGCTTGCTCATGGGCGAGCAAGGCGCTGAGCCGCGCGTGGGTGTCGCGCAGCGCATCCGCCACGTTGTGTCCGGCCAAATGCAGGCGCAACGGCAGGGTATTGATGAACATGCCCAGGGCGCGGTCGGCCCCCTCGCCCGCGTGCAAACGGCCGAGCAGGACGGTACCGAACACCCCGTCATCGCGACCCGCCACACGGCTGAGGACCTGGGCCCAAGCCAGGTGAAACAGGCTGGCCGCACTGACGCCCAAGCCACGCGCCTGGGCACGCAAGCGCAGGTTGAGCGAAGCGTCCAGGCTGCGAGCGGCTTCTTCGGTGTCCGCACGGTTGGCCTGGCGCTCCTGCACGCCGAAGGCCAGGGTCGGTTCGTCGAGATCGCCCAACTGCTCGCGAAAGAACGCCTCGTGGGCGGCCTGGCGCGCCGGTGAACGAGACTGCGCCAGCGCATTTCGATAAGGCACCGGCGCCGGCAGTTGCGCCTGTTGGCCGAGCAGATGAGCGCGGATTTCCTGCATCAGAATCGTGGTCGACGTGGCGTCGTTCACCAGGTGATGAAAGCGCAGCCGGGCGACCCACCGCGTAGGCTCTTCGGCATATTCCAGCACCATCAACGGCGCCTGGCGCAAATCCAGCGGTGCTGCGCCCTCGCGCCAGGGTTGCACGGGCAGGCGTGCCTCGCGCCACACCACCTGCATCGGCTGCTCCAGCGCCTCCCAGGCCAGGCTGGTGCGCAGGATGTCGTGGCGGTCGATCACTTGTTGCAGAGCCTGGGCAAAGGCGTCCAGTTGCTCGCGCCGCTCAAAGCTGAACAGCGCCTCTTGCTGATACGGATCGTGGTCGTCGGTGAGGTGGTGGTAGAGCAAGCCTTCCTGCAACGGCGCCAGGGGGTAGATCTCCTGCACATTGGCCGCCCCTCCAGGAATGTCGGCAACGATGCGATCGATGCTGGCCTGATCCAGCTCGGCCAGGGCCAGCAGGTCCGGGGTGATATGACCGCATTGCGCCGGAACCCGATTGGCCGGCACGTCCACCTCGCTGCCCGTACTCACCGCCGCCAAGGCCGCCAACGTCGGCTGGCCGAACAGCACCTGCACATCCGCGTGCAAACCGGCCTGGCGCATGCGTTGCACCAGTTGCACCGCCAGCAGGGAGTGCCCGCCGAGTTCGAAGAAATGGTCGTGGCGCCCCACCTGCCGCACCTGCAACAGCTCGGCCCAGAGCTGCGCCAGGACGGTTTCCGCGCCCGCTCGCGGCGCCTCGAACAGGCGAGTCACGAACGCCTCCTGGGTCGGCGTCGGCAGGGCCTTGCGGTCGAGCTTGCCGTTGGCGGTCAGGGGCCACGCCGGCAGTGGCATGAAGGCCGCTGGCAGCATGTAGTCGGGCAATGCGCTTTGCAGGTGCGCGCGTAGGGTGTCGATGGCCACGGCCTGGCGCGGAATGAACCAGGCGAGCAACTGCCCTTCACGAGACAGCACCACGGCTTCCTCAACGTCCGGGTGGGTGGTCAGGGCGGCTTCGATTTCGCCCAATTCGATGCGCACGCCACGGATTTTCACTTGGTCATCATTGCGGCCCAGGTACTCAAGATGGCCCGCGGGCAGCCAGCGCGCCAGGTCGCCGGTGCGGTACATGCGACCGGGCGCGAAGGGATCGTCGAGAAAGCGTTCGGCGCTCAGGTCCGGGCGGTTCAGGTAACCGCGCGCCACGCCTTTGCCGCCGACGTACACCTCGCCCATCACCCCGATGGGCACCGGACGTTGCTGTGCATCCAACAGGTACACCGTGGCATTGGCGACGGGTGCGCCGATGTGCAAGGGCTGGCCCACGTCGATGCGGCCGGAGGTAGCCACCACCGTCGCCTCGGTGGGACCGTAGTTGTTGATCACCGCAAAGGTCTGCGCACGGTTGAAGCTGCGCAGTCGGTCGCCGCCGATCAGCAAGGTGTGCAGGGTCGGGTGTTGCAGGCCCTGGCTGAAGGCGTATTCGGCCACGGGGGTCGGCAGGAAACACACGTCCAACGGCTGCGCGCGCCACCAACCGAGCAGCGCATCAATATCCTCCGCGCCGTCATGGGCCGGCGGCAGGTGCAGGGTGGCGCCCACGCATAACGCCGGCCAGACTTCCCAGGCCATCGCGTCAAACCCAAATCCGGCGACGCTGGCGGTATGGCTGCCCGCATGCAGGTTGAAGGCCTGGCAGTGCCAGTCCACCAGGTTGGCGACGCTGTGGTGCTCGACCATCACGCCTTTGGGCAAGCCGGTGGAGCCGGAGGTGTAAATCACGTAGGCGAGGTTCGACGGTTCGACCGTCACGCCGGGGTTGGTGCCCGACTGAACAGCCAGCCCGTCCAGCTCGATCACCGGTATCTGCAACGCCGGCAGGCGCGGCAACAAATCCCGCTGGGTCAACACCGCCACCGGCGCGCTGTCTTGCAGCAGATAGTTCACGCGCTCGGCGGGATGCGCCGGGTCGATCGGTACATAGCAGGCGCCGGACTTGAGAATCCCCAGCAGCCCTGCCAGGGTCTCCAGCCCGCGCCGGGCCAGGATCGCCACGCGATCATCCGGGCGCACCCCGTGCTCGATCAGTTGATGGGCCAGGGCATTGGCTTGCTGGTTGAGCTGGGTGTAAGTCAGTTGGCGCTGCTGGTAAATCGCGGCGACGGCATCCGGTGTGCGTGCGGCCTGGGCTTCGATCCGCACGTGCAGGGTGTGCGGCTGCGCGTTGGTCTGGGCGGTGGCGTTCCACTCTTGCAACTGGGACTGCTCAGCCGGCATGACCAGGGAAAACTCGCCAACCTGCAACCCGGTGTTATCCAGGCCCTGCTCCAGCAACCCGGTCAACCGCTGCGCCAACGCGCGCACTTCGTCGTGCTGGAAGTACGCCTCGTTGTACACACAATGCAGGCACGCGGTGCCCTGCTGACGGTTGCTGCGCAGGTGGATCGCCAGCGGCAGCGGTTCATGGTGATTGGACACCTTGATCGCGCGGGCCTGGGTGGCGCCGTAGCGCAATTCATGGTCGTCCTGCTCGAAGGACACCGACACGTCGAACAACTGGCCGCGATCCGCACGGTGCAAACCCAGTTCGCGGTTCATCTCGCTCAAGGGGAACCGCTGGTGGCGCATATCCTGCTTGAGTTGGTCGCGCACCCCGCGCACCAGTGCACTGAACGGCAACGCCTCATCGAACTGCAAATGCACGGCGCTGACCTGGGCAAACTGGCCCACGGTGGCGCGAAACCGCGCGCTGGAGCGGTTCAGAATCGGCAGCCCCACTGCCCAATCCTGACGCTGGGCGGTGCGGGTGAAATACACATACAGCGCCGCCAGCAGCACATGAAATGCCGAGGCCTGGTAACGCTGCGCCAGTTGCTCCATGCGACTGAGCAAGGTGCCGGGAAAACCTTGCACCAGGCTGTTGCTGACGGCCTTGGCGGTGGGCCGGGGCGTGAACAGCGGCTCCGGCAGCACCCGGTACTTGTCCAGCCAGTAGGCGCGGTCACGAGCGAAGCGCGCCGAGGCGTGGTAGCGCTGGTCGGCGTCGATGAATTCAACATAGGACGGTGCCGGCGGCGCGGCTGGCCGGCCTTGTTCCAGCGCGGTGTACAGGTGCGCCAGGGATTGCAGCATCTGGCCAAAGCCCCAACCGTCGAGGATCACGTGATGGGCCTGGGTGCCGAGGCGGTAGTGGTTGTCGTCGAGCTTGATCAGGAAGAAGCGGAACAGCGGCGCGCCTTCCAACTGATAAGGCCGCGCCATGTGCGCCTGCATCAAGGCCAGGCTCGCGGCCTCGGGGTCGGGCAGCGCGCAGAAATCGTGCTGGTCCACTTGCGGCAACCCTGCAGGGACGAAGGTCTGTCGAGGCAAGCCGTTGTCGTCACTGTGCAACTGGGTGCGCAGCGCATCGTGCCTGGCCACCAACTGCTCGACGGCGCGCTGGATCAACTCGGGCACCACCGGGCCTTCGAAGTCAACGTAACCGCCGATGTTGTACAGCGGCGAATCGCCTGCCCGCAGTTGGTCGAGCCAGATGTCCTGTTGAGCGGCGGTGAGCGGGAAGCTGGCCGGCGGGCTTGGAAAATGCTGCATAAGATCCTTCTCATGGGTGTCAGGCACTGGCCGCGCTGGGAGCCCCATTACGGCGAAATTGCCGGATTTGAGCATGGGGGTCGGGGGATGTCTGTCACCCTAAACCCGGACATCCAAATGGATGGATGCAGGTTGGCTGAAGGTTCACTGCTGAAACGATTAAAGCGCTGTAGGAAATTGGCTACATCTGCCCGCTGCGGGTTTGTCAGCAACCGCCTCGATATGGACTATTTTGTTTAATTATCAATGATTTAATAAAAATTAAAGATGACTCATCGCTTTTCGTCCCGGTAATTTCCTCTCAGAAACGTCGAATTAATGACGTTGTTTTTATGGCAGGTTGTGTCCCACGTTTCCGCTACATACGTAGGATAAATCCCCTGGCCAAATGAAATCTTGAGTGCCGAGTCTCGTTCATGAAGAACGGATCGCCCCCCCCCCAGAGGCCCAGGGAGTTCGTTGACGGTTTTCGACATCAAGGATGAGATGGCTATGAGTTTGAAACGCAGCATGGGTAACACGCCAGGCCCGAATTTCTACGCCGAAATGGGCGAGCTGATTGCACACAGCGGCCATGAGGACTTCGCCGCCCATATGTTGCACCTGGTCAGCAAATGGGTGCCGATCCACCTGGTCGACCTCAGTGAATGGACCCTCGACGAGCCGCGCGACCGCGTGCTCGATATCAAGCTGCTCGGCAGTGCCGGCCAGAAGCATGACTTGCTGCCACCCCTGGCCTTGCGGCCGCCGGATGACCACCCGCTGCTGCGGGAAATGCTCGGGATGCAAGACCCGCTGCTGATCCAGATGAACGCCAAACCCAATAGCGCCCACCCTCGAGGGACTTCGCACCAGTGCAACCTGGTGTCACGCCAGGGCAATCGGCGCTGTGTGATTTCATGCTACCGGCCGCCGACCCAGCGCGGTTTTTCCTTGGCCGAATTGTCGTTTCTCAAGTGCCTGTCGGACACCCTGTTGCCACTGATCGAGCGCCACGCGCAACTGCTGCGCCAGGCACCGCATGCCGAGGCGGAGCCGGCCCAGACACTGCTTGAACAATCACGCTTGCAGCGCGAGTTCTACAAGCGCCTGTCCCTCGGCGACATCACCCTGTCGGCGCGCGAGCAGGAAGTGTGCCTCGGCCTGCTGACCGGCGGCACCGTGCCGCAAATCGCGGAAAAACTCAGCGTGAAAAACAGCTCCATCGAAACCTACCTCAAGCGCGCCGCCGCCAAGCTGGGCGTGAGTGGTCGGCATGGCCTGGCTAAATGGATGGTGGGCGCCTGATGAACACACGCACACTCACCAGCATCGGTATGGCCTGCATGCTCGGGGGCTGCTCGCTGATCCCCGAGTACCAGCGGCCCGAGGCGCCAATGCCGGCGCAATACCCAAAGGGCGGGGTCTACGGCCTGGCACAAGCCGGCAGCAGCAGCGACTCATCGGACTGGCAGCAGTTGTTCCACGATCCTGCGCTGCAACAGTTGATCCGCGATGCCCTGATCAATAACCGTGATCTGCGGGTGGCTGCGCTGAACGTCGAGGCGTTCCAGGCGCAGTACCGCATCCAGCGTGCCGACCTGTTTCCGGCGGTCTCGGCCACGGGTGCCGGCAAGCGCCAGAAGCTGCCGGGGGATGTCACCGGCACCGGTCAATCTGCGATCACGTCCAACTACTCCGCCACCTTGGGACTCAGCGCGTATGAGCTGGACCTGTTCGGCCGCGTGCGCAGCCTCAGCGAACAGGCAATGCTCACCTACCTCGCGACTGAAGAGGCACGACGCAGCGCGCAACTGAGCCTGGTAGCCAACGTCGCCAATGCCTACCTGACCTGGCGCGCCGACCAGGAACTGCTGGCCCTGGCCCAACAGACACTGGCCGCCAACGACCACAGCCTGCACCTGACCAGCCGCAGCAAAACCGCCGGTAAAGCTTCCGCACTGGACGTGGTGCAAGCACGCACCAGCGTCGAAAGCACCCGCGCCAGCGTGGCCCGCTACGCACGCCAGGTGGCCCAGGACCTCAACAACCTGGCCCTGCTGGTGGGCGCCCCGGTGGATCAAAGCCTGCCAGCGCGCCCATTGGCTGACGACCTGGTGGCGCGGCTACCGGCCGGCTTACCATCGGCCCTGTTGCAACGCCGCCCGGATATCCTCCAGGCCGAATATCAACTGCGCGCCGCCAACGCCAACATCGGCGCGGCGCGCGCGGCGTTTTTCCCGTCAGTGAGCCTCACCGCCAACGCCGGCAGCACCAGCACCGAACTGTCGGGGCTGTTCAAGGGAGGCTCGGGCACCTGGACCTTCCAGCCGCAAATCAATCTGCCGATCTTCAACGCCGGCAGCCTGCGCGCCAGCCTGGACTACGCCAAACTGCAAAAAGACATCAGCGTGGCCCAATACGAAAAATCCATCCAGACCGCCTTCCAGGAAGTCGCCGACGGCCTGGCCGCCCGCCAGACTTTTACCGACCAGCTCAACGCACAACGGGACTTCGTCGCAGCCAACCAGGCGTATTACGACCTGGCCCAACACCGCTATCGCAGCGGGGTGGACAGCAACCTCACATTCCTCGATGCGCAGCGCTCGCTGTTCAGTGCGCAACAGGGGCTGATCGTGGACCGGCTGGCGCAACTGGTGGCGGAGGTGAACCTGTATACGGCGCTGGGTGGGGCGTGGGCGCAAATGCCGGCGTTGGCATCGTGGTAGCCCGCCTGCTGCTTCTGTGGCGAATGAGGTGAGGCCCTTATCTCAGTGCAATCCGGGTTTTCATCGGACCGCTCTTACGCAACTTTCGGGTTGCGTCTGACGAACCTCGCCGCGAAGTCTTGAGTCTTGCATAGACAATTTCAGGCGACCGCATTCTTGTGGCGAGCGGGCTTGTCCCGCGTTGGGCTGCGCAGCAGCGCCAAAACCAGGCGCAGAGGCGCGCCTGATAAACCGCATTCGTCTTGATCAGGGGCGCTTCGCACCCCAACGCGGGGCAAGCCCGCTCGCCACAGAGGCGGTGGGACCTCCCACACTGGATCTTCACCAGCCGAGTAAATACGCTGACGTTACCAACGTCCCATCGCCAGACTGAACGGCGAGAACTCCGCGAACTGCCAGCGCAAGGCCAACGCCGCCGGGCGGCGGACCACGTGTTCCACGGTCACCGTCCATAACCGCTGCGCGCCCTCGACGCGGGCGACTTCAGGCCCGTCGAGGATCAGCGCGGTTCGCCCGGCGATCTGCAGCACATCCCCCGAGTCAAAGTCGATAAACAACAGCCCCGCCACCGGGTTGGCCGCCAGGTTACCCAGGGTGTTGAAAAACAGGTTGCCGGCAAAGTCCGGGATGGTCAGCACGTCGCCCTCCACGCGCACAAAGCCGGTGTTGCCGCCTCGATGGGAGACGTCCACCGAGCGTTCACCGTCGACATCCACGTAGCTGGCGACGAAGAACGTGTCGGCGTTGCGGATCAGCGCTTGGGCGCAGGCGTCCAGGCCGTCCATACGCTCGACCTGAGTGCCGGGTTTACGTGCAACCCCATCGACCGGCCGCAGCTGGATGTATTTGGGGCAATTGCCGTAGCTCTGCACCACGTCGACCGATAAGCCATCGTGATCGAGCACGCCGACACGGCCGTTCATACGGTTACGACGCCGGGTGTTCAGGTCGATGCCGAGCAGGCCCACTGCGGCGCCCTTGTGCAAGGCCGCCCGCGCCGGGTCGCTGGCAGACGGCAGGCTGTCAATCTGCAAAGTATAAGGATCGGGAGAATGGGCAAACCCCGGCGCGCCTTCGACCATCGTCGCCCAAGGAATCCCCTGCTCATCCACCACACCGAGCATCAGGTACGGCAACAAGGGATAGAAATCCCGATGCTGCTCCGGCAGGTGATCGCGTATCACCTTGGGGCCGACCACCGCCATGCGCTCGGCCACGCCGACCGCTGCTTGTAACTGCCGTTCGCCGGCATGCCAGGGGGATTGTTCGATGGGGTTCATGGTGATCACCTCAAGTTGAATGCCCTGATGCGGCGCCGATCACTGGAATTAACAGGTTTTACAATCCAACATTTCACCGGGTGAAACAATCACTCGCCAAACAATTCGACGATCAGCGTAAACAGCGTGGTTTTCACTGCACTGTCCAACTCGGTCCAGGCCAATCCCGTGCTGGCCTGGAACGCTCCCAACGCCAACGGCCGCGACACGCAATTGGCCGGCAATGCCCGCGCGGCCTGCTGCGGCAAGACGCCGACGCCCAACCCGGCGCAGACCAGCGCGAGCATGGTGGTGAACTCGCCCAGTTCGGACGCGATCTGCAGGGGGATGCCGACAGCCTGGATAAATTCGTCGTAGAACCCCGGCGCATACCGCCGCGCGAGGATGTACACCGGCACATCGAGCAGGTCGCCGGGTTGGATCGAATCCCGTGCGGCCAATGGATGATCCATCGGCAAGGCCACGCAGAATGGCTCGCGCAACACCACGCGGGTCTGCACCCCAGGATAGGCGGCGGGCAGGCGCATCAAGCCGAAGTCCAGGCGGCCATTCCTCAGCGCGACGGCTTGATCGGGGCCGGGCATGTCCTTGAGTTCCAGCTCGATACGCGGGTAGCGCTGATGCACCGTGCGGATCAACTCGGGCAACAGTTGCGGCAATACCGACGACACAAAGCCCAGGCGCACCCGGCCGATTTCCCCCCGGTTGGAGGCTCGCGCCGCCTCCGCCGCCCGCGCGGCCTGGTGCAGGGTCGCCTGGGCTTCGGGCAGGAACACTCGACCGGCATCGGTCAAGGTCACCGAGTGGCGATTGCGGTCCAGCAGGCGTATGCCCAGGCCAGTTTCGAGCAGCTTGATCTG
>Ga0163161_10001602_pt1 | contig 16690 bp, 14 predicted proteins | sample S45metaG_FD_129847 | JGI IMG/M metagenome (GOLD analysis project Ga0163161, IMG submission 129847) | Switchgrass rhizosphere microbial communities from Kellogg Biological Station, Michigan, USA - S4-5 metaG | ecosystem: Host-associated > Plants > Roots > Rhizosphere > Soil | place: USA... | reverse complement strand
TTACCCAGGCGCACATTCGGCTCCAGCATGACCTGGCCACCGGACGGATCGAGGTCGCCGCCGAGGATTTTCATGAAGGTCGACTTGCCGCAACCATTGGCACCGATCAGACCATACCGGTTGCCGGCGCCGAACTGCATGGTGATGTTAGCTGTGGAGATCAATTACTTTACCTATCAATGGGTTGCGAGCATGGCGGCAGGAGCCTTCAGGCATGCATCAACAGCGACATCAAGGCGCGAAACCCGGTCGCTGAGCAAAAAATGGGGGATGTGTGTTGGAATTTGGCGCGCATTGTCGCATATGTCAGGCGACAGTTGTATGGCGGCCGACGACGGATGTTGAGCGCCTTCAATCTCATGTGGCGCTTGGTCACCCCAAGGTGGCGGGTTGTTCAGAACGGATAGCGGAACGTATGATCGCCACGCGTCCCCAATGTGGACGCCAAGACTCACCCCCTATGAAGGATATGAGCATGGAAAAGCACTTCGGTAATTCAGGCCTGTTCAAGGCTGCTTCGTATCACTGCAACGAACTCCTGGGCTGCGGCATCGCTGGCTGGGAGCTGAAAAATATTGCGCTGAATACGAAGGAGTTTTTGATATGTCCAAAGAACTACTCGGAGTTTCTGCTCTAGGGTTGATGGTGCTCGGCGAGTTTTGTGCAATCTACAGTGAGGTGGTCACCGCCAAGCTTGCCCAGACAGGAAATGGTTCATGGGAAGGGTTCGTCCTTCCTGTTGTGCTGATGTGTTTTGCAGGGCTTTGTCTGTTGGGTGCGTATTGGCTGGGGTACGTTGCTGTCGGTGACATCTGGATCGTCACCGTGGTCTCCGTCACCTCTTTGTTGCTGCTTGAGCCCTTGGTGGTCTGGTCGCTGTTTCATGAAGCACCAGGACGAGGCGCCCTTATCGGGTTCGTCTTGGGAGCCTTGGGAATGCTGTCCACTGTACTGCTCTAACTTGCGCTTCTGGCCCAGCAATCAAACGCTGGGTCAGCTCACCGAAAGTGGGTGAGACTTTTTTTGGGCCGAAATTTGGCGCCCGCTCGGATTTCGTCTGCACAGTTCCTGGTGTCGCTCATATCAGGCAGCAGAGGCGTGGGGCGCGAAGACGGGTTTCGCCAGGGTCTCTGGCATTGCCAGCCATAACAGTGCCAACGCAACGCCAGCCACACCGGCCAGGGTGAGGAATGCCGCGTTGTAGCCCGCCTGTTGCACCACGAAACCGGCCAGGCTGCTGCTCAATGCTGCGCCCAGGCCAAACACGGTGGAGATCGCCCCCAGGCTGACATTGAAGCGCCCGGTGCCCTGGGTCAGGTCCTTGACGATCACCGGGAACAACGCACCGAAGATCCCCGCGCCGATACCGTCGAGCATTTGCACGGCCACCAGCCAATAGGGATCGCTGGATAAGGTATAGAGCACGCCACGCAGGGGTAAAATCATGAAGCCGGCCAGCAGCAGCGGTTTGCGTCCCCACACATCGGCCTTGCTGCCCACCAGCCAGGCCATCGGCACCATCACCAATTGCGCTGCGACAATGCAGGCCGAGGTCAGCGGCGTGGCCATCTGCAGGTTGATCTGCGAGAGCTTCTGGCTGACCAGCGGCAGCATGGCGGCATTGGCCAAATGGAACAGGGCGCAGCAGATTGCGAACAGCAACAGCGGGCGGTTGGCCAGTAGGACTTTCAGCCCGGACGGCTGCTCGTGATCGACTGTATGGGCGGGGTCGAAGCCTCGGGCGACCTCATGGTCGATAGCCTTGGCCGAGACGCAACTGACCGCGACGACACTGGCCACCGCCATAAAAGCCATCAGGTAGAACACCACCACCGGCCCAAACAGATACGCCAGGCCACCGGCCAGCAACGCAGCCACCGCGTTGCCGGCATGGTTGAAGGTCTCATTGCGCCCGGTGCGGCGAGTAAAGGCGCGTGGCCCGGTGATGCCCAGGGAAATCGCGGAGATCGCTGGCGCGAACACCGAAGCGGCGATGGCACTGGCCGCCTGGGTCAAGGCGACGAGGCTGAAGGAGCTGACAAAAGGCAGCAGCAGGCAACTGCCGGTCACCAATAGGGCGGCAATCGCAACCACCGCGCGTTTGCTGCGCGTACGGTCGATCAATGCACCCGCCGGGCCCTGGGTGATCAGTGCGGCAATACCCGCCAGCGTCATGACCACGCCGATACTGGCCGGGTCCCACTTGTGCACCGCCAGCAGGTAGATGGCCAGGTAAGGGCCAAGGCCGTCGCGTACATCCGCCAGGAAAAAATTCAGGCCATCCAGGGACAGGGTATTACGCAGGTCGGCGGTGTTGGCCATGGCACAGTCTTCAGGGAGTGGGCGTTCAACGGCTGAACGCACGATGAGCTAATGACCTGTACGGCTGGCGTTAAGTTTCGCGCGCTCCCCGGGGTTTTAATCCGCGTGCACTTGGCTTACTTTCTGAGTCTCGCTGTAACAATTATCTGGAGACGCAATGGACATGCCCTCAGCTCAACAGGCGATTGCCTGCAACAAGGACGCCTGGGACCAATCCGCGGACCTGCACAAAACCACCGAGACCTGGAGCGCACTGCTCAGCGGCGTCCGCGACCCTGGTTTTTCGTGCCTGGACCCCACCATCACCGGCTTGTTGCAGGACGTCGGTGTCGACGGTAAGGATGTGGTGCAACTGTGCTGCAACAACGGTCGCGAAAGCCTGTCGCTGTTCGCCCTGGGCGCCCGTTCGGTGGTCGGGGTGGACCAATCCTCGGCGTTTCTCCTGCAGGCGCGCGAGCTTGCCGCTATGTCGCCCCATGACCCGGAATTTATCGAAAGTGACATCCATGCGTTGCCGCCACGCTTGCACGGGCGCTTCGATCTGGCCTTGGTGACCATCGGTGTACTCGGTTGGATGCCGGATGTGGCGCTGTTCATGCGTCATGTCGCCAGCACCTTGAAGCCCGGCGGCACGCTGGTGATGTATGAAACCCATCCGTTCCTGGAGGTGTTCGATCCCAAGGCGCCAAACCCGTTGCTGCCTGCCAGTTCGTATTTCCAGCGCGAGCCTTTTGTACTGCAGGAGTCGATTGTCTACGAAGGCCAGGGCGACGTGGCCGGACCCACCTCCTATTGGTATGTGCACACCCTGGGGGATGTGGTGAGCGCGGCGATTGGTGCCGACTTGCAGATCGCCCACTTGCAGGAGTATTCCCACTCCAACCGTGAGGAACTGTACGACCAGTACGAGCACCAGCCTGCCCAGTTGCCCTTGTGCTTTACCCTGACCGCCACCAAGCATCGCCCCTGAACGGGATTTCCCAGGCAAAAAAATGCCCGCGGAGGAGGCGGGCCAAGGGATTCACTGGAGTAGGTAGGCTTCACCCTATAGCGCAGGAAGTGAAGCCTTTGTGAAAAGGCTGTCGCAGTTTCGTACGCCTCAGGCGCGCCGTATGAAACTGCGCATGGTCTGGCCTGCATGCGTCTTGAATGAGAGCGGTCTGGGCATACCCTCATCCGCAGCAATGAACACAAATGTATCCCCTTCGAGGCGATAGCTGGCGGGCAAATGCTTGCCAGCGTCATCCCCTATGCTGTCCACCCAGGTAATGCTTTTGGGTGCGGTCGTGCTGTCGAGGAAAAACCGGCCCTCCAGCAACACCTCGCCACTGACGGTCTTTACCTCGAAGCGGTCGCCGGCGATCGTGGTGATCGCCCCCGGCGCGCTGTGCGCATCCACGGGGTTGAGTACGCCACTGTCTTCCAGCGAGGTTTGCTCCCAGTCACCTTGGAGCGCCTGAAAGTCGGGATCTGAAATAGATGACATGTAATTTCCTTTTTCCATGGAGGTGAACGCTGCGCATTGAGGCGTTCGATGAGTACATTCTGTGGACAGCTTTTCACAATTGTTGATTAACTTTTGGTTACAAACTATGGCTAAATAACTGCCAATGGCCACGAGCCGGGTTGTACTCAGCCGCTGGTGGCAAACGTGTGAATTGTGATTTCAGGTACTGCTATCCATCCTCGGCCGTCGTGGGCACGCAGGAGCAGTCTGTTATCTTCTGACGTGTGACGAAATTCCTTGAAACTGATCATTGTTGTTCTCTATGTGGCCTCTATTGCGTATGTACACCTGCGTGGTCGGGTGCGGCACACACTGGGCCGTCAGCTCAGTGATCATTCGACCTTCCTGGCCCCGATCAACTGTTTGCTGTACCTGTGCTCCAGGCTCCCCGGCAGACCTTACCTGTCGCCCAGTGATTTCCCCAACCTGAGCCCGCTGCAGACGCATTGGAAGGATATTCGCGAAGAGGGCCTGAACCTGATGCGGGCGGGCGAAATCAAGCGTTCCGACCAGTACAACGATGTGGGCTTCAACTCGTTCTTCAAATCTGGCTGGAAGCGCTTTTACCTGAAATGGTACGGCGAAAGCCACCCTTCGGCGATGAAGCTGTGCCCGCGCACCACTGAACTGCTACAGAGCATTGGTTCGATCAAGGCGGCCATGTTCGCCGAGTTGCCACCGGGGTCCAAGCTGGTGCGCCACCGCGATCCCTATGCCGGCTCCTACCGTTATCACCTGGGCCTGGATACGCCGAATGATCCCGGTTGTTATATCAATGTGGACGGCGAGCACTACTACTGGCGTGACGGTGAGCCGGTGATGTTCGATGAGACCTACATCCACTACGCCGAAAACACCACACAGCAAAACCGCATCATCCTGTTCTGCGATATCGAGCGGCCGATGAAGTATCGCTGGGCTGCCGCGTTCAACCGGTGGTTCAGCCGTAATGTCATGGCTGCCGCAGGTTCGCCCAATGACGCCGGTGACAAGACCGGTGCACTCAACCGCGCATTTACCCGGCTGTACAAGATTCGCTTGCGCGGCAAAGCGTTGAAAAAACGCAACCGCACGCGTTACTACCTGGAAAAATGGGCGATCTTCGCCGTATTGGCACTCATCTTTGTGCTGATTTGAGATCGACCTGGGCGCGCGTCACTCCGGTGGCGTGGCGCCCAACTTGTCCCACATCTTCTTGCTGAGTTTTTGCCGATTGGCATAGCCGGCCCACGGATCAACCTTCAGCCCCTGCAAGCGTTGGTGCAGGTTGGCCACCGTCCATTGCTGGGCACCGCGCAAGCCGGTCAATTCCTCGCGGCTGACCGGTACCGATACAGGCAGCCCTGGGCGTGCGCGGACCGAATAGGCCGTCACCGTGCTTGCGCCTCGCGCATTGCGCAGGTAATCGATAAAGATCTTGCCGACGCGGTTTTTCGGCCCGGAGGTCGCGGTAAAACGCTCCGGCAGTTGCTCGGTCATGAATTGGGCGATGGCTTTGGCAAAGGCTTTCACCGTGTCCCAGCCATCCCGACGCGCCAACGGTATGACCAGATGCAGGCCTTTGCCGCCGCTGGTCTTGACGAACGCGTCGAGCCCCAGCTCGTCGAGTACCGACAGCGTGAGCTGCGCGGCCTCCAGCATGGTTTTCCACGGCAGCGCCGGGTCCGGGTCAAGGTCCAGCACAAACAGGTCCGGGGTTTCGATCTTGTCCGAGGTGGCGCCCCAGGTATGCAGTTCGATGGTGCCCATTTGCACGGCGCCAATCAGCGCCTTCGTACTGTCGATTTCCATCAGGCGCGCATGGCCTGGATCCAGTGCCGGGTCCAGTTGCTTGATATTGGGAATCGCCAGGCGCTCAGCGTGCTTCTGGAAGAACTGCTCACCCTCGATGCCTTCCGGCGCCCTGAGCAGGGACACCGGGCGATGGTGCAGGAAGGGCAGGATCCACTCGCTGATACCCTCGTAGAACTGCGCCAATTGCTGTTTTTGCGTGCCGCTTTGCGGGTCGATGACGCGCTCGGGGTGGGTGATGTTCACGCCTGCGCCGGGCTTGCGGGCTTTCACGGCATTGAGGGATTTTGCCGTGCGCGGCTGTTCATGGATGATCTGCGCGGCGGGCTTGTCGGTTCGCAACCCAATGAAGGCCGCCTGGCGCACCACGCCTTCTCGGGTCCACTCGGCAAACTGCACTTCGCCGACCAGGCGCGGCTCTACCCAATGCACACCACGGGCCTGGGTACTGGTGAGGGGCTTTTCCAGGGGCGATGCCTTGCGCTCCAGCGGGGTGAGTTGGGCGTAGATGTTTTTCAATGAGGCCTGGTCGAATCCAGTGCCCACCCGCCCGGCGTAGACCAGCCCGGAATCGTCATTGACCGCCAGCAGCAGCGCGCCAAATCCGCTGCGCGAACCCTGGGGACGGGTGTAGCCGACGATTACGAATTCCTGGCGCAGGCGGCATTTGAGCTTGATCCAATCGGTATTGCGACTGGAGACGTAGGGGCTGCCCTTGCGCTTGCCGATCACGCCTTCCAAGCCCAGGTCGCGCGCGCTCTCGAAAATGTCGCGCTGGTTCGCGGCAAACGCTTCGGAGAACCGCAGCAGTTTGCTGCGGCTGCCAGACAAGGCCTCTTTGAGTGCGGCGCGACGCGCCTCCAGCGGCACCTGGCGCTGATCGCTGCCGTCTAGAAACGGCGCGTCAAACAGGTAGTAGACAATGTCCAGGCTGCGGCCGATATCAAAGGCATTTTGCAGCGCCTGAAAGTCCGGCAGGCCGTCGCCATTGAGGCTGACCACCTCGCCATCCAGCCAGCTGTCCTTGAGCTTGAGCGCGCGCAGGGCCTTGGCCTGGCGTGGCAAGCGTTCGGTCCAGTCGTGGCCGTTACGCGTAAACAGGCGAACCTCGCCGTCGTGTATACGTGCGAGCATGCGGTAACCGTCGAACTTGATTTCATACTGCCAATCGCCCTCGGGCGCACGGTCTACCAGGGTTGCCAATTGCGGCGCGAATTGCTCGGGGAGGGCGGTGGCGTGTTTCGCCGGTTTGGCGCGCGGCTTGGCCTTGGGTTTGCCGACCGATGCGTCACTGAGCACGCTATTTGGCTGCGCCTCCACAATGTTGTAGTCGTCCGCCGGACGGGCCTGTTGGTCGTGTTCCTTGATCAGCAGCCACTGCTCCTTGTCGCCACTGCCCTTGAGACGCGTACGCACAAGCGCCCAGGCGCCGGTCAGTTTCTCGCCGATCAGGGTGAACTTGAGTTTGCCGGCGGCGTAGGCCTTGTGCGGGTCGTCATGGGGTTGCCACACGCCACGGTCCCACACGATGACATCCCCGGCACCGTATTGGCCCGCTGGAATGTTGCCTTCGAAACTGCCATAGCCCAGCGGGTGGTCCTCCACATGCACCGCCAGGCGTTTCTGGCTGGGATCCAGGCTCGGCCCCTTGGGCACTGCCCAACTGAGCAACACGCCGTCTAGCTCCAGGCGAAAGTCATAGTGCAGGTTGCGCGCATCGTGCTTCTGGATCACGAAGCTCAGCGCCGACGCCTTGGATTTACGGGCGGGCGAACTGCCTGCCGGTTCGCTGGTGATGTGGAAATCGCGTTTGCGCTGATATTCGCTCAGGGGCTTTGCCATGGGGCTCTCCGGCATATCGCAGGCTCAAGAGGCGTGTTTGCGCGCTTTTTTCGCGGCCGGTTTTTTGCTCGTCGGCTTGCCCGCCAGGCTGCGCTTGAGCAGCTCGGTCAAGTCGATCACATCGGCTGACTTGCGCTCTTCGCTGCCTTCCTGGGATTCGACGTCTTCGATCTTGCCGGCCTTGGCCTTCTTCGCCACCAGCGCCATGATTTTTTCCTGGAAGCTGTCGCGATAGTCCTCAGGCTGCCAGTCGGCGCTCATGTCTTCCACCAGGCGCTTGGCCATGTCCAGCTCGCCCTTGGCCAGGCTGGGTTTGGTCACGTCGCTGGGCAGTTCCAGTTCATCCAGGCTGCGCACCTCGGCGGGCCAGCGCAGCATCACCAGCACCAGCGCCGACTCCAGAGGCATCAGCGCTGCCAGATGCTGCTTGGTATGCAACACCACATTGGCCAGGGCGACCTTGCGGGTTTTCTTCAAGGTTTCGCGCAGCAGCGCGTAGACCTTGCCACCGCGTTTGTCCGGGGCCAGGAAGTAGGGCGTGTCGATGTTCTGCAGCGGGATCTGGTCGCTGGCGACAAAGGCGATGATCTCGATGGTCTGGGTCGATTTAGGGTGGGCTGAGCGAATTTCCTCTTCGCTGAGCACCACGTAGCGGCCTTTCTCAAATGCCACGCCCTTGACGATATTCTCCTTGGTGACCTCCTTGCCGGTGGTCTTGTTGATGCGCTTGTAACCCACTGGGTCCATGCTGCGCTTGTCGAGCCAGTCGAAATCCACACCCTGGGCGGACGTGGCCGAGACCAGCGAGACGGGGATATGCACCAGGCCGAAACTGATAGCGCCTTTCCATATTGCCCGTGGCATAAGTGCGATTCCTCTAAGCAAGTGGCTGTGTTCGGCTGACTCGACAGGTGCGTGAAAAGTTTCCCCGGGCAGATGCGCGGACAGATCGTGTTACACCTGTTCAGAAAGTATTTAGTTACCAAACCCGAACCCCGGGCGTAGCGTGTTATCGAAAGCAGGTACTCCTCGCCCCAGAGAGGCTTTGTCATGATCACCCGTGTGCGTCACCTCGCAGTCCTGGCATTGGGTCTGGCACTTGCAGCCACCGCCCAGGCGCAGAACCTGCCTGGCAACAATAACGCCAACAACGGCCCCATCCACCGGGCCAACCCCAACAGCATGCAGGGCACCCAGCCCAATGCGCCGGCGATTCGCGGTATCCAGACCGCGCCTGCCACCCGCACGCCGACCCTGGAAAACGGTGGCATCGGCAACCGCTATCCCCAGCGCGAGGCCGCGCCCAGCCGCCCGGCTACCGACACCAAAGCCCCCACTTATGATGCCAACGGCAATCGCCGGTAAGGACTTGTCTTATGTTTCTACGCAAAACCCTGTTAGCCGTTCTGTGCGCAACGACCCTGACGACCGTTTACGCCGCCGATGCCCAGCAGTTCCCCAGTGAGCAAGGCAGCATCAGCGTCACCCCGATCGCCAAAGGCCTCGACCACCCGTGGGCGCTGGCGTTTCTGCCGGACCAGCAAGGCTTCCTGGTCACCGAACGCCCGGGCCGCCTGCGTGTGGTCAGCCCGGATGGCAAGCTCTCGGCGCCGTTGAGCGGCGTGCCAGAGGTCTGGGCCAAGGGGCAGGGCGGTTTGCTGGATGTGGTGCTGTCGCCTGACTTCAAGCAGGACCGCATGGTCTACCTGTCATACGCCGAAGGTGGCGGCAAAGGTGGCACGGCCGGTACGGCGGTCGGTCGTGGACGCTTGGCGGCGGACCTCAGCGGCCTGATCGACTTCAAGGTGATCCTGCGCCAGGAGCCGAAACTGTCCACCGGCAATCACTTCGGCTCGCGCCTGGCCTTCGACCGCGATGGCTACCTGTTCGTGACCTTGGGCGAAAACAACGACCGGCCGACGGCCCAGGACCTGGACAAACTGCAAGGCAAGGTCGTGCGCATTTACCCGGATGGCCGTGTGCCCGATGACAACCCCTTCGTCGGCCAGCAGGGCGTGCGCCCCGAGATCTGGTCCTACGGCCAGCGCAACCCGCAGGGCCTGGCGCTGAACCCGTGGAGCGGCACGATCTGGGAAAACGAGCACGGGCCGCGTGGTGGGGATGAGATCAATATCATCGAGCGTGGCAAAAACTACGGTTGGCCACTGGCGACCCACGGCATCAACTATTCCCTCACGCCAATTCCGGAGGCCAAGGGCAAGACGGCGGAGGGCACCGTGGCGCCGCATCATGTGTGGGAACAGTCACCGGGCATCAGTGGCATGGCGTTTTATGACGGCGACCGTATCAAGGCATGGCAGCACAACGTGTTCATCGGCGCGCTGGCCAGCCAGGAACTGATCCGTTTGCAGTTCGAGGGTGACAAGGTGGTCCATGAAGAGCGTTTGCTGGGTGGGCTGAAGGCGCGGATTCGCGATGTGCGGCAGGGGCCGGATGGCTTTTTGTATGTGCTGACGGATGAGGATGATGGCGTGTTGTATCGGGTCGGGCTTAATCAGGATTAAGCGATAAGCCGCAAGCCTGAAGCTTCAAGCTTGCGGCTTCAAGCTACAGTCCCAGCTCCGACAGTTCCGGATGCTCATCCGGGCGTCGACCCAGCGGCCAGTGGAACTTGCGCTCGCTTTCCTTGATGGGCAGGTCGTTGATGCAGGCAAAACGATTGGCCATCAGGCCGTTCTCGTCGAACTCCCAGTTTTCATTGCCGTAAGAACGGAACCAGTTGCCGGAGTCATCGTGCCATTCATAGGCATAACGCACGGCGATGCGGTTGTCGGTGAAGGCCCACAACTCCTTGATCAGTCGGTAATCCAGTTCCTTGGCCCATTTGCGGGTGAGAAAACCCTTGGCCTCTTCGCGGTTATGGACGAATTCGGCGCGGTTGCGCCACTGCGTGTCCAGGGTGTAGGCCAGGGATACCCGTTGTGGGTCGCGCGAATTCCAGCCGTCTTCGGCCAGGCGCACCTTTTCAATCGCTGATTCACGGGTAAACGGCGGCAACGGGGGACGTGTTTCTGCGGTAGATGACATGGTCTGGCTCCTGTTAAGACGAAGTTGCGTGAAGCCCCAATAACGTTTGCGCCATGCGTTGCGCGTTATCGGCGGCCGTGGAATCGCCCATGACCAGGGCAACGGTAATGGCGCCATCGATCAGGATCAGCAGTTGCGCGGCCTGCCGTTCGGGGTCGGGGGTGCCGTGGGCTTGGCACAGTTCGAGCAGATACTCGAAGAGTTTCTGTTTATGCGCCTTGGCCAGCAGGCGTACCGGGTTGTGCGGGTCGCCGGTTTCACCGCTGGTGTTGATAAACGCGCAGCCGCGAAAATCCGCCGAACCGAACCAGGCCTTGAGCGCATCGAACAGGGCGAGCAAGCGTTCGCCGCTGCCATTCACATGTTCAACTTCGCTGCGCAGCCAATGCATCCAGCGCTCGTCGCGGCGTTGCAGGGCTGCGATGACTAACTCGTCTTTATTGGCGAAGTAACGGTAAATGCTTTTTCGCGAGACACCGGCGGTTTTCACCAGGAAGTCCATGCCCGTGGCGGCGATGCCATGGCGATAGATCAACTTCTCGGTGACGTCGAGGATAATGTCGCGGGTGTCGCTGCAGGTTTTGTCGTTCATGCTCATGAAAGTAGAACGATCGTTCTTCTTGGTCAACAAAATTTTCTGCTTGGCGACAGCAAGACCTGAGCACCCCCATGGTGTAAGCTCGGGGCCTCTTCGGATTCGACCCATTGCGAGCCCTATGCCGTCGTTCTTCAAACGCTCCCTGTTGCCCAAACTGCGCGGTTTCCCCCTCACTCCTGACGCCATTGAGGTGCTGTCCGGTGCTGATGCGTATCGTCGCTGCCTGCTGGAAAAAATCCCCCAGGCCACCCGGCGCATCTACATCGTTGCGCTGTACCTGCAGCAGGACGAAGCGGGGCAGGAGATCTATGACGCCCTGCACGCCGCCAAGGCCGCGCGGCCGGAGCTGGACATCGTGGTGGTGGTCGACTGGCTGCGGGCCCAGCGCGGCTTGATCGGTGCCGGCAAGCAGCCGGGCAACAGCGCCTGGTACCAGGCCATGACGCAGAGCCATGCCAGTGAAGTGCCGGTGTACGGCGTGCCGGTGCAAACCCGTGAGCTGTTCGGCGTGCTGCACCTGAAGGGCTTTGTGATTGACGACAGCGTGTTGTACAGCGGTGCCAGCCTGAACAACGTGTACCTGCACAAGTTCGATAAATACCGCTTCGACCGTTACCACCTGATCCACAGCCAGCCCCTGGCCGATTCGATGCAGCACCTGGTCGAACACGGCCTGGTGGCCTCCAAGGCGGTGCACCGCCTCGACCTGCCGAACCCGCCCACCACCCGCAGCCTGCGCAACGATATCGGCGACCTGCGCAGTCGCCTGAAGCACGCGGCCTACGACACCACGGCAGGGCAGTTGCCCAATGGCCACCTGTCGGTCAGCCCGTTGCTCGGGGTGGGCAAGAACAACCCGTTGAGCCGGGTGATCCTGGAACTCATCGCCAGTGCCCAGCAGCAACTGACCATCTGCACGCCGTATTTCAACCTGCCGTTGCCGGTGACCCGGGAAATCAACCGCGCCCTGGCGCGTGGGGTCAAGATCGACATCATCGTCGGCGACAAAACCGCCAACGACTTCTACATCCCGCCCAGCGAGCCGTTCAAGGTCATCGCCGCACTGCCTTACCTCTACGAAATCAGCCTGCGCCGCTTTGCCAAGCGTCATCAGTCGATGATCGACAGCGGCCAGTTGAACCTGCACCTGTGGCGCGACGGCGACAACACCTACCACCTCAAGGGCATGTGGATCGACCAGCGCTACACCTTGCTCACCGGCAACAACCTCAACCCTCGGGCGTTCCGCCTCGACCTGGAAAACGCCTTGCTCGTCGATGATCCGCAAGGCCAGTGGCTGGCGCCACGACGTACGGAGCTTGCGCAGATTTTCCAGCACACCACGCGAATTGAGCGTTACCAGGATCTGCAAACCCTGGTGGATTACCCCGAAGCGGTGGGCAAGTTTCTCCGCCGGGTCAGCCGGGTGCGGATCGAGCGATTGTTGTATCGAATCCTTTAAGCCGCCGGATGAAATCATCGGCAACGCAACGGTAAAGGGCGTCGGATAAGGCTTACATCAGCCTCGGATAAGCGGCCGTACATTGCCTCTCACAGTCCACGGATGGACGTACCCATTTTTTTATGGACCCTTCCGAGAGGGCAATGATTATGTTGATGCACCTGTCGAGCAACCGCTCCCCTATTCCTGCAGTTGTCCTGCCCCCCACCGCACTGCCGGCCGCCCCTGAGCCCGCATGGACCCAACCAGCCTCCCAGCGTACGCGGCGTGCCATTGACGATGCGCCTGTCGCAGCGGGCGATCCATGGACACGACTGCCCCCCCAGGATCCTGGCCGCACGCCCGCCGCCGACGCCCAGCTGGCTGAGCGTATCGCTGCCGCACAGGGCATTGGCAGCACCATGGTTGAGGTGCCCCCGGACAGTCGCCCCGGCCCTGCACTGCGCCTGTACCAGCAGTTACTGAACCGGCCAGCGGTGCAACAGTGGATTGCCGACCAGCGCCTTGAACCTGCGACCCTGACCTTTCATCGCGACCATATCGAGGGCTATGCCAGCCACAATGGCGTGCGTGCCGCCGTCAGGTTCAGCCTGACCGACAACTCCGGCTGGAACGAGGTGTCGCGGACCTTAAGGCCGATCCTCGAACCGCTGGACCCTGCTGACCAGGGGTTGCCCTATATCGGTCGGGACGACGGATTGTGGTTGCCGCGCGAAAGTGTCGGCCAGATCAACGTCGATAATCTTGAGCAGGCGTGGCAGGTGATCAGCGAACTGGAGGAGCGCGACGCTCTGGCCGATCGCCTTGAAGCCGAACTTGAAAAACTGCCGGACATTGCGCGTACGGACTGGTCGACCCACACGGCTGACACTTCGCCGGCATCACCGTTACTCCGACATAGCCAGGCGGCGGTGGCGCACTTGCAGCGTTTTGTCGCGCGTCCTGAAATGCTCAGCCTGCTGGAGCGCGAAGGCTTTGCGTGGCCTGACGCGCCGTTTCGGGTGTCTGAAGGCCGGTTTGAGCGCCTGAGCCCGGTGGGTGGTTGGGTGGATCTGACCCGCTACGTGGAAGCAGTGGCTGAACTGGGTGATGAACTCCAGGCGTTGGTGGCGCTCAGCGTGCCGCTGGGCAACGCCTTGTACTCGACGCCACGCCACGACATCCGCCAGCTCCTGGATTTCAAGGGCCTGGACTCGCCGGGCAGCGTGGCGCAAACGCGTAATGTGATTGCCTGGCTGCGCACCACTCTGCCGCCGCCAGCTCCACTGGGGGACTACGGCGCACTGATGACGCAGGACTGGCAGCCCGGCACCCTGACCCAGGAAGATCAACGGCATGTCCGCGCGATGGCCGAGATTCGCCTGGGCGGCGCCCAGCCCCGCGGGTTCAGTGCGTTGTCGGGTGTTACCCAGCAGGCGCTGCGGGCCGATCCGCAGGCCCATCTGGACAGGCTGCTCGACAGCCCCGACGCCTTGGCATTCGGCGAGCAAATGGCTGCTGCGCTGCGCTGGCAGGAGGGGCAAGGCGCTGCTGCAACGCTGCCAAAGACGCTACGCCAACAGTTGGTGATCGCCGCGATCAAGCTGCAGGTTGACCCGGCGATGCCCGGCAAACCCGGCGAAATCGCGGGCTACTCGATCTATCAGCCAGCGAACATGGGCCGCACGTTTGACCAGGTACGCCGGGATATCGAGCGCCACCTCCAGGACAATAAAGGCCTGGACCCCAAGCTGGCGGTGCTGGCTGCGCACCTGTGCCTGGCACAGGCGGCGCCGGAAATGCTGGTGCGCGACGTGCCGGCGTCGGTGCACATCGGCACTCCGGCCTGGATGGAACTGCGCCTGGGTTGCGCACTGGCCGATCACAACGCGCCGGGTACGTCCCGGATGATGAATGAGCAGCAGGTCACCGCCTTGACCACCCTGGTACCTACCAGTGACGGGCAAGCGAAGTTGATGCAACTCAATGCCCTGAAAATCATCGCTGATTGGGGGGTGTTGAACGGCAGCATCGGGCAGCGCACCGACGGTGAGTATTCTCAGCAGGATATCCAGGGGGCCGCTCGGGCATTCTTCAAACAGCGCGAAGATGCCGCCAGCGCCTTCACCAGCGCGAGCGCCGAGCTGCCGACGCGCAAGGCACTTGCCGTCAAGGAACTGCTGCGCGTGTTCCGTGGTACGACGCCGGCGGAGCTCGAAAGCATGACCGTGCACCTGGCCAGCGCCGACGATCGTCGCAACCTGCCGATCACCGAGCCGCGCAGCCGTTCGTTGGTGGAGACCTACATGACCGGCGACCTGACGCCGGGCAAGTGGGTCCTCAGCGAAGACATGCCGGCAGCGCCCCCAGCGGCGAAAACACCCTACAAGCCAGTCCGTGTGCCGCAGGTGAGCGAGGAGGCGCGGGCCAGGCTTGATACGCGTATTCGACGCTTGCCCGAACTGGAGGGATTGCTCAAGACCACGGTGCTCCAGCACCAGAAAAAACTTCAGGAGGCCTACGCCACCAAGCTCAAGCTGATGTTTGCCGAGTTGCCTCTGGAGGATCGCAAGTTGCTGGAGCTGGGCAAGGTCGAGCTCTTCACCTTACGCGCGGAAACCGGGGTAACCCAGGCCAGGGAAACTGACGCACTCAAAAACGCCCGCAGGGCGCGCCAAGGCACCCTGATGCGCGTGGAGCATGGACCCAAGGTGGTGTATTTCGAGGTGTTCGCCAATGGCAAGATCATCAAGCGCACGGATTTGCCCGAAGCGCTTGAACTTGACGGCGTCATTCGCCGCGAGCGCTTTCCATCACCCCACGCTCCGGTATATCTACCGATGGTGCGCGGCTCGCAAATGGACCTTGATTTCGACGCCTATCGCAACGGCTCTCATCCTGATCCCGATGCGGTGTCTCAGGCGGTGATCGTCGAGGCGCTGGGCAGTGCGTTTGCTGCGCAGCAATTACCCCCGAGCCATACGCTGCAATCGTTCGTCCCGGACACCTACAGCTCGCGAAAAACGGCGAGTATTGTCAACAGGATCGCCAAGGACAACTTTTACGAGCCCGCCGAGGCCATGTTGCAACGCGCAAGCGAGGCACTGCCGCTGGAGCAGCGCCGTGAAGCACGTGCACGCGATCATGCCTTTATATTGGGGTTCGTGCCGTTCGTGGGGGCGTATCAGGAGTTCAGGCAAGGCAATATCGGCACAGGCCTGGCCACTCTGGCGCTGGATGCCGTCGGCGTGGCCATTGGTGCGGGCGGCCAGGCCCGAGCGCTGATCCGTTCGGCAAAGGCCTTGGTGCCCAGTCGCCTGACCCGGCTTGTCGCAACGCTCAAACCGTCTGCGGCTACGCTGTCACCGCTCAAGCCAGCCGCGAGCTTCAGCGACCGTGCGTTTGATTTCATCAAACAGTCGGGCTTGTTTACCAGCGCAGCGTTGAATCCGTTGGACGGTTATCCGCAGTTGATCAATGCCGCTACCAAAGGGTTGGTAAAACTGCCGGCGCTTATGGCCGGGGGCGCGCTGAAGTGGGGCAAGGTGGCGCCGCATCTGGTGACAGCCGAGGAGAAGTTGCGTGCCTATATGCTGATTGCAGCTGGGCAGGCGAGCGACACAGCGGCGCCCGTGGCGACACCGACCGTGGGCACGGCGGGGCGTTATCAGGAGGTCGACACGCACGCCACACAATACAACGGCCGCTGGTATGCGATTGACCCGCGCAGCGGTGCGCCTTTCGGCACGCCACTGAACGGTTTCCAGCCAGCTCGTTGAGCCGAGACCTGCCGCGCCCGGTGCGGGAGGTGAGATCAGTTCAGGCCGAGCTTGCCGCGCAGGGTCGACAGGTCTTCGGCCAGGGTGTTGACCGGGCCCACCAGCGCCTTGCGGTCGTTTTCCTTGACCTTGTCGTAGGTCTCGAAGCCACCGTCCTTGGTCTTGTACTTGGCCAGGATCTTGTCCACGGCGGCGAAGTTCTTGTCGACCTTGGCCAGGAACGCCTTGTCCTGCTTCTCAATCTGGCCACGGAACAGGTCGACGATTTTCTTCGCGCCGTCGATGTTGCCCTGGAAGTCATACAGGTCGGTGTGGCTGTAGCGGTCTTCTTCACCGGAGATCTTGGTGGCGGCGACTTCTTC
>Ga0163161_10001601_pt1 | contig 16694 bp, 11 predicted proteins | sample S45metaG_FD_129847 | JGI IMG/M metagenome (GOLD analysis project Ga0163161, IMG submission 129847) | Switchgrass rhizosphere microbial communities from Kellogg Biological Station, Michigan, USA - S4-5 metaG | ecosystem: Host-associated > Plants > Roots > Rhizosphere > Soil | place: USA... | reverse complement strand
TTCTTGAAGCCGTAGTGCACGATGACCTGCCAGCAGTGGTGGCCGAGCGCCTCGATCTCGATGCGCTTGTCCATCGGGATCCAGGGCACCTCGTGGTTGCGCACGGTGACGAACATGTTCTGCTCGTGCAGCACCTTGTTGTGCTTCAGGTTGTGCAAGAGCGCATTGGGCACGACGCCCGGCTCCGCGGTGAGGAACACCGCCGTGCCATCGACGCGCGCCGGCGGGCTCACGAACACGGAATCGAGAAAAGACTTGAGGTCGATCGCGTCGGCGTGCTGCGCCTCGCCCATCAACCGGCGGCCTTCCTTCCAGGTGATCATCAGCGTGAACACGAAGCCGCCGATCAACAGCGGGAACCAGCCACCCTCGAACAGCTTGAGCAGGTTCGAGGCGAAGAACAGGAAGTCGACCACGAAGAAGATCGCGGTCGATGCGATGCACAGCGCCAGCGGCAGCTTCCACGCATAGCGGATCACGAAGAAGGTCAGGATCGTGGTGATCAGCATGTCGGTCGTCACCGCGATGCCGTAGGCCGCGGCCAGGCTGCTCGAGGTGCGGAACATCACCACCGCCAGCACGATGGCCACGAACAGGCCCCAGTTGACCAGCGGAATGTAGATCTGCCCGGCCGTGCGCACGCTGGTGTGCTCGATGTTCAGGCGCGGCAGGTAGCCCAGCTGGATCACCTGGCGAGTCACGCTGAACGCGCCGGTGATGAGCGCTTGCGAGGCGATCACCGTCGACAGCGTGGCCAGCAGCACCAGCGGAATCAGCGCCCACTCGGGCGCCATCATGAAGAAAGGGTTCTTCACCGCCTCGGGGTTCTCCAGCAGCAGCGCGCCCTGGCCGAGGTAGTTGAGCGTGAGTGCAGGCATGACGACCGAGAACCACGCGATACGGATCGGCTTCTTGCCGAAATGCCCCAGGTCGGCGTACAGCGCCTCGGCGCCGGTCACGCACAGCACCATCGCGCCCAGCAGGATGAAGCTGGTGCCCGGGTTGTCCCAGATGAACTTCAGCGCATACCAGGGGTTGAGTGCCTTGACGATTTCGGGGTGGTGCAGGATCTGCCACACGCCCAGCACCGCGATGGCCGCGAACCACGCCAGCGTGACCGGGCTGAAGAACTTGCCGATGCCCGCGGTGCCGCGCTTCTGCACGGCGAAGAGGCAGAACAGCACGACCAGAGTGATCGGGATCACGTAGTGCGTGAAGTGCGGCGACACCACCTCCAGGCCCTCGACCGCCGACAGCACCGAGATCGCCGGGGTAATGACCCCGTCGCCGTAGAAGAGCGACGTGCCGAAGATGCCGACCACCAGCAGCAGATGGCGCAGCCTGGGCTTGTCGGCCACCGCCCGCGAGGCCAGCGCAAGCATGGCGACGAGGCCGCCCTCGCCTTCGTTGTCGGCGCGCAGCACCAGCACCACGTACTTGATCGAGACGATGACGGTGAGCGTCCAGAAGAACATCGACAGGATGCCGTAGACGTTCTGGACGGTGAACGGCACGTGACCGTGGCCGAACACTTCCTTGACTGCATACAGCACGCTGGTGCCGATGTCGCCATAGACGACGCCGATGGCGCCGACGATCAGGCCGGCAGAGATTGTTTTGGGGGCTGACACGAAGTCGATGGGAAAAAGGGCTGGCCGTTGTGGATCGACGCGTCAGACACGCGCAGGTGTCGTGGCGGCGGAACATTCATTCGTTGTTCCACCACGCGTCACCCCTCCCGCCCTTTTGTTTCCGTTTGCTGTGGGGCCGCTATTTTGCCGTTGCCCGGTGACGCCGCAACCCGGCGGCGGCAATCATTCGTAGATTTCGGCGTCCGGGTCGGTCGCTTCCATCTCGTAGCTTGCCGCCACCATGGCCAGGCGGCCGACCACGCCATACATATAGAAACGGTTCGGGGCGCTCGCGCCGGGCTTGGCACCAGGCTGGGGCATGTGCGTGCTTTCCGAGAAAGCCAATGGCACGTAGCTCGCGCCCGGCAGCTTGAGGTTCTCGTCGGCTGCCTGCTCGGCGTGCACCCGGTAGAAGCCGCCGACCACGTAGCGGTCCATCATGTAGACGACCGGCTCGGCCACGCCGTTGTGCACGCGCTCGTTGGTCAGCACGCCTTCCTGGACAATCAGCTCGGTGGGCTCGCGCAGGTCCCGCCCGGCGGAAGTCTTGGCTGCCGAAGAGGTGCTGGTGCGCGACTTGCCGATCAGCGCCTCGACTTCCTTGGCATCGCGCACCGTCACCACGCCCGGACTGCCGCTGCCGCTGTGGCCGCCCTTGACGACAACGAACGGCTTTTCGTTGATGCCGTATTCCTTGTACTTGCGGCGCACCTTGGTGAGCACCGCGTCGACATGGCTGGTCAGCACGTCGATGCCGCGGCCTTCGGCGATGTCGACGCCTTCGGCGCGCGCGTAGATCGGGTTGATGAGCCAGGGGTCGATACCCAAGAGCTTACCCAAGCGCTTGGACAGCTCTTCATAGCTGTGCAGGTGGTTGCTCTTGCGGCGCACAGACCAGCCCGCGTGCAGCGGCGGCAAGAGGTACTGCTCGTGAAGATCTTCGAGGATGCCCGGCGTTCCTGCCGAAAGCTCGTTGTTGAGCAGAATTGTGCAGGGATCGAAGTTCTTCAAACCCAACCGCCGCTTGCCGCGCACCACCGGCTCCAGGGTCACGGTCTCGCCGTTCGGCAGCTCGATCTTCTTGGGCGACTTGATCGCCGGATCGACGGAGCCGATCCGCACATTCAACCCCGCCATATGGAAGATGCGCACAAGTTGCGCGATGTTGGCGAGATAAAAAGTGTTTTTGGAGTGATTTTCCGGAATGACGAGCAAGTTGCGCGCCTCCGGACAGATCTTCTCGATGGCCGCCTGAGCGGCCTGCACCGCCAGCGGCAGCATTTCCTTGGTGAGGTTGTTCCAGCCACCCGGAAAGAGATTCGTGTCGACCGGCGCGAGCTTGAAGCCCGCATTACGGATGTCAACGGAGCTGTAGAACGGCGGCGTGTGCTCCATCCATTCGAGGCGGAACCAGCGCTCGATGGCGGGCATCGAGTCGAGCACCCGCTGTTCCAGTTCGTTGATCGGGCCGGTCAGGGCGGTGACGAGATGCGGAACCATGCGGCGGCCTTCTTCGATTTTTACTTAGAGGTGGAGCGGAATTGTAGGAATTGGGGGTACATGCCCCGATGACAAGACCGCGGGAGCAGCACGCATCACGTCCGCACTTCGCCTTGGCCGAGCACCACGTACTTGAGCGAGGTCAGCCCTTCGATGCCGACCGGGCCGCGGGCGTGGAACTTGTCGGTGCTGATGCCGATTTCAGCGCCCAGGCCAAACTCGAAACCGTCGGCGAAGCGGGTGCTCGCATTGACCATGACGCTGGCCGAATCGACCTCGCGCAAAAAGCGCTGAGCATGCACATGATCGCGCGTGACGATGGCGTCGGTGTGGTGGCTCGAATAGCGGTTGATGTGCGCAATGGCCTCGTCGACGCCGGCCACGACCTTGATGCTGATCACGGCGGCCAGGTATTCCTCGGACCAGTCGGATTCGACCGCGTCGATCACCCTGGCAGCCGGATCGAGCGCCGCCTCGTCCGAACGCAGGATGTGGGCGGCCGCCGGGTCGCAGCGCATTTCCACGCCCTTGGCGGCGAAGATCGCGGCGATCTGGGGCAGGAAATCTTCGGCCACCACCTCCGAGACCAGCAGGCCTTCGGCGGCGTTGCAGGGGCTGTACTTCTGGGTCTTGGCGTTGTCCACGATGCGCAGCGCCATGCCGAACTCGGCCGTGTCGTCTACATAAACATGGCAGTTGCCATCCAGGTGCTTGATGACCGGCACCTTGGCGTCACGGCTGATGCGCTCGATGAGCCCCTTGCCGCCGCGCGGAATGATCACGTCCACGAATTCGGGCATGGCGATGAGCTGGCCCACGGCCTCGCGGTCGGTGGTCTGTACCAGCTGCACTGCCTCGACCGGCAGGCCGGCTTCGGCCAGCGCATCGGACACCAGGAGCGCCAGCGCCCTGTTCGACTCGATGGCCTCCGAGCCGCCGCGCAGGATGGCGGCGTTGCCCGACTTGATCGCCAGGCTCGCGGCCTCGATGGTCACGTTGGGGCGGCTCTCGTAGATCATGCCGAAGACGCCGATCGGCACCCGCATCTGGCCCACGCGGATGCCGCTGGGCTGCTGCTTCATGCCGATGATTTCACCGATCACATCGGCCATGCCGGCGAGCTGCTCGCAACCCAGGGCCACGGTCTCGATGACCTTCGGCGTGAGCTTGAGGCGATCGACCATCGGGGCCGAAAGGCCGGCAGCGGTGGCGCGTTCCAGGTCTTTCTGATTGGCGACCGCCAGCACCGGGCCGGCTTCGCGCAGGCGCCGCGCGAGCGCCTTCAATGCTATGTTTTTGGTAGCTGCATCCGCACGGGCCATGAGGAAAGCAGCGGTCTTTGCCTGCAGCCCGAGGGCCTGCATGTGCTCGCTGACGTTGAACGCATTCATGCGAACATTTTCCCACGCCGACCTGTGGCCCGGCTTACACAGGCCTTTTGGTGCCTGGAGCCACCAAAGAAAGAAAAGATCAGGCGCGGCGCGCGGCCGCCGGCGCACTGCTGCACGCGCGGCACAGCATCAGCGCCAGCCGCTGCAGCGCCTGCCAGCCGCTGGCAGGCCAGTCGGGCTGCTTGAGGCCTTTGCAGATGCCGTCCACCAGGTGCGCCGCGCGCAGCAGGCGCGCCAGCATGCGGTCGTCCAGCCGCGGCAGCACACGCTCGAAGGCGCGCTCGCGCGGGCCCCAGATGCGGTTCTCGCGCAGCGCCATCGGGAGCGGGCGGCCGGCGGCCATGGCGTCCTTCACGCGCTTCAGGGCACGAATGTCCTCGGCGATCGTGTAGTGCACCAGCACCTCCGCCTCGCCCTCGGCCTGCAGGCCGTCGAGCATGCGCGCCACGCGCTGCGGGTTGCCCGCCAGCACCGCTTCGGAAAGCTTGAACACGTCGTAGCGCGCCACGTTGTTGACCGCACCTTCGACCTGCTCCCAGCTCAGCTCGCCCGCCGGGTGCAGCAGCGCGAGCTTCTGGATTTCCTGGTGCGCCGCGAGCAGGTTGCCTTCGACGCGGTCGGCAAAGAACTGCAGCGTGCGCTGGCCTTCGTCGCCCGGCATCACGCGCTGGCCCTGTTGCCCGAGGCGCTGCGCGATCCACTGCGGCAACACATTGCGCTCGATCGGATCGACCTGGATGCTCACGCCGTTGTTCTCCAGCGCCGAGAACCAGGCGCCGGTGCGCGTGGCCTTGTCCAGGCGCGGCAGCATCACCAGCGTGAGCGTGCTGTCGTTGCCGGGCGCGGCTTCGGCCAGTTGCTGCAACGCCGTGCTGCCGTCCTTCCCGGGCTTGCCCGAGGGGATGCGGATCTCCACGATCTGCTTGTCTGCGAACAGCGAGAGCGAGCCCCCCGCCGCCAGCACCGCGCTCCAGTCGAAGTGCGCGCCGGCCACGGTGTACGAGCTGCGCTCGGTGTAGCCCTGTTCGCGCGCGGCCGCGCGGATGGCGTCGGCCGCCTCCTGCGCGAGCAACGGCTCGTCGCCGTGGATCGTGTAGAGCGGCTTGAGCCCCTTCTGCAGGTGGCCCCCGAGTTGGGCGCTGGCAAGTTGCATGGAATCGCTGCGGCGCGGGGCGCCTAGAGTTCCTTGACGGCTGCGAGGCGCCGCATCAGCTGCTGCGCGATGTCGCTCTGCATGTCGCGGAACAGCAGTTCGGCCTCGCCTTCCTTGGCGAGCGCGTTGGTTTCGTTGAAGCTCAGGTCGCGCGTCTGCGACACCTCGGAGGCCGCGAGCAGCTCCTTGCCGCCCGGCGTCTTCAGGCTGAAGCGCACGCGCAGGCGCAACTGCAGCTCGCGCAGTGCGCCGGCCGAGTTGGTCGAGATCACGAAGCGGTCGCGGTCTTCGCCCAGCACCACCAGCACCGCATCGGCGGTCTTGGCGTCTTCCTTGGGCACCAGCGTGACTGTGCCGGCCGCGCGCAGGTCGCGCCGGATCTGGTTGATCAGCGCGGAATTGCCCTCGACCGACAGTGTCTTGAACGCGAAGACCGGCGCCTTGCGCAGCTCGAAGCCGCAGCCGGCCAGGCCCACGCTGGCGCCCACGGCCGTCAAACCGAGGAGAAAGCCGCGGCGCGGCAACGAGGCATTGCGTTTGTTCATGCTTCTATCGTTCAAAGGACCACGTTGACCAGACGGCCGGGAACCACGATCACGCGCTTGGGCGGCGCGCCCTCGGCGAAGGCGACGAAGTCGTCGCAGGCGAGCGCGAGCTTCTCGATCTCGTCCTTGGAGGCGCCGGCCGGCACCAACAGCTTGCCGCGCAGCTTGCCGTTGACCTGCAGCATGAGCTCGATCTCGTCCTGCACCAGTGCCTCGACGTCGACCGTCGGCCAGGCCGCGTCGAGCAGGCCGCCCAGGTCCTTGTCGTAGCCGAGTTCCGTCCAGAGCTGCTGGGCGATGTGCGGGGTGGCGGGGTACAGGCAGCGCAGCAGGATGCCGAAGCCCTCGCGAACCGCGGCCGCATCGCCCGCGCTGCCGTCGGGCTTGAAGCCTTCGAGCGCATTGAGCAGCTTCATCGCGCCCGATACCACCGTGTTGTATTGCATGCGCTGGTAGTCGTAGTCGACCTGGCGCAGCACCGTGTGCACCTCGCGGCGCAGTGCCTGGGCAGCCTTGCCGTACGTCTGCCCACCCGCCTTGGCCGGCGCCACGTCCGCCTGCGTCACGCCGAAATTCCACACCCGGCGCAGGAACCGGTAGCTGCCTTCGACGGCCGCATCGTTCCACTCGAGCGTGGCTTCGGGCGGTGCGGTGAACATGGTGTACAGGCGCGCGGTGTCGGCGCCGTATTTCTCGATCAGGTCCTGCGGATCGACGCCGTTGCGCTCGCTCTTGCCCATCTTGCCGACACCACCGTACTCGACCTTCGTGCCGTCGGCCGTGGTACCGCCGGTGATGCGGCCCTGCGCATCGAGCACGGGCGTCACTTCCAAAGGCGGGAAGTAGTCCTTGCCGCCCTTCTCGTTGCGCTTGTAGAAGATGTGATTGAGGACCATGCCCTGCGTCAACAGCTTGGCGAAGGGCTCGTCGGCCTTCACAAGGCCGAGGTCGCGCATCACCTTGGTCCAGAAGCGTGCGTAGAGCAAGTGAAGAATCGCGTGCTCGATGCCGCCGATGTACTGGTCCATCGGCATCCAGTAGTCGGCGCCCTCCGCAACCATCGCCTGGTCGTTCTTCGGGTCGCAGTAGCGCATGAAGTACCACGACGAATCCACGAAGGTGTCCATCGTGTCGGTCTCGCGCCGCGCGGCCTTGCCGCAGACGGGGCACACCACGCCGGCGTGAAAGCCTTCGTGCTTGTTCAGCGGGTTGCCGGAGCCGTCGGGCACGCAGTCGGTCGGCAGCACCACGGGCAGGTCCTTCTCGGGGACCGGCACCGCGCCGTGTTCTTCGCAATGGATGATCGGGATCGGCGTGCCCCAGTAGCGCTGGCGGCTCACGCCCCAGTCGCGCAGGCGCCAGGTGGTCTGCAGTTCGCCCAGGCCCTTCTGGCCGAGCGCATGCGCCACGGCGGCCACGGCCTCCTTGTACGACATGCCGCTGAAGTTGTCGGAGTTGATGGTCACGCCGCGCTGCTTGTCGCCGTACCAGTCCTGCCACTTGTGGTAGTCGAAGTGCGGCTCGTCATCGACCAGCACGACCTGGATGATCTCGATGCCGTACTTGTTGGCGAAGGCGAAATCGCGCTCGTCGTGCGCGGGCACGCCCATGACGGCGCCGTCGCCGTAGCCGATGAGCACGTAGTTGCCCACCCACACCGGCACCTGCTCCTCGGTGATCGGGTGCTTGACGGTCAGGCCCGTGGGCACGCCCTTCTTCTCTTGCGTGGCGAGCTCGGCCTCGGTCGTGCCGCCGTTTTTGCACTCTTCGATGAAGGCCGCGACCTTCGGATCGAGCGTGGCGGCGTGCGCGGCCAGCGGATGCTCGGGCGCCACGGCGCAGAAGGTCACGCCCATGATCGTGTCGGCACGCGTGGTGAACACGTACATGCGGCCGTCCTGGATGAGCTGGCCGCTCGCGTCCTGGATGTCATGCGTGAAGGCGAAGCGCACGCCCTCGCTCTTGCCGATCCAGTTCTCCTGCATCAGCTTGACCCGCTCGGGCCAGCCCGGCAGCTTGTGCTGCGTGTGCTCGAGCAGTTCCTCGGCGTAGTCGCTGATCTTCAGGTAGTAGCCGGGAATCTCGCGGCGCTCGACCGTGGCGCCCGTGCGCCAGCCCTTGCCGTCGATCACCTGCTCGTTGGCCAGCACGGTCTGGTCGACCGGGTCCCAGTTCACGACCTGGGTCTTGCGGTAGGCAATGCCCTTTTCGAGCATCTTCAGGAACAGCCACTGGTTCCACTTGTAATAGCTCGGATCGCAGGTGGCAATCTCGCGGCTCCAGTCGATCGCCAGGCCCATGGCCTGGAGCTGGCCGCGCATGTAGTCGATGTTCTCGTAGGTCCACTTGGCCGGCGGAACTCCGTTTTTCAGGGCCGCGTTCTCGGCCGGCAGGCCGAAGGCGTCCCAGCCCATGGGCATCAGCACGTTGTAGCCGCTCATGCGGAGGTACCGCGTGAGCATGTCGTTGATCGTGTAGTTGCGCACGTGGCCCATGTGCAGCTTGCCGCTCGGGTACGGCAGCATCGAGCAGGCGTAGTACTTCTTGCGGCTCGCGTCTTCGGTGACGCGGTAGGCATCGGCGGCGCTCCATTGCGCCTGGGCAGCGGACTCGACGTCGCTGGGTTTGTAGCTGGGGTTCATAGCGTTTCGGCAAGGCCCGGCGCGGGCTGGCCGGGGAAGGCGGATTATCGCGCCCGGGCGATGCCCTCCGCGCGGCAGACCCTAGACTTGGGGCACGCAACCTGCATGTTGCCTGGGTAACGTCTGCTTTCGTACTGTCTGAACGCCATGAAACTGCTCTGGAAACCCCTGGCCCTGGGCCTTGCCGCCTGCCTCGCCACCCTGCCCTCGTGGGCGCAGCCGGCCAACGACAAGCCCCTGCGCATCGTCGTACCCTTCGCCCCGGGCGGCGCGCAGGACGTCATTGCCCGCTATCTGGGCGCCAAGCTCACCGACAGGCTCGGCACGCCGGTGATCATCGACAACAAGGCCGGCGCCGGCGGCATCGTCGCCGCCGATGCGGTGGCCAAGGCGACCGACGGGGCCACCGTGCTGCTGGCCACTGGCGGCGCCGTCACCATCGCGCCTCACCTGCAGTCCAAGCTGCCCTACGACCCGGTGCACGAACTGGTGCCCGTGGCCCTGGTCGCCGACACGCCGATGACGCTGTCCGTGCGCGCCGAGAGCCCCTACAAGACCATCGCCGACGTGCTGCGCGACGCCAAGGCGCGGCCGGGCCAGGTCACCTACGCCTCGACCGGCAACGGCACGGTGTCGCACCTCACCGGCGCGCTGCTCGCGCAGGCGAGCGGCGTGAACCTGCTGCACGTGCCCTACCGCGGCGCGGCACCGGCGCTGACCGACCTCCTGGGCGGGCAGGTGGCGACGATCGTCACCAGCGTCGCCTCGATCGAGCCCATGGTCGCGACCGGCAAGGCGCGCGTGCTCGGCACCTTCTCGCGCGCGGCCCTGCCCAGCATGGGCACGGCGCCAACCATCGGCGAGGCCACGGGCCTGCCGGGCATGGAAGTGCCAGTCTGGGTCGGCGTGATGGCCCCGGCGCGCATGCCGGCCGCGGGCATCGACAAGCTCTCCGCCGCGCTGGTCGAGGTGTGCAACCTGCCCGAGACGAAGCAGCGCTTCGCCCAACTGGGCGCGGTCAACACCTGCGGCAATGCGGCGGCGCTCGGCAAGGTGGTGACCGAAGACAGCCAGCGCTGGGCGAAAGTGATCAAGCAAGGCGGAATCAAGGTTGACTGAGGCTTCCGCAGAAAAGTACCGCGTCGGCATCGCGGGCACCGGCGCCATCGCACTCGCCAGCGCCGCATGGCTGCGCCAGGCGGGCCACGGCGTCATGCTCTGGTCGCCGGGCGGCCGGGGCGCCGAGGCGCTGCGCACGCAGCCGCTGGAAGCTGGCGGCGTGCAGCCCTGCACTGTGACGGTCGAAGTCGCCGACGACGCGGCGCAACTCTGCGACGCCTCCGACATGCTGCTGCTCGCCCTGCCGGTCAACGGCCACAAGCAGGTGATGGACGCGCTTCTGCCCTCCCTGCGCGACGGCCAGACCGTGATCGTCAGCTCAATGGCCTCGCTGTCGTCGCTCTACCTGCACGAAGCCGCGCGGCGCGCCGGCAAGCAGCTGACGGTCGCGAGCTTCGGCACGACCGTGCTGACCGCGCGCCGCGAATCGGGCACGCAGGTCAAGGTGATGACGCGGCGCAAGGCCGTCGGCGTGTCGGCGCTTCCGGGCTCGAACGTCGCCGAGGCCGTCGCCCTCTGCACCGCGCTGTTCGGCGACGGCTTCTTTCCGCAGGACAGCGTGCTCGCCAGCGCGCTCGCCAACGTCAACCCGCAGTCCCACGGCCCGCTCGCGGTCTTCAACTGGACCCGCATCGAACGCGCGGAAAACTGGCCGCAGTACCACTGCATGACGCCCGGCGTGTCGCGCGCGATCGAGGCGCTGGACCTGGAGCGGCGCGCCGTGGCGAAGGCTTTCGGCATCGAACTCGGGCCCATCGAGGAGCACTTCGCGCGCTCCTTCGGCACCGCGTCGGCGCGGCTCGAGGACATCGCGGCCGAGCTGCATGCCAAGCGCGGCGGCCCGCCCGGGCCGGTGCGCACCGACACCCGCTATGTGACCGAGGACATGCCCTACGGCCTGGCCTTCGTGGAGGCGCTGGGGCAGATCGCTGGTGTGCCCACCCCCGCGACGCGGACCATCGTGGATGCCGCCTCGCTGGTCAACGGCGTCGACTTCCGCGAACAGAACGACCTGCTGGCGCCGCTGGGCCTGGGGAGCGAAACCGTCGCAGGCCTGCTCTTGCGCCTATGACCCGTCCGCTGGAAAGACCGGCTCGCCCAGGTTGAGCATCAGCCGGTTGGCCCAGGCGAACAGGGCCACCGAATGGACCAGATCGAGGATCTCCAGCTCGTTCAGCCCGACCTCTTTCAGCGCCCGGACATCCTCGGCCGACACCGTGCCCGGCTCGGCGCCGAGCTTGATCGAAAACTCGACGATGGCCTTCTCGCGCGGCGTGGTGCCTGCGGACGCCGGCTCCTCGAACACCTGCTCGATCACGTCGCTCCGCTTGGCCAGCTGCTCGAAGCGCTGCGCATGCACCGACGCGCAGTACACGCAGCCGTTGACGCGCGACTCCACCGTGGCGCCCAGCTCTCGCTCTGCGCGCGGCATGCCGCCCGGCGCGAACATGATCGCGTTGAAGGCGATGGAGCGCTGCAGCAAGATCTCGGGCTGGTGCGCGAGCACCAGGAAATACGGGGAGGTGCGCGCCTGCGGGCTCATCTCATCCAGTGCCGCGAGCTGGGCTGGCGTGGCGGTGTCGACATTCACCGTGTCCAGCCACGGCTTCCACTTGAGCACCTCGTTGGTGAAGCCCTGGATGCGGATCGGCGCCGTCATGCCGAAACCTCCGCAGCGGCCAGCGCCTTGAGGCCCGCGACAAGGCGGATCTGGTAGGAGAGAAAAGCGATCAGCTGGCTCAACGCCACGAGTGCCGGCGTCGAGAGGCCGTGCGCGGCCAGCGTCTCGATGGCGGCGCGGTCGCCTTCGATCGGGCGCTCGATGAGCTTGCCGGCGAAGGCCAGCATCGCGCGCAACCGCCCGTCGGCGAGCGAGGCGATGTCGCCGCTCTCCACCGCATCGGCCACCGCGGCGTCGGCGTTCTCGGCCGCCAGTTCCTCGCGGTAGTGCGCGGCGAGCTTCGGCGCCTTCGAGACGCGGCAGGCATGCAGCGCGACCAGCAGGCGCTCGGTGCGGGTCAACCCCTCGACCGCGTGCGAGAACATCGCGTCGTGGCTGCTCTGGGTAGCGGCCACGACCTTGTCGCGTTGCCGACGCAGCGTCCAGGTCGGCTGGTTCGGCGCGAGGGGCACGGCGTCATCGACCACGTCGATGGCCGGTAGTGCCTCGGGAAGATTCGTCATGCGGGTCCTTGGTGAAGGAGAAAAAGTTCAGGTTCGTTCGCCGGGCGGCAGCGCCGGCACCCATTCGTCGCCGAACAGCTCGGGCTCGCTGTAGGCCTCGAGGTTGGCGAAGTGGTGGTCGAAATCCTCGCGGTAGAACAGGCTCGCGATGCCGCTGGCCAGCCGCTTGGCGCCGTCGCTGATCGCCGGGATGTCGCCCGACACCGTGCCATGCGACAGCGCCGCCGGGTAGCAGAAGCAGTGGATGCGTTCGAGCCCCGGGCACTCGCCCGCCACGCGCTGCTGGAATTCGAAGACCGGGCCGAGGTCCGGCGAATCGGCCAGCTCCTGGTCTTCGTCGCCGGGCGCGGGCACGAAGCGGTCCTTCCACGTCCGGATATGGGAGGCGATGCCGTCGAACTCGGGGCGGTGCGGCCAATCGACCTTGAAGCCGGTCGAGACGATCAGGAAGTCGAAATCAAAATTGCCCTTGGGCGTCGACACGCGCATCGAATCGCCCTCGGGCACGACCGACAGGATCGGGCAGCCGAAGTTGAAGAACGCATTCGGAAATGCCGACACCCGCAGCGTGCTGCCGTGCGGCGGCGGCACGTTCGCGACGTTGATGTAGTGGCGGATGCGCCACTTGCGCTCGTCCGACAAATCGAAGTGCCCCTGCGTGAGTCCCGGCACGCCCGCGCCCTTGCCCTTGTTGACGCGCGGCAGGTCGGGGCGGCGGATCAAGAGCTCGACGCTGCGCGCGCCCGCCTCCAGCGCGGTGGCGGCGCTGTCCATCGCCGAAGAGCCCGCGCCGACCACGCCGACGCGCAGGCTCGCGAGCCGGCCGTAGTCCATGTCGTCGGACGAGTGCGCCCATTGCGAACGCGGCAACGCGTTGACGAACGCCGGCACCGCCGGGCCGCCGAGGCCGTCGCGGCCGGTGGCCAGCACGACGCGGCGCGCGAGCACGCGACCGACGCCGGCCGGCGTGCGCAGGTCGAGCTGCACCGCTGTGCCATCGGGCAGCGGGTGGATGCCGGTGACCGCGGTGTCGTTGCGCACGTCCACGTTCATCACGCGGCGGTACCAGGCAAGGTAGTCCATCCACTGGAGACGCGGGATCTTGTCCATCGCCGTCCAGGCTTCGCGCCCGAACTGCGCTTCGAACCATGCGCGGAAGGTGAGCGACGGCAGCCCGAGTGCGGGGCCGGTGAGTTCCTTGGGCGAGCGCAGCGTTTCCATGCGCGCGGTGGTGGCCCACGGGCCTTCCTTGCCGGCGGGCGAGCGGTCGAATACCACGGCGCGGATGCCCTGCTGCGCGAGCGCCACCGAGGCCGCGAGGCCGGCCTGCCCGCCGCCGATGACGGCCACGTCGAGCATCGCCTCGCCGTCCTTCTGCCGCACGGGCATCCATTGACGCCCGGGAAAGCCGAGGTAGTCGAGGTCCTGGGCGAGCCGTGCTTCGAGCGCGGCGAGGGATGAAACGGAATCTGAGGTCGTCATTTGGGAGAGCCGGAAACAGCGCCCAGTGTAGAAAGCTTCGCGGCCCGGCGAATCGCACCGGCGGCCCGCAAGTGCGTATGACTGGCCCGGATTTCGCATGCCACAATGAATTCCGACCACAGGGGCAGGCATGGGCAGCAGCAAGATCAGCAACGGCGAATGGTGGCGTGGCGCAGTGATCTACCAGATCTACCCGCGCAGCTTCATGGACAGCAATGGCGACGGCATCGGCGACCTGCCCGGCATCACGGCCCGGCTCGACCATGTGGCCAGCCTCGGGGTCGATGCGATCTGGGTCTCGCCCTTCTTCCGCTCGCCGATGAAGGATTTCGGTTACGACGTGTCCGACTACCGCGCGGTCGATCCGCTCTTCGGCACGCTCGCCGACTTCGACGCGATGCTCGCGCGCATGCATTCGCTGGGGTTGAAGCTCATCATCGACCAGGTGCTCTCGCACACCTCCGACCAGCACGCCTGGTTCGTCGAGAGCCGCTCGAGCCGCGACAACCCGAAGGCCGACTGGTACGTCTGGGCCGACCCCAAGCCCGATGGCACGCCACCCACCAACTGGCTCTCGGTTTTCGGCGGCTCGGCCTGGCAGTGGGATTCGCGCCGCAGGCAGTACTACCTGCACAGCTTTCTCACCGAACAGCCCGACCTCAACTTCCACTGCGCCGCCGTGCAGGACGCGCTGCTCGGCGAGGTGCGCTTCTGGTGCGAGCGCGGCGTGGACGGCTTTCGCTTCGACGCCTGCAATCACCAGTTCCATGACGCACTCCTGCGCGACAACCCACCGGCCTCGCTCGCATCGATCGACGAAGTCAGCACGGTGCGCGCCGACAACCCGTATGCGATGCAGCAGCACCTGTACGACAAGAGCCAGCAGGAAAACCTGGTGTTCCTCGAGCGCCTGCGTCAACTGCTCGACGGCTACGGCGCGGTCGCGCTCGGCGAAGTCGGCGACGAGAACGCGCCGCCCGTCATGGCGCAGTACACCGAACTGGGCAAGCGCCTGCACCTGGCCTACAGCTTCAGCCTGCTGACGGCGGAGCACAGCGCCAAGCACCTGCGCCACCAGGTCGAGACGCTCGACCTCGCGCTGGCGCCCACAAGCGGCTGGGGCTGCTGGGCGGTGTCGAACCACGACGTGCCGCGCGTGGCAACCCGCTGGAGCGACGGCAACGCGCCCGACACCCGCCGCGACCGCCTCTGGCTCGCCTTGCTGCTGGCACTGCGCGGCAGCGCCAGCATCTACCAGGGCGAAGAGCTCGGCCTGCCCGAAGCCGAAGTGCCCTTCGAGTTGCTGCAGGACCCCTACGGCCGCACCTTCTGGCCCGAGTTCAAGGGCCGCGATGGCTGCCGCACGCCGATTCCGTGGCAGGCCGATGCGCCGCACGGCGGCTTCACCACCGGCGCGCCGTGGCTGCCCGTGTACGGCCCGCACCTGCCGCTGGCCATCGACAACCAGGCCGACGACCCGGGCTCGATGCTGGCATTCAGCCACGCGCTGTTGCACTGGCGCCGCACGCAGCCGCTGCTGCGCACCGGCGGCATCGTGTTCTTCGATGCGCCCGAGCCCGTGCTGTGGTTCGAGCGGCGCGACGGGAACCAATCGCTGCAGGCGATCTTCAACATGGGGAGCGAGCCCGTGTCGATTCCGCTGCCCGAGACGCTGGTGGCGCTGCAAGGCCATCCGCTCGCCGCGACCGCCAGCGTGCAGGGCAATAACGAAAAGCGCATGCTGGCACTGGCGCCCTACGGCGTTTTTTTCGGAACACCCGCCAACGAATAAGAAGGACACAGCTGAACGCCATGCCACCGAAGTCCCTGCCCGCCTCCGAAGTCCGCGCACTGATGCGCGCCGAACACGGCGATCCCTTTGCCGTGCTCGGGCCGCACGAAACGCGCGAGGGGCTGGAAGTGCGCGCACTGATGCCCGGCGCCCACAGCGTGGCGGTGATGCACTCGCGCACCGGCTGGCCGCTGGCGATGCTCACGCGGCACGAGGGCTCCGACCTGTTCAGCGGCCTCGTGCCGGCGGCGGAAGCCCGGCTCGGCTATTCGTTCCAGGTCGATTGGGACTCGCACACCTCGCGGCTCGAAGACCCGTACCGTTTTCCGTTCGTGCTCGGCGAGACCGATGTGTGGCTGCTGGCCGAAGGCACGCACCTGCGGCCCTGGGAACGGCTGGGCGCGCACCTGCGCGAGATCGATGGCGTCAAGGGCGTGGCCTTCGCGGTCTGGGCGCCGAACGCGCGCCGGGTCTCGGTGGTCGGCGACTTCAACAACTGGGACGGCCGGCGCCACATGATGCGGCTGCGCCGCGAATGCGGCGTGTGGGAAATCTTCGCGCCGCATGTGGCGACCGGCGACAGCTACGAATTCGAGATTCTTTCGGCCAAGGGCGAGGTGCTGCGCAAGGCCGACCCGTTCGCGTTCTCCTCGCGCCTGCGGCCCGAGACCGCCTGCGTGGTGGCGCCGCTGCCCGCCGCGGTGCCCATGCCCCCGGCGCGGGCCGAGGCCAACGGCCACCATGCGCCGGTCAGCATTTATGAAGTGCACCTGGGCTCGTGGCGCCGCAAGAACAACGGCCACGAATGGCTCGACTACCGCGAGCTGGCCGACACGCTGGTGCCCTACGTGCGCGACATGGGCTTCACGCACATCGAGTTGCTGCCGATCAGCGAGCACCCGTTCGACGGCTCGTGGGGCTACCAGCCGATCGGGCTCTATGCGCCGACCTCGCGCTTCGGCACGCCCGGCGACTTCCGCCATTTCGTCGAGGCCGCGCATGCGGCGGGGCTGGGCGTGATCCTCGATTGGGTGCCTGCGCACTTTCCGACCGACGCGCACGGCCTCGGCCGCTTCGACGGCACGGCGCTGTACGAGTACGCCGATCCGCGCGAAGGCTTCCACAACGACTGGCAGACGCTGATCTTCAACTTCGCGCGCACGGAGGTTCGCAACTACCTGGTCGGCAATGCGCTGTACTGGCTGGAGCGCTATGGCATCGATGGCCTGCGGGTCGATGCGGTGGCCTCGATGCT
>Ga0163161_10001598_pt1 | contig 16715 bp, 11 predicted proteins | sample S45metaG_FD_129847 | JGI IMG/M metagenome (GOLD analysis project Ga0163161, IMG submission 129847) | Switchgrass rhizosphere microbial communities from Kellogg Biological Station, Michigan, USA - S4-5 metaG | ecosystem: Host-associated > Plants > Roots > Rhizosphere > Soil | place: USA... | reverse complement strand
TGCAGGAGGTCCTGACACGTTTCGACGATCAAAACGTCCGAGCCGCCGTCGAGGAGGCCGTGTACCTGCTCGCGATAAGCATCTTTTAGATCGCGATAGGTGATATGTCCGAGCGTCGGCAGCTTTGTACCGGGCCCGATCGAGCCGGCGACGAATCGCGGTTTGTCTGGCGTCGAATAGTCGCTCGCGACTCGCTTCGCAAGTTCCGCCGCTTTGCGGTTCACGTCATAGGTCTGCTCTCTCAGACCGAACTCGGTGAGCACGACCTCGCTGCCGCCAAAGCTGTTCGTCTCGATCACATCGCAGCCGATATCAAGAAAACTCGTATGGACCTTCTCGACTACATCCGGCCGCGTATAAAGCAGATTCTCTGAGCAATTCTCAAACTGCGGCCCGCCCCAATCGTCGATCGACAAATTGAGCGCCTGCAGGCTAACGCCCATCGCACCGTCAAAGACGATGATCTTTTCTTTTAAGAGATCTAAGAATGACATTCTTATTCGTTTACAACTGCATCTTGCCCCATTTGTTGGATGATCAGCCTTCGTAATTCGTCGATTTGCTCACCGCTCGCAAGACAGCGCTTCGGTATCTGAACTGTGCTTCCATCCCGCGCAACGAGTCGAAACTCGTGCCGTGATTCAACCGCCTTCGAGTAGAAGGACCAGGCTGTCTTCTCCGATTTCCCTTCCCTCTCGGAATTGATTCCTTCTGCTCGAAAAAGATACGTTTCAGGCAACCGTCTTTTCGCCGCCTTATCGGATACCCTTACAAACAAATACCTAATCCATAACATGAGCGAAAGAGGGCCAAAGATTAATGTTGCTAAGGCGACGTAGCGCAGGTAGGTAGGAGGGTTGTCAATTATGAAACGCGATGTCACAACAAAAAAGACAAATATTAAGACAAAGGCCAGGACACCGGCTAAGAGAACTACGCGTCGAATGTTCCGCATTGTGGTTCGCCTCACATCCTGCCCGGTTAATTCTATCTCTAGCCTAATCTCGTCCTTACTGTTTTCCATGCTAAACAAAAAACCCTGTGCCAAACCAGCACAGAGTTTCATGTAAATCCTTGGTTAACTCTTGCTGTTTAGCCGCTTTTTTTACGTGGCCGCAAGTCGCAATAACTCACCACATTAGAAGAAGTCTAGCTTCTTCCACCAGTGACAGTCAACTCGGCGATCTCTGCGTCTACCTCCACGCTCTCCGCGCGGACTAAACGTATACGCGAAGGCCGCAGAGATTTACTCGGTCTTCGACTCGATATAAAAGTTCCTGTCGGCGACCACAGTTTGGATATGCTCGGCGTAGGTAATCTCCTGACTGTGGTCAGTGGGCTTGAGCCACATCTCTTTGCCGTTGATCGCGACCTTAAGCGGCATGTTAAAGCCCTCAACGACATTCTTCCACTCGAACGTCAGCTTGTTGCCCGCGATCCTATATCGAAACTCCGGGACCTTGGTCGTTCGCAGATACTGGTCAAACACCTTACTCAGATCGATGCCGGCGTGCTCGCTGATATACGATTCCACCTGCTGTGTCGTCACCGTCTGGTGCCAAAACTCGGAACTCAGGCCACGTAGTATCGACCGCCACTTCTCATCGTCGTTCACGATCTGTCGGATCGTATGGAGCATGTTGCCGCCCTTGTCATACATATCGCCAGAGCCTTCGCGGTTCGAGCCGTAGGTTCCGATGATAGGCCCGTCGTTGCGGATATTCTTACGGCAGCCGATCACATAGTCTTGCGCGTCTTTTTTTCCGAAATAATATTCGACAAAAAGATTTTCCGAATAGTTCGTTATGCCCTCGTGTACCCACATATCGGCGGCATCCTTCATCGAGATATTGTTGCCAAACCACTCGTGCCCCGATTCGTGAACGATAATAAAGTCGAATTTGAAACCAACGCCCGTCCCGCTCGTATCGCGCGCGCGATAGCCGTTTTGGTACCAATTCCCATAGGTCACCGAGCTTTGGTGTTCCATTCCGGGATATGCGACGGCGACAAGTTTGTAGCCGTCTTCATAAAAAGGATATTTGCCGAACCAGTACTCAAAAGCCTTCAGCATCCGGGGCACTTCGCGAAACTGCTTCATTGCGGCCAGTTTTTGGTGGGCGAGCACCCAGTAACTGAGATCGAGTATTCCGCCCTCGCCGCGGTACTTTTCGGACCATGTTACATACTTGCCGATATTAGCATTGACACCGTAGTTGTTGATCGGATTGACGACCTGCCAGTGAAAGGTCTTTGTCTTATTTTTTATATCGCTGTCGACGCTCTTCAAGCGACCGTTCGACACCGCGACAAGATCGGCGGGCACAGTCAGGTTGATGTTCATGCCATGGTCGGGTTCGTCGTAGCCGATGTCTTTGTTCGGCCACCAGATGCTCGCACCTATTCCCTCACATGTCGTATTGATGAACCAGTTGCCTAGGTCATCGCGTCCCCACGAGACGCCGCCAGTCCACGGCGGATTTGTGGCGACCGTCGGCCGTCCTTCGTAGAAGATCTCGACTTTGTCCTCGACGCCTTTCGGAACGTCCTTGTCAAAAGTAACCCAATAAACATTGCCCTCGCGCTCGAATTTCGCTAGCTCCGTGCCGTGCGTGATCTTTGTGATCGCGAGCGGCGTCTGCAGGTCGATCTGCATCTTGTGCCCGGCACCGAGCGTTCTGAACGTGATGACGTTCGAGCCCTTTATCGACCGCGTTTCTGGAGTGAATTGCACCGACAGGTCATAGTACATCACATCCCACCATGCCCGTTCCGGCGTGATCGTGCCGCGCAGCATCTGGGCCCTCGTGACCGGCTTATCCTGTGCGCCTAGATGTAAGAGTGACCCAATTATCAGGGCGACGACGCCGAGAGAACGTAAGTAAACGTGTTTGGACATGCTGCGAATTATACCGTGTAAAATGGGAGCAAGAAAGCGGGCCAGAGCCCGCTTTTTGCACCTGCTATTATTTGAGGCCAGCTTTGAACTGAGCTTCAAATGTATTGATCATCTGCATTGCGTTTAGATTGTCCTTGAACTTCGTTTTCAGCATCTCAAACGCCTCCTGCCCACGCGGGTCCGCCAGTTTGACGATGGCCTGAATGCCATTGATCATACCTTGGGTACTGCCCGCGTCGTATGAGGCTTTGAACTTCTCGAAGATGAGCGGATACGCCCGCGGGTCACCCTTGCCGGCGGCGCCGACAACACGAAGCGCGGACGTCCGCAGGTTGAACGGCTGCGTTTTATCGATAGCGATCTTGTAGCCTGTCTCGAAGGCACGTTTATCACCCAGTTCAGCCAGACCGTTGAGGCCGGCTATCTGGATGCGCGACTTCCACGACGGCGTCGTCGTCAGTTTAACGAGAGCGTCATAGGCATCGGTAGCTTTCACACGTCCGAGCGCCGTCGCGGCCTCATCGATGACCGCGTAGCTCTGATCATTGAGTGCCGATAAAAACATGCCCTTGAACTTCGCGTCCTGCGTCTCACCTAGCAGCCTGATCGCGTCGGCGCGGATCAGGGATTGCTGGTCTTTTGCCAGCCTGGTTGCCAGCTCCTCGACGGGAGCGGTCAGCTTGGCCGCCGGACGCGGCTGTCCACGCTGCGGATCGGGTGAATAGAGTGCCGCAATGACGGACAGCGCCGCGCGTTTGATACGCCAGAACGGGTCGTTCTCGGAGCTCGTGATCAGCGCGGCTTCGATGCGGGGCCGGTCGGCAGGATTCGCGGCCTTTTTTTGCAGCTCGTTCATCGCCCACCGGCGTGCAAGAACGTCCTTGTCGTTCTTCATTTGATAGAGCAGCTCGTCGACAGATTTGTCGAATTTCAGCTCTTTGAGCCACGTGCTCTCGAAGTCGAAATTGACCAGCATCGGTTTTGTTGCCGAATCGAAGGTCAACACATTCTCCGCCTTCGGCTCGAGCCAGACTCGATGAGCGTTGTTGTCCACCTCGATATCGACATAACCTTGGAAAAACTCCGTCTGCGGATACTCGTTGGTCATGTCGACCTTTTGCGTCTGCTTGACATTGAGCGTCAGCTTGCCGCCGGCGTACGCCTGAGTTACCTCGAAAATGGGGTGTCCCATGCGATACAGCCACTGGTCAAAAAACCAATCCATCGACTGCCCGGTCGTCTCTTCGAAGGCAATTCTCAGGTCCTCGGTCGAGACCGGCTGATGGGCATTGTCGGTAAGATACTTGTTCAGCGACTTGAAGAACAGCTCGTCGCCGACGTGCTTCCTCAGCATATGCAGCACTGATCCGCCGCCGGGATAGGCATACGTGTCGAAGGTCGCGTCCTTGTCCGCGTAATATTTGGTCACGATAGGCCGGCGATTGCCCGCATTCCAGGTGCCGATCGTCTGATTCTGGTTGCCGCGAACATCTGAATAAAGAAACTCCTCATGGCCCTTGAACTTCTCATCCCACATCGCCTGCATATAGGTCGCAAAGCTCTCGTTAAGCCAGATCTGTCCCCAATCGCGACACGTCACGTAGTCACCGAACCACTGGTGCCCCAGCTCGTGCGACTGCAGGCCCTCGCTGTCCTGGTCGAGCAGCTCGCGCTCGTCGTGGATCATTTCCTCGATCATCGTCGTCGATGAAATGTTCTCCATTCCGCCGCCGAAATTCTCTACAAAGGCCTGCGAATACTTGGGGTACGGATATTTGACGCCAGTGATCTCTGAGAAGAATTTCATCGTCGCCGGCAGGTTCTTGACAGTCGCCGCGACCTCTTTGGTCTCGTTCGTATAGCCAAAGTTATAGACCGGAATGCCCTCAAAATCCTGCACGACCGGTGTCGTCTCGCTGACGACGATCGATGAAAGGTAGTTCGAATATGGCTGGTCCATAACCCAGTGGAATGTTCGGGTGCCGTCCTTGTTGGTTTTCGTGTCCTTCAGCTTTCCGTTCGAGACAACATAGAAAGGCTTCTCGACTGTGATGCGAAAATCGGTCGTCCGAAAATCGTTTGGCGAGTCATACGACGGGAACCAGTAGCGATTGAACTCGGTCTCTCCCTGCGACCAGATCTGCCGGGGCTTGGTCGGATTGTCCTCGGTTGGTTTGATGAATTTTAGCCCTCGGCCAAAACCAAGGATGCCCGCATCCTTGTCTGCGGCATTAACATAATTCGTCTTGAAGGCGATCTTTACCGCGACGTCCTCGCCGCTTTTGTAGATACGGTCGAGGATGATCTCGAGATTATCGTTGCCGCGCCCGCCGCTATAATTGAATTTGAGCGCAGTACCGTTTGGAAGCGACACAGAATCGATCGACATCATCGCGGCGTCGAGTGTAAATTTGTCCGTATCGGAGAATGGCGCAAACGTGATCGTCTCGGCCCCGATCGCCTGCTCCTTCGCCCAGTCAAAGCTCAAGTCAAGAGCAATATTCTTGACGTCGATCTTTCGGCTGCGGACCCAGTTCACGGGCGGCAGATTTCGCTTGTCGTCATCGAAAAGACTTCCGGCCAGCGGCCCGGGCATCGGCGTGGCACGCACAATACCCGAAAGGGCCATCAAAAATATGAATGTGCCCGCAAAAAAAGACCGGGCGAATTTGTTGTTCGTCATAACTTCCTCAATTCTTCTATAATCAACGCGGCGTCATCGCCGTTGTTAGATGCGATTTTTACGCGCCGAACAGGGATTTTGTTTCACAATTCCGGTCTCCATCTGAATGCCTCGAATCTCTGCAAGAAACTTGGCCATCGCCGCCTTTTTGCTAATGTTGCTCACCGCATCGGCCACGATTTATTGGCGATATTGGGCAAGCGATCTGGCTCCATACCGCTTTACCTCGACGGTCGCGGGCATTCGCGGCGAATTTGGCGAGCCCTTCGGCATCGCCGTTAAAGGTAATGAGATCTATGCATCTGACGGCGCGAGCGGTCGGATATGGAAGGTCACAGGCGACGCTGTCAGCCTTTTTGCCGAAGGTCTCGACACGCCGTCCGGCATCGCATTCGACGGGGATGGCAATCTTCTCGTCGCCGACTCCGGAACACACACTATCAAGTCCGTCGACAGCGGCGGTCGTGTAACGAAGATCGCCGGCGTTGAAGGACGACCGGGCCTTGCCGACGGAGACGCGGAGAGCGCGTTATTCAATGCACCGATCGGCATAGCCGCGGGCGGCGATGGCAAGATGTATGTGGCCGACACCTACAACGACCGGATCCGAGTCATCGAGAACGGCAAAGTATCCACGCTCGCCGGCACGATGTTCGGTTTCGCTGACGGTTTGAGCGCCGACGGCAAATTCGACACCCCGTGCGGCCTCGCGATGTGGCTCGGCAAGCTGCTCGTCGCAGACGCAGGCAATCGGCGGATAAGGGTCGTCGAGCCCGACGGCCGTGTGTGGACGCTTGCCGGAAACGGCGAAGTGGCGCTCAAAGACGGCCTTTTGTCTGCGTCCTCGTTCGTCCAGCCAACGGCGATCGCGGTCGACCACAATGGCGCGATCATTATTGCCGACGGGAATGCCATCAGGCAGATCGGCGGCGATGTGGTCCCAACAGTCCGCACGATCTCGGACGAAACGCGCGGCACCCGCGACGACCTGCTCTTCAGATCGAGATTCAACCGGCCCTCCGGCATCGCCGTCGACAGTTCGGGAGATCTGCTTATTGCCGACAGCGATAACCGGCTTGTTCGCCGCATCAGCTCAAAGCGTTCCGGCCATGAGGTCACTGCCGCGGAAGTCGAGTCACTAAGAGACAAACCGGAACAATTTCGCAACCTGCAGCCGCCGCGATGGCCATACGACCCGCCAAGTCAAGTTCGAGAGATCGCTGGAACGCTCGGCGAGCTGCGCGGCGACATACCCGAACAGAATCAGCCCGCGAGGTTTCACAATGGCCTCGACATCGCAGGAGCATATGGCGAGACTGCTCGCTTCGTCCGCGATGAAAAGGTGCTGCTCCCGATCGCCGCTACGAATTTCGGGGTATTGCGCGAGCTGCTGAGAATGCCGTCTATGGGTTACATCCACGTGCGTCTCGGCCGCGATCAGTCGTCGCTGCCTTTCGCGGACACGCGTTTTCAGTTTGAAAAGGACAACCTTGGCAAGCTGATCGGCGTACGTGTTCCGCGCGGGACGAAGTTCAAGTCAGGCGAGCCCATCGGCACCTTGAATCAAATGAATCACGTTCATCTCGTCGCGGGCCGGAGTGGTTCTGAGATGAATGCACTCGACGCACTTATTCTTCCCGGCCTCCAGGACACGCGGCCACCGATCATCGAAAACGTGCAATTTGCTTCCGAAAATGGCATTCCCCTAAAAAAAGATCAGCTCGGACGCATTGAACTCACAGGAAAAACACGCATCGTTATGCGATCCTACGACCAGATCGACGGCAACGCAGCGAGACGGCGGCTCGGCATATATGAAGCGGGCTATCAGCTGCTGGGGTCGGACCACACACCGCTCGGTGACGTCGAATGGACCATCAAGTTAGATCTTATTCCGCCGGCCCGCGCCGTGAAGCTCGTTTATGCAGATGGCAGCCATTCCGGCGCTACGGGCGAAACGGTGTTCAGCTACATCGTCACGAACCGCGTCGAGGGCGATGCGGCCGTTGAAGGATATTTCGACGCGTCAGCGCTCGACGCCGGCATCTACGTCATGCGCGTGATCGCGGCGGACCAATTCGGCAATCAAACCTTCGCGGATATGCCCATCGAAGTGAAGAAGTAACCTTTGGTTACGCTATAATCGAACGGGTTGGCGCAAAAGAAACACATCATATCAGACACTTCCCTGCCGCTCGTTATCGTCAACCCAAAGTCGGCGTCAGGCTCAACGCGCGAGAACTGGGCCGGAACGGCCGCTGATTTGAGGGCGCATTTCGGACCTTTCAATGTCGCGTTCACAAAATCGCAGGGCCATGGCATCGACATCGCCGAGCGCGCGGCGAAGGCGGGTCGTCGTTTCATCATCGCGTGCGGCGGCGACGGGACGATCAACGAAGTTGCAAATGGGATCTTGCGGTCTGACGAGGACGTTGAGCTCGGCGTTCTGCCGTCAGGCACCGGCGGCGACTTTCGGCGAACATTAGGCATGCCCATGAACAATCGCGAAGCCGCGGCAGCACTTCGCGATGGCGAGACACGGACGATCGATGTGGGAAAGGCGACATTTCAAGATCACGAAGCCCGTGAGGTCAGCCGTTATTTCCTCAATGTCTCGTCCGTCGGCCTTGCCGCCGACGTGATCCGCCGCGTCAAGTCGGCAAAGGTTTTTGATTGGCTACCCGTCGAGTCCGTTCGCGGCAAGGCGAACTTTGCTGTCTCGACGTTGCGCGAGCTGGCCGGTCTCGAAGCGCCGATCGTGCGCGTCCGGTTGGATGACGGGGAGGAGCGTTCGTTGAAAACAGTAGCTCTCTGCATTGCAAACGCCCGCTACTTCGGCGGCGGAATGATGATCGCCCCCGACGCGAAGCTCAACGACGGACTGCTTGACGTCATCAACATCGGCGACCTAAGCACATTGCGCGTTCTGACCAACGTCCATTCGCTATATCGCGGCACGCATCTCGATATGAAGGAGGTGCAGTCGACCCGCGCCAAAAAGATCGAAATAACTGCATTCGACGACTCTCAAGAGATCCATCTCGAGACCGACGGCGAGCTGCCCGGCAAGCTTCCCGCGGCCTACGAGATCGTCCCAAATGCCTTGCGCGTCCGCTTTCCTGCTGCCGAATAGACCTTGCTATCGATTCGCTCTATTCGCTAAACTTATTTAAATCGATAGGGTCGAAGGACACGGTATTTGAGGAGGTTGTGAGTGTGCTTCACAGCCTCTTTTTTGCAAGGGGACGAAAACGTGGTATCGCGCAGACTCACCAGAATGAAGGCTGTGTTGTTGTCGGCCTTGTTGACGTCGATATTATTGCTGGCCGCCTGCCTGCCCGGCGGGCCGGCCGATGCTTCCGGCAATCCAACCATCACCGTCTACGGCTTCTCGATAATGAAAGAAGCCCTTGATAAGGCGATAATCCCCGCATTCAAGGAAAAGTGGAAACGCGAACACGGGCAGGACATAGAGTTTTTCACGTCGTTTGCCGGCTCCGAAACGATCGTCAATCAGATCCTCTACGGTGCGCCGGCAGACGTCGCCCTGCTTTCGATCGAACGCGACGCCCAAAGGCTTTTTGACGGCAAGGCGAGCCGGACCGACTGGCACGGCTATCCGAACCGCGGCATCGTAAACAAGACTCCATTCGTCATCCTGGTTCGCAAGGGGAATCCAAAGGGCATTGAGGACTTTTCCGATCTGGCCAAACCCGGTGTCGAGGTGATCCATCCCGACCCGGTCAGCAGCGGCGGCGCTCAATGGTCGATCCTCGCGATCTATGGCTCGGAGTTAAGAAAATCTCAAGACGAAACCGGTACACAAGATACTGTGCGAGCGGTGAACACACTGAAGGCGATCTGGAAGAATGTGATCTCGTCCCCCGGCTCGGCCCGCGAAGCGCGAACGCAATTTGAGCTAGGTCAGGGTGATGCTCTGATCACTTATGAACTTGATGCCCTGCTCCAGAAACAAAAAGGCCAACCGGTCGAGATCGTTGTGCCAAAGATCACGATCTTTAGCGAACATCCGGCGGTCATCGTCGACCGGAACGTCACGGCCGACAGACGTCCGGCGGTCGAGGCGTTTATGGAATATCTCTGGACCGACGAAGCGCAAAAAGCATTTGTAAAGTATCATTTTCGCTCAGTCACCAATGAGGCGTTCAACAGCGAGAACAAAGAATTTGCAACTATCCAAGAACCGTTCGGCGTGGAAATGTTCGGCGGCTGGGCAAGGGCCTATCCCGACGTGATCGAGAGTATTTTTCGAGACCAGGTGCAGGCGGGAACGAGATGAGCGCAAACCTATCAGGCATCAAGCACACACGCGGCTTCGACATCGTCAAGCCGCTCAGCATCACGATGCTTATCGTGATGATGCTGCCGCTTATCCTGCTTCCCATGTTATCGATATTCATTTTCGGGACGGGAAACGGCCTGGGGAGTTTTTGGAGAGCGTTGAAGGCGCCCGAGGCGGTCTTTGCCCTCAAGCTGTCAATGGTCACCAGCTTTTGGGCGACCGTCTTTAACTTGATCTTTGGCCTGTTTGCGGCGTATGTTTTGACGAAATACAACTTTTGGGGCCGTAACGCCGTGATCGTCACGATCTCGCTGCCGACGGCGATTCCAACGGCGGTCGCCGGATTCGCGCTTCTGCTGCTTTGGGGGCCCTACGGGCTTTTCGGAAGACTTGTCGGGGCGGAAAACACTCCGCGGATAATGTTCACTTCATACGCGATCATACTGGCAAATATTTTTGTCACATTCCCGCTCGCATTCGGTGTGATAAAACCCGTTTTGGAAACGATGAGCACCTCGCTCGAAGAAGCGTCGGCAACGATGGGTGCCTCGCGCTGGCAAACATTCTGGCACGTCACACTGCCCAGCCTGCGCGGGGCTTTGCTCGGCGGAGCGCTGCTTACGTTTGCCCGGGCGGTTGGCGAATTCGGCTCGACGATCCTCGTCTCAGGCAATCTCGCGTTGCGTACCCAAACCGCCCCGCTTTATATCTTCGCCAAGTTCAACGAAGGCCAGGTCGAGGCCGCCAACGCCATCGCGATCGTGCTCGCACTGTTCTCGTTCGCCATTTTCAGCATATTATTTTTCGCCCGCGACTGGCTCGAGGCTGACTGATGCCATATAACCCCGAGGACATTCACATCACGCCCCTGGATGTCGGCAAGGCTGCCGTCACGGTGATCGGCGTCAGCAAAAGCTTTGGCGCGGCGTCGGTTCTCGACAATATTAATTTCAGCGTCGACGAGGATGAGATCGTTGTCCTGCTCGGTGCTTCAGGCAGCGGCAAGACCACGATTCTAAGGATCATCGCCGGTCTCGAAATGCCGGATTCGGGCATGGTCGTTCTACATGGGAAGGACGTGACCCAACTTCCCGCACGGCAGCGCGGGACCGGAGTGATCTTTCAGTCCTACGCGCTGTTCCCCAAGATGACGGTCGAGAGCAACATCGCTTATGGCCTGAAGATCCGCCGCAGCAACCGCAAGGCGATCCGCGAAAAGGTCGATCAGTTGATCGAGCTGGTGGGCCTCGGCGAACATCGCAAAAAGTATCCGTCGCAACTCTCGGGCGGACAGCAGCAGCGCGTTGCGATCGCCCGCGCGCTTGCTTACGAGCCCGAGGTATTGCTCTTTGACGAGCCTTTCGGAGCTCTCGACGCCCAGATCCGCGCGACGCTGCGGCGTGAGATCCGCGTCTTACTCAAAAAGATCAATGTGCCGTCGATCTTCATTACCCACGACCAAGAGGAGGCCCTCGAACTCGGTGATCGCATCGGCGTTTTGAATGCCGGCCGGATGGAACAGATCGGGACGCCCTTCGAAGTCTATAACAAGCCGATGACCGAGTTTGTCGCGACGTTCCTCGGTGCAGCCAATATTCTCGAGGGTTCGATCAAAGAAGGCCGGTTCGTGACCGAGGGCGTTGCACTCGAACTCGATGGCGACGGCAAATTCAAGGACGGCCAAAAGGTCAAAATGGTCTTTCGGCCCGAGGACGTCTTCCTTCGCCGGGCCGAGAACCTCACGCAGAACTATCAAAAACTCGCGGATGGCACGATCAAAGAGGTGACTTTTGTCGGCGCGTTTGAGCGATTGACCGTCCGCGTCGACCTGCCTGGCCGCGAGGAGATCTTCGTCAACCGGCCCAAGACAGAGACGGCCGGCTTTCCTATGCGCGCCGGACAGAATGTTCCCGTCGGCCTCGTCCGCTTCCGCATTATCGCCGACCAGAAGCCCGACTGACGGTTTGCGCTTCCTTCATTTACAATCTAAGCTAGGCAAATCCATCACATATGCCCCAGTCTTTTTGCGAACGACTGATCGAGTCCTTCGAAGCACGCCCCGACAAGACGGCGATGCGGATCGTCGGCGACGACAGCGAAGTTTACACCTTTGCTGAGTTGCTGCGGCAGGTGCGCATGATCGCCTACGGCCTCGAAACGAACGGCATCGAATTCGGTGACCGTGTCGCACTCATCGGCGAGAACCATCCGAAATGGGCGATCGCTTATCTCGGAACGCTTCTTCGCGGCGCGGTAATAGTGCCGCTTGATCCGCACGGCGAGATCGAGACGATCACGAATTTTCTGGAGAATTCCGAGGCAAAGCTGGCCTTTATTTCACCCGATCAGATCGAACGCTTCGACGAGATCCGAAATAAGCTGCGCCGTGACATCAAGACCGTGGTATGGTCGACCGGTTCCGAACCGCTATCGACCGCGGGTGGCCTTCAGAAGTTCGAGGACTGGACCGCCACCGACATTCCAGCGGATCACGTCCACAAACTTCCCGAGACAAAAGACGATGACATCGCTTTGCTGATGTATACGAGCGGCACGACAGGAACGCCGAAAGGTGTCCCTCTCACCCATGGTAACATCGTCGCCGAGCTGGAAGGCGTCAACGACGTTATTCGCATCGATGACCAGGATAAGATACTCAGCTTGTTGCCGCTGTTTCACGCTTACCTGCAGATCGTAAATCTCTGGATAGCGACCACCTATGGCTGTGAGGTCGGGTATTTGAGAGAGCTGACGCCTGCCGAATTGTCCGAAGCGATGAAGACTTTCAGGCCGACCATCCTGACGACGGTGCCGCGGCTTTGGTATCTCTTTCACAAAAAGATCTTCGATGCCGTGACGGCGAAGTCGAAGTCGGTGCAACGCCTGTTTAGCATAATGCTTGCCGTGAATGGCGCACTACGAGACACGGTCGGCATCAATCTCGGCAAAACTCTCTTCCGTGAGGTACACGATTCTTTCGGCGGGCAGTTGCGGCTGGCCGTTTCGGCGGGCTCGCGTTTTGATGAGGATGTCGCGATCGACCTTCACAAGCTCGGTTTCACCATAATTCAAGGCTATGGACTGACAGAGACAAGCGGCGCGGCAACTGCCACGCGCGAGACGGACAACCGCGTCGGCTCGGTCGGCACGCCAATGCGAGGCGCCGAGATCAAGATCGCTAAACCGGACAAGGAGGGCGTCGGCGAAGTTTTTATTCGCGGGCCGATGGTCTTCGCGGGTTACTACAGAAATGAAGAGGCTACACGCGACGCCTTCACGGACGACGGCTGGTTCCGTTCTGGGGATCTCGGTCGCATCGACGGTGACGGCCATCTTTACATCGTCGGCCGGGCAAAGGACGTCATCGTGTTGCCTTCGGGTAAGAACGTTCATCCCGAGGACATCGAGGTCCACTATCTAAAATGCCCGCTCGTCGCCGAACTGGCGATCATTGGCGTCGCCGACGCTAGCGAGGCACGCGCAGGCGCAGAAAAGCTCGCAGCGGTGATCGTTCCCGATTTCGACTACCTAAAACGCGAAAAGATCGCCAACTCGAAAGAAGCGATCCGCCACGATCTCGACAACCTCGGCCGCTCGCTGCCGGAATACCAGCGTGTCCGCGATTATATGATCCGCGCCGAGCCGCTGCCGCGGACCGCGACGCGAAAGATCAAACGATTCCAATTGAAACAGGAGATCGAATCTGGGGTGCTCGCGGCTGAGCCAAACGAGCATAAAACCTGGGACCTCGCCGCTAAAGACACGGCCTTACTCGAGACCGGCACAGCGAAAGCCGTAATCGCCGCGATCAGGCAAAACGCAAAAGACCCGGAGGCCGCGATCCACCCGGCGATGAACCTCGAGATCGATCTCGGTCTCGACAGCCTTGCACGTGCGGAGACCTTTGCGGCCCTCGAACAGGCATTCTCGACCGAGTTCGACGCCGAGGAGGCCGCAACTGCGCTGACGGTCGCCAATGTGATCGAGCTCGTCAACAAACATGGCGGTGCCGATGCAGGAGATGTTTCCATTGAGCTTAACTGGGGCGAGATCGTGCGCAACGCCGACGACGATTTTCCTGAGATCCGTTTCGTTCTCAAGGACCGCCCGCTGTTCGCCGCCGTTGCCTGGTCGGCCTATAAGGTCTTCAATCTTTTTTGCCGCGTCTTCATGCGGCTCGAGGTCCACGGAATTGAAAACTTGAGAGCGGCGACGGATCGTGCCGACTCCGATCCCGCACTCCGCACTCCGCAATCCGCATTTTTGATCTGCCCAAACCACCAGAGCTTTCTCGACCCTTTCGTATTGTGCTCGAACTATCCTTATCGCCTTTTCAAGAACATATTCCACGTCGGCGCGAGTGAATTTTTTGCCAACCGCCCGATGCAGTTCATAGCAAAGTTGCTGAACGTCGTGCCCGTCAACCCCGACACCGAACTCATGCGGGCGATGAAGGCCGGAGCGATCGGCCTCAAACACGGCAGGGTCCTGAATATTTATCCTGAGGGCGAACGTGCATTCGACGGCGAGCTGCACGGCTTTAAGAAAGGCGCGGCCATTCTGGCGACCGAACTAGGCCTGCCTATCGTTCCCGTCGCCATCGACGGCCTTTACAAGGTCTGGCCCCGACATTCATGGCGGATCAGGCCGGCAAAAGTAAAAATCACTATTGGCAAACCGTTCTATGCGAAAGAAGTCTTAAGTCTTGAATCGGGATTCGCGAGTGCAGTGGCGACGGGCGGAAACGCGATCCCGAGTAAGTCGGGAGAGCATGCCCCTGCCGACGGTCGGTCCTATACGAGCGACGCGCAATACTCAGCCCTGACAGCTCATCTTAAAGAGACCATCGCTTTGATGATCGTCGACATGCGCAGGTAGAATTGAGTAAGAGGAGAATTATGCCGCAAACAGCCATCTGGTCAGGACGAATACTGGTGCTCGTCGGCATCATCGGTTACGCGTACGGGCTGTATATCGGAGCGGCGAGCTTGACGGCACTGATCCCGGCGATCGTCGGTGTAGTTTTGATGGCTCTCGGCTACGTCGCATCGTCATCCGAAGGAATGCGAAAGCACGTGATGCACGCAGCGGTCGTTGTCGGACTGTTGGGATTTATCGCCGCGGCCGGGCGGTTGGCGATGAAAGCGAGCGAATTCACCATCTCCGCGGCATCACTGTCGCAGATCGCGATGGCGTTGATCTGTTTGGTGTTCGTCTTGCTTGCGGTGAGGTCGTTCATGGCAGCCCGACGCGACCGTCAGGTTTAGGATTTTACTGTCTCCAGCCCTATCTCGATCAGTAGCCCGCCGTTTGAGTTTCGTGCCGTAATTGTTCCCTTGTGCGCCTTTACCGCCCGTTCAGCGATCGCCAACCCGAGGCCCGTGCCGCCCGTCTTACGTTCCCTCGATTCCCCGATCCTATAGAACGGCCTGAAAAGATTGGCAAGCTCCTCTTCAGGTACACCGCCGCCGTGATCGGCGACCTTCAGGACGGCATGGCCGTTATTCGCGGCAAGCGAGACATCGACAACACTCCGCTCAGATGTATAGCGGACGGCATTTCTGAGGACATTTTCGATCGCGCTCCGCAGCAGGCTCTCGCTGCCCATAACCGCGCACTGGTCGGCCGACGAGACTTCGACAAAGCGGTCCTTCGCCTGCGCCTCAAAATCTGCATCGGCCGCCACGTCTTTTACGAGCTCGGCAAGGTCGACCTCGGTCCATTCATAATCGTCGGCTCCGCTCTCGAGTTTGGCGAGTGTCAGGAGGCGCGAGATCATGTCGTTCAAACGCGTCGATTCGGCCTCTATGCGATCGAGCATCGGCTGCGTTTCCGGCGTCGATCGTTGCTTTGCGATCTCGAGCGCGACGTTGAGGCGGGCGAGCGGCGAGCGCAATTCGTGCGAGATGTCGCGTGCCAGCCTTTGCTGCGAGGTGATGAGCGACTCAATACGCTCGGCCATTTCGTCGAAATCACGCGCGAGGTCGGCCAACTCGTCCCGCCGCCGAACGACCCGCGAAGCTACGCGGGTCTGCAGGTCGCCGGCAGCCAGTTTTTGCGTCGCCTCGCGCAGTTTGCTGATGGGCGCGGTCAAATAAAGTGCAAGCGCATAACAAAGGACGATCGCAGTCAGAAACAGCCCGAACAGCCGCACATACCCAAGCCATGAGTCAAAGAACAATGACGGTGCCCGCGGCGGTTCCCACCGAACGGCCAAAATCGCCTGCCTTCGGTCAGCCAGCCGGACAGGTTGGACGCCGAGCGCTGAATCGCTCCGACTGACATCGATCTCGGGCTCGCCACTTGTCCTGGCTTTCGTCCACAGGTCGGCAAAATCACCGACGTCATCCGGCGTGCCGTAGAGCACTGTCGCGTCATTTCCGATGAGCTTAACTTCTTTGATCGCGGTGTTATCTTCGAGCCGCGCGAGCAGCCGATCAAGTTCGGCCTTGCCGCCCATTGCCGAGACTTGTTCCGCCGTTCCGCCGTAAAACAAAAGCTGGTTCCGCGCCGAGCGCTGCCAGCGGCTGAACATCGGCTCGGTCTGAAAAGTGCGCGTCACAAAAATGATGACGCCCCACATCAAGGCGGTCGCCGCGAGAAACCAAAGGAAAATTTTTACGAACAACTTCATTAGACAGTATAAATATAACCGACCGAGCGGACCGTCTTGATCCGCTCGCTGCCGTCACGGCGCCGCCCGAGCTTCTTGCGAAGATTGCTTATGTGCATATCGAGACTGCGGTCAAAGGGTGACAGCTTTCGCTCGAGCACTCGCTCGCTCAGGTCTTCTTTTTTTACCACCTTTCCGGCCTCGCGGAGAAGCTCAC
>Ga0163161_10001597_pt1 | contig 16723 bp, 14 predicted proteins | sample S45metaG_FD_129847 | JGI IMG/M metagenome (GOLD analysis project Ga0163161, IMG submission 129847) | Switchgrass rhizosphere microbial communities from Kellogg Biological Station, Michigan, USA - S4-5 metaG | ecosystem: Host-associated > Plants > Roots > Rhizosphere > Soil | place: USA... | reverse complement strand
GTACCACAAGGAAAACCAGGTTCCTTACGACCTGCCGGCGAACAAAACCCGCACCGTATTCAAAACCCTTAGCTCCCCGGGGGGCGGTGGGTTTAATGAACTGCGGATTGAGGACAAGAAAGGTGCCGAGCAGATCTTTATTCATGCCCAGCGGGATTGGGATGAAAACATTGAGCATGATCAGAAGATTCGGGTTGGGAATGAGCGGCATGACACGGTGGAGAAGAACACCTACACCGAGCTCAAAGCTGAAGAACATCGCACCACGATTGCTGATCGCAAGGTTGAAACGCGGCTGGATGATCACCTGACGATTGGGCAGAACCAGCATGTGAAGTTGGGGACTGCGCAGCTGACCAGTGCCGGGAAGGAAATACACCTCAAGGCTGGGGACAAGATTGTTATCGAAGCAGGGATGGAACTCACGGTTAAGGCCGGTGGGAGTTTTATCAAGCTGGATGCGGGTGGGGTGACGGTTGTTGGGCCAGTGGTGAAGATTAATGCGGGTGGTTCGGCGGGGAGTGGAACGGGGATTGGCATCAAGCCGCCGGTGTTGCCGGGGGCTGCGGATAAGGATAAGGCGGGGAGTTTGATGGATCAGGCGTTGGGGAATGCGGTGCCTGAGAAGGTTAAGCCGACAGTTGATTACCCTTTCTCGCTTTGAGCGGACGGACAAGCGTCAATATGAACAAGGAATTTTTTGAATGATCATTAGCCCGCCCTTTATTCCAGCTCCAGTTGCGGGAGAGACCGACGATGCCTTCCTGGCGCGCGCCATAGTGGGTGGTGTTCCTGGTGATGGTGGTTATCCACTGAGCTTTGACCTGAATTGGCATGGCGGCATCCACTTGACTGCTCCTCAAGAGGGAGGAAGTGCATTGCCTGTGCGCGCGATTTCAGATGGAAAGTTGGCATATTTCCGTAAACCCACCCTCGAGAGCACTGCCCCTCAGGATCATGCATTACGTTATCGTAATAAGTGGACAGACGATGGATGTGTTGTGATTCGCCATGAAACTGAAATCGGAGAAGGAGCCAAAGCAAAAACCGTCTTCTATTCAATCTATATGCATCTTTCAAAAATTGATTTGGTCAATCCTAAAGTAGGTGATCCTGTCTATCGCATGGATTCTGTAGGCGAAGCAGGGAGTGTATATGGCGAAAAAAATCGAATCCATTTCGAGATAGTTGCAGATGACAGTCAAATAGAAAATATTGTCGGACGCAAAGAAAGGGATTTGGTATTTCAGACAGATGAAGGGAGAAAAGACAGCTTTTGGGGTGATACGCATTTTTTTATCCCAACTGAAGTTCTCATATACGAAAAGCCGCCTCAGAATTTGCTGGCCACACAGAACAACTTTCAGGTTGCTTATCGGTGCCCCGCTATGCCGGCAGGACCCGCGAAAATTGAAGAGGCTGGTGCGACGACATCCTCATCCGGTGACTCCAATTTAGTCCATGGATATGAGTGGGCATTGGCTTCGGAATTACAGAGCGGTTTATTTGTTCAAATGAGCTATTCTGGCGGTGAATGTAAGCTTAAAACATTTACCCATTCTGGATTCGAACTGGGAGCGTTCACTGAAAAGGCTGAGTATGAGTACCGGCTTTATAAAACCGCTAGCGATACATATCCGCAGTCTCCTAGTGCCGGCTTTGAACTGTTGAGATTTGGTCGAGTCCTCGGTGAGGACCGCCTTCAGCCTGTCGATGCAGCCCACTGGCGTCAAATAAAGATTCCCGGAAAATTCGGAGAGGAAGCAAAAGTTGGGTGGGTTAACCTAAATCATCCTTCGATCACCAAGTTTAGCGATGCAGATTTTCCTCATTGGCAAGGATGGCATTTGGTTGATGATGACAAAGATATGGATAGCCATTGTCAATCTCCGTTTGTTCGAGCGTTATTGTCTTTGGATATTAATAAGGTTGTCTCGGACAATACCGATGCGGTGGGGCTGGCGATATCTCCAGGATACAATTCTCTTACTCAAGATCAAAAACTTCAGTTATCAGAGCGCTATGTAGCTGAACGTAGCTTAAGCAAGTCTAGGTTAGAGGCGCCTGAAGTTCAGAGTCGAATCAAGCGCCTTATATGCAAGTTTCCAAGTGAATGGTGCAAAAATGATTTCGATATCCGCTATGACTGGTTGCTCAAAGTCGCAGAAAACGGGCCGATGCCATTAGATGCTTATGAAAAACTGAAAAAACATCAACAAGCATTGGGCTTTTGGGAGGAGGCTAAAATTGAAGGAATAGAAAATAAGCATTGGCATTTTCCTCCTAAAGAATTTATCTCTGCATTTAGGAAATGTGGCTGGATGAAAGCAGAGGAAATGACTCAATGTATGCCGCGCCGCTTATCCCACTTACACCATGCGACATTCAATGTGACGAATCTCAGCTGGGCTGCTGCATATAAAATCATTAAGGATTGGTCAGATTCGTTTAACTTGGCGACGAGGCGGTATGGAATTGCCGCGAATAAGTTGCGGGTACTCCATTTTCTAGCTCATGTTATTCCAGAGACAGCCAATCTACGGTTGGTGAAAGAGCTCGGTGGTGAAAACCAAAGTTATAGTCCGTACTACGGGAGGGGGCTGATTCAACTTACATGGCTTGCAAACTATAAGCTTTATGGTAACTTCAGAAAGCTTAGTACTCCGAGTACTCCTCAAAAATTTCACGAGCTAGGTTGGGATCCTGATGTGCTTATAGCGCGCAACGTTTCGGGTGATCATAACTATAAAAACTGTGCTGATAGTGCATGCTTCTATATAGTTCAAAAGAAAAATATGCTTAGTCATTTGGATGCTGGGGTGGAGCAAAACAACGCGATCGCAGCAAGTAGAGATGTTAATGGTAATGTGGCAATTCAAAATTTGAACGGGTTAGATGCGCGATTGCAGTCGGTTATCTATCTCAAAAATATTCTTTTGGATTATCCAAGAAAAGGTGATGCGCAGAGTTTGACATTCGAGTGGCGTAGGAATAGTCAGAAGGAGCCAGTTCTAGATCAAAATGGTCATCCTGTTATGATTCCGCAACCGCCACCAAAGCCCCCGCTCGTGAAGAAGAAATTTTACTTGGGGACGCACACTATTAATGTGTCATTAGTCCATCAGAAGCCATGAGGAGTTGAGATGAAAAAGCTGCTTTCATTAATTTTATGTGTATTTCCGATTTCTGCGTATTGTGAGGTTGAGTCAGAATCTCTTTGTTTTGAATCTTCACATGGTGGCCAGATAAAGTATGAGTTGCGGACTTATTCTGACTCGTCTGCTAATTGGTTTGGTGGCTTTGTTAAGTATAAGAAATCAAAACGGCCAATATCGTTGGTTTTAAAGCGTGTCGAGCACGAAGAATTGGACCCGCAAGCGCCGACTCAGTTAACGCGTACATGGTCAGAGGTTTTAGATGGGCAGATAACAGGTGAGTATGAGATGGTTAGCCAAGGCGGAAATATAGTTTCGATGGTCTACAAAAAAAAGAGTGGAAAGGAGTATTCCTTTAGCTTTGATCCAACAGTCGAAGTCTCTGTAGATGGTGGGTGTGAATGGAAGTGATTGTTTAGAGTTGTTGGTAGGGTGCAAGTTTTTTTGTTGGTGGTTTTGGCTTGAGACATAACTAAAGTCGGAGGGGTAAATGTTGCGTCTTTTCAGATCGGTCTGGATTTTGCTTGTTGCTATGTTTTCAATCGTTGTCAAGGCTGAGGGGACTATGGTCGCAACTGTACTCCAGGCCGATTTTACTCGTGATCCTGAAGTTCGATTGCTAGTAAGGGTTGCGGATGTCGGTGGAGGCGAAGTTTCGGTGCCAATGGCGAGCCGTAGCGACTGCCATAAGCGGATCAAGTCACCGGATCGTCCGGGGCCAGATCCTTGTTTTTCGGTAGGTATAACTGAAGATCAGCAGCCAAGAAATATCATCCAGCAGACTCTGTTGAATGATCCCCAGCTGTCTACTGACCCCATATACCTCGAAATTGTCTATCGTTCGGAGGTAAACGAAAGCGATCCTACGAATCATCATGGGCGATCCGCTCTACTTCGAATTGAAGAAAACGGTTTCTACAACTGGAATGATGAAGCCGAGCAGGCTTTAGCTGATGTGGAATTGCAGGCTTATTCGCACGATTTACTTGATGTAGAACTTGTTGATGCAGATGCTCGGCTCAATGCTGCATATCGGGACCGAATGGCTCGTCTTGACGAGGCTAAGCAAAAAGGATTGAGAGAGGCACAACGGGTCTGGATAAAATTCCGAGATGCGGAATGCAAACCGGATCCTAAATCAGATAGATCAGTTTCTGGAGACTCAACAGAACAATGTCTGATTCGCGCGACGGGTGAGCGAGCGCGTCAACTGGCTCTAGCTCCTGAAAAATATAAAAATTGATTTATCCCAGAGCTAGTGAAAGCGGCAACTTCATCTGGTTAATAGCTGATTCAAAGGGCATGCAGTGAGAATACTACTGTTATTAGGTATGGCATGGCTGCCAATGACAGCCACGGCGTCGGGTCTTTGCGATCCTAGGAACGACTCCAAATACTTCCTTTCACAATGGTCGGATAGCGGCGAAAGTCCCGAAGACATACTTTCGAGCTCCGACGGGAAAGAGTTTTCCGTTGATCCAGGTCACGTCGTGTACCGCGGCGACCTCAATGGCGATGGCGTCGAAGATTTTATCTTCAACTCCCGTGTAGGTATCGGTTCGTCCATGGACAGCACATTCGCCTTTCTGATTCAGTGCCGTGGCTACCTGAAGCATGCGGGTGGTGATTACTTTGCGGGTGTCAAGGTGTTGGATGGCGCTCGCAAGGACGGCGGCAATTTCAAGGAGATCGAGATCTACTCCTACATCAGAAACTCCAGCGGCCAGATTCGATACAAGGGCGACAAAGCGATGACCCGTCCGCATCTGTGGCGTTTCAATCCTCAGGCACAGCGCTATGAAGGGCAATCCGAGTAAGCCGCTGAGGTGTATGTAACAAATTTTTCCAGATTAGGTTGCTTGGATTTCATCTGAATAGATCAAGGATAGAAGACAGTGAAACGCTTTTTTTTAGGGGCTCTTTGTACATTGACATGCCAGGCCGTTCTACCGGTTTCACTCGCACTTGCTCAGGATGAGTGCACCGGGAACATCACAAGCCAACAAGTTGATAAGTGCTCTGACGTATCGAAGGTTGCTGCTGATTCACAGTTGAATACGAGTTACCACCAGTTGATGGCACGACTCGAAACGCAGTATCGAACCGAACCCGACACAGGGACGGCGTATACGGCGAAGCTCAAAGAAGCACAGCGTGTGTGGATAAAATTGCGCGATGCGAATTGTCCGCTCGAAGCGTTTGAGATTAAGCCTGGCACGTCCGCCTATGTGGTGAGGGTGAACAATTGCATCGCAAGAATGAGCCGCGAGCGCTCAGTCTTTCTGGACAATATTGCGCCCGACATCGTGAGTGGCTCCGTTGTTGGGCGTGGATCAGGTGTCTCGTGTCCATCCCAGAACTTTGCTCAGTTTCTGCCGGCATTCTCTGCCAGTACTGAGTCCCAGAAACGTCTAACCGCGCTGGCAGTAAAAATACTCGTGTTGAAGCGGACTTCGGACCCTGGTCGCTTTGAACCGCAAATTACTGCTGAGACAGGCTCGAGTTTGGCGTTTCCGTTGATGGCTGCGATGGAAGGCAAGACTGAAGGGGTTGAGATCGAAACGGTCGACGACACTCACATGAACGTTGTGGATAAACGGGCCGGTAACAGCAATATCAAGATTTTTAACTTTTCTAAAAAGTCGTGCTGAACTGGACGACATCATCAGTGGGGTAAAAGGCTCTTCCACCTTCCAAAGCCTGCCCAACTGGACTCAGTCTGCCGTTGTCACTGTCCTCGCTACCGCCCGCGACAATATGCCGGAGATGATCGGTCTCGTTGAGCGACGTTTGCTCAAGTGGAAGGGAATGCAGTGCAATAGTTCGGCGATGGCGTCTGGGACGGGCAAGCCGTCCAGTACGAAGAAGCCCGCAGGTAAAGATGCAACTGGAGCGACAAAAGGTAAAAATGGAGCAAGTAGTACCCACACCAATAATATCGATGCATCAAATGTTGGAACAAAAGTTCTACATTTGGTTGGGGCTTAGAGTGGGATGGCCACGACAAGGGCGTAGATGGAAAATGGTTGAATGGAGACCCGAATAGCATAAAATTTGGCAAGCTTTCCAGAGGAGGTAACCCTAAAAAATGGCACTCCCTCTATAAACTCTCCGACGGCGCAAACGGCACAGGTATTGATGCTGTATGGCGAGCAGACCCGAAGAAAAATAACGACGGTAAACGGTATGCGATTGTGGAGGCCAAGGCGAGCCGTGATGAAGATGCCCCGAAATTCATGAGAGAGGGTAAGTCACGCAAACATAGCATTGTTTCCAAATTGGGCGTGTCCGGATCCGTTGAGGCGGCGGATTTACTTGAGCCCACCGACGAAAAAGCCACTCCTGCAGAGACAGAAAAAAAGAAGCCTGCCGGTAAACATAGAACGCCCTCTGCCAAGAAAAAGGATAAGGCCGCTAAGCCCCAAGGCAAAAGAGAGCCAAAGAAAGAAGAAAAAGCAGACGTCGAAAAAACTTCTGAGAAAGTAGGTTCCCCGCTGCTTGTTCAGATGAGTCGTGAGTGGATTCGCGCCAATATTGGAAAAGCAGTGCCGGATGACTCAAAACTAAAAGTTCTTAGCTCTTACAGTCGTCATCTGTTTTACGCCCCGATGTACGATCTGATTAAAGGACCACGCGAACACGTAAAAGCACTTTTGGATGAGACTGGTCCTGAAACGCATGCTGAACATGCGGCCATCCATTACAACGAAGCTGAAGTAAAAGCGGCAGTTAATAAGCGTAAAGCATCTTTAAGAAATAAACATGGCGCTTTGAAAACTCTAGTTAAAGAGGTGTAGGTATTATGAGCAAACGACAGCAGTTTCTGAGTGATGAAAGACTTTCAAATTTCTTTAAAGTCAAAGAGTCTGACCTTGAGTTCGCAAAGGAAAATCTGTTTGAAGCTGATTCGCCTGAGCAGGAAAAATCCCTTAGGGCGCGTTATTTTCAAGAGCTCGCCCTGAATGAAATATTGATTCGTTATACGGCTGGGGACGCGGTTGACAGTCTGGCTCCTCTATTGGAGAAGCTTGTCGAGCAATATCAAGATAGCCAAAAAGCCCTCGCTGTCTATGAAAATTCACCCAATATTCCACCGCTGGATCTAGGCCTGCGTTACGAATATGAGGAATGTGTGCAGGTCATCAGCCTATGCGTATTGCTTCATAGAATAGATTTGTTGGCTCCCTTCGTTGCGATGTTTGATAACGCAGGTTATGCCGGTGACGATACACTTTATGAGGATTTGCTAAGTAAAGTCCTTCCGAATCGTCACGACGTGGATGAGTGGAACCACGAGACCTATACTCCTCTGGTTCATGCTATTTATGAGGAAGATGGAGAAGAGGCTTCGGCACTGCTCGAAGAGTATTGCAACAACTGGTACCCCGCCTTTGAACAGGCGCCGTGGCACGATACTCACTTGATGGGCGACAAAGGAAGTTACGTTGGCTATTGGGCTCTTGAGGCAGGCGCCATAGCCTATCTGTATGGCATTGATGACAGGGCAATCGAGCATATGGTCTACCCAAAGGACTTGGTTGACTATGCACGAAACTTTGTTACTACCAACCCAACGAGCGTTCCTCGTATCGAGGCAGGTCAGCCTTGCAAAAAAACCGGTTACTGGTTTACGCCGGCGCAAACCAATTCGCGACGATACTTTAAACAGGGTGAGATAATGCCCAGCATTAGCGACTCGCGCTGGGGTGACACTCTGTGGTACTGGTCAGGAGAGTAAGTTGAGAAAAAAGGGGTGGTATATTCTTTGTTTTAGATGTCGCTACTAGCAAATGAATCCGTCCCCTTCGCTGTGAGCCATGCAAAGCATGCCGCATTTCACTATGGTGAGGATGAGGTAAAGAAAGCTGTGAATAATCGAAAAAGAGCTCTGGCGAAAAAACATGGTGCACTAGACTCTTTGCGGCTTGAGGCTTAAATAAAAATGAAGAGAAGACAGCCGTTTATCACTGAGGCTTATTATAAAAACCTTGTCGGGTTTTATGATTCTTCGGAATCGTATTGGAGTATGCACAATCTGGAAGAGGATTTTCCGGGTCAGGAGGCTTCTTTGAAAGCCTTTGAGGTTAAACAGGATTCTCTCGGCGCTTTGATAATCAAATATACAGCTGGTGAATCTATTTCAGAGCTGTATGAACCGCTTGAAAGAGTCGTGCGAAATTTCGAGGTGTATCAAAAGGCCTTGGCTGAGTATGAGGGTGTGCCGAATATATCGCCACTAGATCTTGAAGACTCTCCAGCCGATTTTGAGGAGTTTGTTCAGGTGGCCAGCCTGTGCATTCTGCTGCATCGAAATGATCTTTTGGCCAGATTTGTACATTTGACAGATGCGGCGGGTTTTAACAGTGAGGATACGCTGTACGAAGATTTACTACGTAAAAACTTAGCAGGAAGGACTGATATAGATGAATGGTTTCATCCGGTATATACAAAGCTGATCAGATCGGTTTATGCATCTAGCAAGGCCGAGGCATCTAAGCTTTTGAATGAATATTGCTGTCAGTGGTATGAATCTTTTGGTGAACTCCAGGCGAGCTGGCATGACTCGCATTTAAGTATTGATGGTGATGATGGTAGCTACTTTGGGTATTGGGCCTTTGAAGCAGGTGCTATTGCATTTCTTTATGGGATTTATGATGACAAAATAGATCATATGATTTATCCGAAGGACTTGGTTGAATATGCTAGAAATTATACTGGATCGACAGTCGTGCAAACGAACGTATTGAATCCGGAAAGGTAGTATTAAATGTTTAGTAAATATCACACCATTGCATTGCTATTTTTATTGTTCGCCCAGCCTTGTCATGCTGATGAAGACCCGTTCCCGCTGGATATTACTGGAGTCAATGGGAGTTTGCTGCAATTTAAAAGTTGGCACCAACATGGTGGTTGGTCTGATATAGAATTTAAAGGGCCGAATGGCGCTTTTAGAATATACGACCTTCCGAGTCAACAAGAGTCTTCAGGTATAGGGGCGATAGTTTTCTCAGATGCACAGTCGGTTTCCCCTGATAAAAAATTCTTGCTGGTATATCGAACTGTTTTCGGTGATGTAATCGACGGGCAGGGTAATGCTGTCAATTCCGAGCAAACACACTGCGAGGCTGTGGCCTTGGAGAGTGGTTGTGTTAAGGACGTTGGTTCGGTGTCCCAGTGTGACGGAGTCTGGGTGGGTGATAAGTGGAAAGTTACAACAGGAGAGGTTTTTGATTTTTCTATAGAAGGCATGCCGCCGAAGCAGGTAGTCAAGGAAGTTTCCGGTTTGTCCTCAAATGAATTTCGTTCTAACTCCTTAATGGATCTGATTTTTATGGGGGTGCCTTCTTATATGGCATGCTACCCACCCGAAATGAATATCTCTGAATATAATAATATAGGGTTTTATTTTGCACAGGGCGGTCAACATCTGTTAGCGATGCAGATTTATAATCGGTTATTAAGTTTGGCTCCTGATAGAGTACCGTTGAAGCTTAATGTTGCTGACTCGCTTTGGGCGTTGGGAAAGCAAGATCAGGCTAGATCGTTTTATGTGGCCTATCGAGAGGCCATGCTGAGAAAAGGGGCTGCAAGTAAACTACCAAAGCGGGTTGATGAACGGTTGAATTAAGAAAGGTTTATTTGTCGAGGTTATCAACTTCTGTGCTTCGGAGAGAAAATAGTTAACCTGCCAATTACACGTATCTATTGTCGTCTGTCAGGTGGGAAAACATTCATTATTTGGGTTTTGAAAAGACAGCGCCTACATGCGACTTGTTATTTTCTTTGCGCTCATTACTACATTTGCATTGTCCGCTAATGCGGCGCCTTCCAATTTGAAAGTAGAACCTTCATTGCCCGCTGCCATGATCGCCGCCATCGAAGAGGAAAATCATTTGTCGGCGCAGGAACTCCGCCTGATACCAAACGGTTCGGTGAGTTGGAAGGGGAGTGTTATCGGGGCGGCGGCGTTTGAGGACGAGATAGGCAATTGTTCGATTTTTACCTTTCAGGGCGGTCTTCTGCGCGAGGTGTTTGTGAATGTGCCTTGTAAGTTTAAAGGCCCGCCAACGCTGAGGAATGACCGGAAAACTGCGTTGCCGGATGTTGTGTACGAGTTGGAGGTTTACCTGGCCAACCGGGGTGCGATGGTGAACCACAGTGTGGCGTTTTATTTCGATGCTGAGAAAAACGCCTTTTGTGCAAGCGACTCGCTTGCTGCGTGGTATCAGTCAAAGGGTAGAAACAGGAAGCCAGACCTTCAGGATGGAAGCTGTGCAGCAGGATCTTAATTTCATTGGTTGATCGTATTAAGCTGCGACGCCATTTTGTATCAGCAAGAAGGGGGGGCGCGAAGCCCCCCGTTCTCTATTCGCGAAGTAGCTACGCCTTCGCCCGATGCTCTGCCGGATTCGGCGAATCAATGTGATCCAGCGCTCGTTCCACCATCAGATGTACGCCGTCCGCCATCCTGCTGAGTGCTAATGCGACTGATCGACGTGAGCCTTCCACACCGTCGGCCAGGTCGGCGGCGATGGCGCTGATGGATAGCAGGTCTTCTGAGGCATTGGCCAAAAGGGTTTCGGTGTGGAGGTCGGGAGCGACGATGAAGAGGTAGCCTTTGCGACGTTTTTGTTTTTCGTCGGGAGGTGGCGCGAAGTGATGGTCGAGGGCGCGTTCGGCGGCTTCGTGGAGCTTTTTGGAATCGAAGGATTCGTAGGGGGATGTGTCTTCGTGTTCTGGGGGATTCGGTGTTGGTTTAATCATTAGGTATCTTCCGGAAATTGGAGCTGACACCGTTTCGCTCGCACTTCGAAAGAGGTGGCAACTGTGTATAGGTGTGCAAGACCGGTCCGGAACTCCGGCAGACCCGAAGGTCTCCCACACACAGTCGCCATAACGATTCGCGAGCATAAGAAAATGCTCGGTCAATAGCCATAACGAAAGTGTTCCAGACCGGACTTGCACGTCCGTGTCACCGATTTTGCGGCGACCACCAGAGACTATCGGTGATACCGAAGACTGCCTAGTTCACGGACAGCCCGGCGTGTTGAAGGAAATGTCCGAGAGGATTGAGGGGATTAAGATCAAAAGATCGCAGCCTTCGGCAGCTCCTACAGGAGGGATATTTCGTCAGTGGGAGGGCGGATTTATTTCGCGCCGCCATCGTCCATTAATCAATAAACCCGCCTCCTTTTCCTTTAGACTTGCGCCCCTCAAGGAAGCGCTCAGGACACGGAATGTCAGTCCCCTCTAATACCCTTCGCTCTGTGCTGGTGGTTTGGCTGTACGCCGCCGCCCTGGTGCATCTGCTCGTCAGCCTCGCGCTGACCTGGGCCGGCCATTCGGGATTACTCGACGGTTACCTACAAACCATCGAACAAGCCTTCTGGGCAACCGACGCCGTCCCCATCGCCGCCCGTGCCCAACAAGTCTGGTGGCTCGCCTTATTCGGCGCCACGCTGCAAAGCTACTCCCTCTACATGCTCGCCCTCGTGCGCATCGGCCATCGACTCCGAAGTCCCATGGCGTGGGGCTGGTTAATCGCCGGCATCGTGCTCTGGGCGCCGCAAGACATGTGGGTCTCCGCCCAGGCTCGCGTCTGGTCACACCTGTGGTTCGACAGCCTCGCGCTGCTCACCCTGCTGCCGCCGCTGTTCTGGCTCTATCGCCATGAGCGCCGCAGCGCCCCTTCAAACAACACGCCGAGTGACGCCAACCATGCCTGATTTTTCTCCCCTGGATTGGGCGGTCGCGCTGCTGATTGCCCAAGCCATTCTCGGGGCGCTGGATACCCTCTATCACCACGAACTCACCGTCGCGTTGCCTTATCGGCACAGCGCTCGGCTGGAGTTGTCGATCCACGCGCTGCGGTCGTGTTTCTACGGGATTCTGTTTCTGGGCATGGCGCATCTGGCGTTTCAGGGCACATGGGCGATTGTGATTGCGTTGCTGTTTGCACTGGAGATCGGCCTGACTCTGTGGGATTTCGTGGTCGAGGATCGCAGCCGCAAACTGCCGGCCATCGAGCGGATCATGCACACCGTGTTGGCGGTGAATGGCGGGGCGTTTTTTGCCTTGTACGGGGTGCAACTGGCGCAGTGGGCGAGTCTGCCGACGGGCCTGAGCGCGATCGATTTCGGCTGGCGCGGCTGGTTGCTGACGCTGTTCGCGGTCGGCGTGACGGCCTCGGGCATTCGCGATGGATTGGCGGCGCTGCGCATGCAGCGCGAAGGCAAGCCGTCGAACCCGTTCGCGGGCGGCGCTTATAAGCGCGTGCTGGTGACCGGTGGCACCGGGTTTATCGGTGAAGTGCTGGTCAATCAATTGCTCGACGCCGGTCACACCGTCAGCGTGCTGGCTCGCGATCCGTTGAAAGCGGCGTATCTGTTTGACGGTCGCGCCCGGTGCCTGCGTTCCTTGAGCAAACTGGGCTACAACGAATCCTTCGACGTGGTGATCAATCTGGCGGGTGCGCCGGTGGCGGGTCCGCGCTGGAGTGCCAAGCGCCAGGCGCAACTGATCGCCAGTCGGGTCAACACCACCGAAGCATTGATGAGCTGGCTGAAGAATGCCCGGCATAAACCGGCGCTGTGGGTTCAGGCCTCGGCCATCGGTTTTTACGGCGTGCGCGATGCCAGCGAGAGTCTTGATGAACACGCCAGCAAGGGCGACGGATTCATGGCCGAGTTGTGCGCAAAATGGGAAGCCGCCGCGCAACCGGCCACCGAATTCGGCGTGCGTCAGGTGGTGCTGCGTCTGGGTGTGGTGTTCGGCCCGGGCGGCGCGTTGTTGCCGTTGCTGATTCCGTTCCGCCTGGGGTTTGGCGGGCGGATGGGCGATGGCCAACAGATCATGAGTTGGGTGCACCGCGATGATGTGATTCAAGTGATCGCCCGCGCATTCGCCGACGACAACCTGAGCGGCACCTACAACCTGGTGGCGCCGGACGCGGTCAGTCAGGCGGTGTTCGCCGAGCGTGTCGGCAAAGTCTTGAAGCGCCCGGTGTGGTTCCACATTCCGGCCACGCCGGTACGCGCACTGGCCGGCGAAATGGCGCAGTTGTTCTTCGACGGTCAGCGCGTAGTGCCCAGCCGTCTGACCGAGGCGGGTTACACGTTCCGTTACCCGACCCTCGACGCTGCCCTGCGCGATCTGGCCTGAGGACTACCCATGAGCAAGCCCCTGATGTACCTGCTGGCCGGCAACGGTGGTGCCGCCGATTGGTGGGATGACGCGTTGCCGCACTTTCAGCGCTATCAGGTGGTACCACTGGAACTACCAGGCTTCGGCAATAATCCTCAAGCCCCGTGCGAAGACCTTGCCGCCTACGCTCAGGCCCTGGTGACGGCGACCGTCAAAGGCAGCGCGATCATGGCGGTCGGGGTGAATGCGTTGCTGGTGTTGCATGCGCTACAACGTCAGCCGGGGCACTTTTGCCGCAGTGTTTTGTTGGCGCCGGTGGGGGCGTTTTTGTGGCAACGACGGCTGCCGGCGTTGATGTCGCCGCTGCCCATTCGCAAAACCATTCACTGGCTGCTGTCGAACAACCCCACGCTGTTTGCGCACAAGTTTTCCAACCAGGCCTGGACGCCCGCGCAGTACGAGCGCATGGGCGCCGGCTATGCACGCTGCCGCGCGTTTGTGCCGCACTGGGACCTGGTGCGGGCGGACACCGCGTTGCCATTGCTGGAGTGGATCACCGATCCGGTCGAGTTGGTCTGGGGCGATCAGGACAATGTGCTGGGCATCGAGCAGGCCGCAGCATGGTCGGCGATTCTGGCTCGCGCTGATCTGACTATCAGCCTGAAAACCGGTTGGGGGCATTACCCATGGATCGACTCGCCCGTCGAATTTGCCGCGTGGCTGGAGTCGGGTGAGTGCGGATTCGTCGCCCACACCAAGGGCGGGCGTTTGCGTCTGGCCGAGTTGGCCGGGCAAGCGGTGCCGCCAGCGCTGTCACTCAATGACTGCGATGATTCACGCTTGCCGGCGTTCCTCGCCAGCCAACCGGGCGCCACGTGGGCGGTGCGTTCCTCCAGTTACGGCGAGGATCAGGCCGATGCGGCGAATGCGGGTTTGAGCACTACGTTCCTGCGCGAATCGACTTCGAACGTGCCGGCTCGTATTACCGAATTGAGCGCCGCGGGTGTTGAAGAAGTGGTGGTGCAGCGTTTCATCACACCGCAGCTGTCCGGCATCGCTTTCGTGCGTCACCTGTCGGTGGAACTGGAATGGGTGGAAGGGCATCTTGAGTCACTGGCCGATGGTCAGGTGAATCCCGAACGCGCAATCATTTCCCGCCTCGGGGCCTCCTGGAGCAGCGACACCTTCAAGCCTTCACTCGGCTTGACCGCTGACCTGTTGTGGCGCTTTCTACAAGACGTTTTGCGGGTCTTTCACTACGTGCCTGGCGACGTTGAATGGGCTTGGGACGGCACTCAACTGTGGCTGCTCCAATACCGGCCGATCAGCGACTACGGCTGGCGTCGGCACCTGACCGCCGCCAACATCGCCGAAATCCTGCCGCCGCAACCAAGCCGCTTGGTGGAGTACGCCCAGCGACGTGCGGCGGCGAGTATTCCGGCGATCATGGCGCGTTGGGATTCGCGCGTATTGCAGGATAACGAGCCGTTCACCGCTGTGTTTGGCGGCGCGTCGTACATCAACAACGATCTGTTTCTCGCCCGATTGGCCGACTGGGGAATCTCTGCCAGTAGCTACGCCGGTGAAGTCGGCGGCGCGACCCCGCATCTGCCATGGCGACCGCTGCGTTTAATGCGTTCGCTGCCACTGTTCCTACATATGCAACGCATCGCGCGCGGGCATTTGCTGACGTTGGAAAAGCGTTTGCGCCGCTTCGACGAAGAACTGTCCGAGCTGATTGCCCAAGGTGCCGACGGCCAGCAACTGGCCGACTGGTTCACCCGGTTTTATGTGTTCGTGGTGCAAGGCAATCTTTGCATCGCCACCTCGCTGGCGAGCAGTGGCGGCGACCTGCTGGGGCGACCGCCGACCGCTTACGACGACCTCGAAAACAGTCCGCATCGACTGCCCTGGGAAACCGATCCGGCCACGCCACGCCCAGCCCCAACCGATCTGCCGTTAAAGGCTTTTCCGCAATGGGCTGGATTTATCCGCGTGGCCCATTCGACCGGCCTGCCGGGTCTGCGCGGCTACTATCTGCAAGTGCGAGAGTGGTATCGCGACAACCTGATGCGAGTGTTCTTCCGCCTGCACCACGCCATGCCGATGGCCGACCGAGCGCACTGGTTTGGACCGCATCCAGACATTCGAACCCGCGACGGCAGCTTCTGGCAGGACGGCCGTGAAGGCACTGAACAAGCGATGGGTTTCATGATTTATCCGGGGCGGGTGCAAGGCATTCTGGGGGACGACATTTTGCTTGAAGACACCCTGGACCCCGGACGTCACGCGCACTACCAAGCCGCGCGGGCGGTGATTGCGCGTATGGGCGGGCGCTTGTCGCATGGCTCGACGTTGTTGCGCGAACTGCGCAAACCCTCGGCGGTGATACCGCAGGTTGATCCGGCGTGGATGGGGTATGAGGTGTTGTATCGCGATGGTGAGTTGGAACTGATGAATTCGAAGGATATGAATTGAAACCTCGATACCTCCACGGGTTGCTGCCTGGTTTGTTCGCGCTTGTTCATACGGGCCACGCCGTTTCCGCAGATTCCGTGATGGTCGGCAATGCGACAGGCCAATCTCCGGTTGTTCAAGGGCCAGTCGAAGCCTCGATCGACATGACGTCGTGCCGTTTTCGGTGGATTTATCGAAATTCCATTCATAGCCGCTCAACGTCTGAGCTTGCCAAAAGTGAGGTGTGCTGGATGGACCGAGCAGCTGTTTTGCTGCGACAAACACCAGATCGCGCGAGTCGAACTGCAGCCATTGATCTTGCGAAAGCAAAGCGTATGGCATCACGAAGAGGCAGCTGCAATCGGAAAGCCTTGCAGTGAAAAGGATCGTCTATGGCCAGCCTTAAGTGGGTGTTGATGGTCGGTAGTCTGTTTGTCGTCGCCAGTGCCTTTGCCGAAGATCCGCCAATAGTTGGTATCGACGGGCGCACAGTGACGTTTCGAACGACCAAATGGACGATGCCCGGTGTGGAGTCGGCGACCGCCTGGTTCACCGCAAACGGCAAAACCTTCCCACTCTTCGGCTCCGACGTTGGCGCCGAGGGGCACTCCGACTGGCTCAGTCCTGACAAGAAAACCTTGTTGCTCGACCCGGTGAGCTTCGGCATGTTGTCGGTCGAGAATGATGAAGAAAAACTGGTGTCGCAACAGCATTGCGATGTGATCTCGATGGAGACCGGTTGCGTGCTGGCTGAGCGTTCTGCCAGTTTTTGTGTCGGTAAATGGGTGGGCAATCAGTGGGTTTCCTACGACGGCGAAGTGTTCAATCCCGCCATGGAGACGAAGCCCCCAAAGGACTTGTTGACGCATGTCGTGGACATCGAGCTGGCGCAGTCCCGTGCGGAATCCATCGAATGGAGCCTGAGCTTTTTGAGTCCGGAGTCCTACATGGCGTGTCATCCCCCGGCG
>Ga0163161_10001592_pt1 | contig 16745 bp, 7 predicted proteins | sample S45metaG_FD_129847 | JGI IMG/M metagenome (GOLD analysis project Ga0163161, IMG submission 129847) | Switchgrass rhizosphere microbial communities from Kellogg Biological Station, Michigan, USA - S4-5 metaG | ecosystem: Host-associated > Plants > Roots > Rhizosphere > Soil | place: USA: Michigan... | reverse complement strand
GTAATTATACGTTCCGTCGCGATACGGATTGCCGCCGAGGCCCGCGACCGAAATAGTTTTATTCAAATTCAGGCCGCCCTCTTTGTTTTCAAGAAATTCTTTTTGAATACCCGCCCACGCAGAATCCGCTGTTTTCATGAACGACGGCGAAAGGTAGCCCATCCGAACGCCTTTCGCCAGAGCGTAGGTGAACATGCACGATGCCGAAGCCTCGAGATAATTCCTTTCCTTGCCGGGCATATCAAGGATCAGCCACCACAGCCCGCTCTTTTTATCCTGCACTTTTTGAACGGCGGTCATTTCGCGGTTCAGTATGGAGATCAACTCTGCGCGTTTCGGATTATCTTTTGGAAAGTAATCAAGCACGTCGACCAGCGCCATTGCGTACCAACCCATCGCACGCCCCCAAAACATCGGAGCACGTCCGGTCGTTTTATCAGCCCAGCCCATTTTTTTCGATTCGTCCCACGCATGATAGAGCAATCCGGTTTTATCATCGCGTGAGTGTTTTTCCATCCAAATGAATTGGTTCGCAATGTCATCCCAGTTGTTCTCGCCAAACGTTTGCGAATACTCGGCGTAGAAAGGTTCGCCCATGTAAAGGCCATCAAGCCACATCTGATAGGGATAGATCTTCTTGTGCCAGAATCCACCCTCGTTGGTGCGCGGCTGATCTTTAAGCTGTGAGCGAAGAAGGTCGGCCGCTTTTTTATATTTTTGGTCGCCCGTGGCCCGGTACATCGTCATCACAGCCGTTCCCATTCGGACGAGGTCAAGGCTGAGCTGATCGCGCGAGTAGGTCTTGATCGTGCCATCTGGATTGACGAATGCGTCGACACCCTTTTTCAGATAATCGTAGTATCGCCGGTCGGCGGTCGCGTACCATAGATTTCGCATGCCGCTCAGTACGACGCCTTGCTCGTAGTTCCAGCGGTCGGGAACTCCCGCGCCGTTTTGGGAATCGACCCACAGGCGAGTCATCGCCGTGTCGGCGATCTGCTCGGAGACCGGTTTCGCCTGCGCGGCGGCACCGACGTATAGCAACGTAAGTAGAAGGAAGCTGACAAGGATTCTCATTTTGATCATTTCTTTAAAGGTATCGACATATTCCAGGTAAACCTTTCACCGTTCCTAGTTTCTCCGGTCGCGAAGAAAACATACGTCGGTTTTCCATTTTCGATCAGAACGTGCGGCCGTTCAGTGCTGTTCATTCTGCGGACTTGGCTGTCCGCCCATAGGACATTTCTCGAGATCGCAATGCCGTTACCGGGCACCTGCCATTTGATCCCGTCATCCGAAGTCGCATAAAAGATCTCTTTATCCGGAGAGTATTTGCGTTCGGTGTCGAGCATCAGCGCTTTATATTTTCCGTTTTCGATCCAGATGAATGGGTCTTCGGCACCAATTCCCATATTAAGCGGCTGGTCGGAAACTCTCTTGTACTCGCCGTCAAATCTATCAGCGACGGCCAAGCCAATGGCATGAACCGTAAGACGTTCCACGCCTTTGTAATAAAGCAGCACCTTTCCGTTCCCGAGTACGACAGGGGCGGCGTTGCTGACGAGATATTGCTCCCACGAATTTGGGCGGACATCCAGGATCGGCTTGTCGAGTCGTTTCCACGGCCCGTAAGGCGATCTCGATGTCGCTAGTCCAATGCGTTCGTGTTGATGAGCCTCGATCTTTAAAGGCGATTCCTCGTTTATTCGGTTATTCGGCCCGGGTCTTTCACCGTGGTATGTCGTACCTGTGTAATATAACAGATATGTGCCCTTGTATTTGCGGATGGCCGGATTGTGGGTCATCTGGCCATCCCAAAACTCAGATCCCCGCGGCGGCAGAGCTATATCACTGAATTTGTAGGGTCCCGCCGGCTTGTCCGAAACGGCGTGGACAATTTCGGAATTTGTCAGCCAATACGGACCGAAACCGGTCGTCTTCGGCCAGCGCGAGGCGAACATATGATATTTGCCGTCGTCACCCTTTATCACCGATCCGCACCAGACCCAATATCCGTCCATTCGGAAACCGCCGTCCATTGGTGCCGGCAATAGTCTGTCCCGAAACTCGTTGACCTGGGCTGCGGCACCCATTGAAAGAACGGTATATAGGACGATGATCAGAATCAGACGCACCGCCATCACTTTTTCAAAAACTTGCGCAAACCCAATTTTTCTTCGCGAATCCCCGCCACGACAAGCTTTGCCATTTCCTCGGCGCCTGCCGGGCGAAAATGAGTGTTGTCTTCAACCCCTTTCGGATAGTTCGGGTTTTCGCCCGGTTTGAGCTGCAGAAACAAGGCACGCGAGCCTTCGACACCATAGCGCTTGATCACGGCCTCGCTCTTTCGATGCATATCAATGAGCGGAGACTTCTGTTCGCGAGCGACCGCCCGTATTGTGTCCGGATATTCGGGCGGATGCTGATCGACAAAATTGCCATCCTTATCAAATTTGCGACGCATCACGGGCGTGAGCAGAACTATATACGCATTCTTGCCGCGGACATCACGAATAAAACGCTCAAAATTTTTTCGAAAATCTTCTGGAGGGGTATACCTCTCGCCTTTGTCTTTCGATTCATCGTTGTGGCCGAATTGGACAAAAACGTAGTCACCCTTTTTGAGTTTGTCGACAATTGCCTGCCAGCGGCCCTCAGCTATAAATGATTTTGTGCTGCGGCCATTCTGCGCCTGATTGTCGATCCTCACTTTTGCTGGATCGAAGTACTGCTGAAGCATCTCGCCCCATCCAGTCTCCGGCCGTTTGTCCGCGGTCTTATTCGCACAGGTTGAATCACCAGCGAGATACACAGTGGTCTGGGCAGATGCCCCAACAGAAACTGACGACACGAGTATCATCAACAGCAACGCAACTTTCATTTTTACAGTGAGTCGACGGTCTTGCCGTTGATCTTGAAATTCGCGAGCTTCACGCCCTTAAGGTTTTTGACTATGTTGCCGCTGGCGACGTTGTCAAATGAGCTGTTAGTTACGCTCAGGTCATAAATCGGAGCATTGTCCAGGCCTTGGATATCGACACCGAATTTGCTCTTGCCTGAGGTGAGTTTGTCGACCGAAAAGTTTCGCATCACCGGTGTGAATGCACCCTTCGCACCTTCTTCGTAGTTGAAGTCGATTGTGATCAACGCATGCGCTACCTGGCCGACCTCGATATTCCTGAAATAGAAATTCTCGAGCAGACCGCCGCGAGACGCATTGTTCTTGACACGAAGTGCGTGATCAAGACTCGGGCTGTCCATTTTGCAGTTTTCGGCAAAAACATTTCGGACGCCGCCTGAGATCTCGCTGCCGATGGTCACGCCGCCGTGGCCGTCTTTCATCTCACAGCCGCGAACAATGATGTTCTCGGTCGGTACGCCGACCCGTCGGCCATCATCATTACGACCCGACTTGATCGCTATACAATCGTCGCCGGTATCAAAATGGCAGTCTTCGATCAGCACATCCTTACAGCTTTCGGGATCGCAGCCATCGTTGTTAGGCCCGTGCGAAGATATCCATACTTTTCGGACCGTTACATTTTCCGACAGCAGCGGATGTATTTCCCACATCGGCGAGTTGACGATCTTGACGCCCTCGATCAAAACATTTTTGCACTTGTGCGGCTGAATAAAGTTCGGCCTGAGATATGAACCTTCACCAAAGACGCGGTATCTCACGGGCGTTCCCTTTTCCATCATGTCGTAGAGCTTTGCACGGGCAGCACGCTGGTTCCCGGCGCCTTCTTTCCAGCCGTACTGCGCCCGACCATTCCACGGCCACCAATATTCATTGTTCGCTTGGCCGTCGAGAGTTCCCTCGCCGGTGATCGCGATGTTGGTCTGCTCGAAGGCATAGATGAAGGGCGAAAAATTCATGCACTCCATACCCTCGAATCGAGTAGCAACAAGCGGATACTTTTTCGTATCAGTCGAGAACTTCATGGTGGCGTTTTTCGAGATGTAAAGGTTTACGTTCGACTTGAGGTTGACAGCACCAGTAAGGAACTCGCCTTCTGGGACGACCACACGTCCGCCGCCGGCTTTGCTGCAAGCGTCGATCGCGGCCGCGAACGCTGCCGAACTGTCGTTGGTTGCGCCCGCCTTCGCACCAAACTTTGTAATATCAAAGTCACGTTTCGGGAAAGAGGGTGGCTTGATTCGGGTCAGGATGTTCGGATATTCAGTCGACCAGGCGTCGCCTGAAACCGCATAACCGAGACCGGTTTTCGACAACATAAAACCGGCTCCGCTTGCGGCCAGAAGTCCCAGAAACTCTCTACGATTGCTCATAATTTATCGCTCCGAAAATTCAATTTCCGACGAAATTCAAATCCCCGATGTCATCGACTACATTTACAACCCGGGTCGGATTCGCGAGTGTATAGCGCCTGTTTGTGGCAGAAACCACATATGTCGTATCAAACGGCACGTTTACGAAGCTGTAATAGCCGAACTGGTTGGTCACGGCCACGCGTACTTCGCCTGAGATCGGATTTGTTAACGTCACGGTTGTCCGAACGATACCCACTCCGTTTGGAGCAGAGACTCGTCCGATTAGCGAAACATTTGTCGCCGGCGGTGCAAATGCATCGCTGTTGAGATAATTTTCGAGGTTGCTGTAACCGTTCGGGGCGATCAGGGCCGCATCGCTCGGATCGCTCGGGTTTTCACCATTAGCATTTTCCCAATCGTCCGGCAATCCGTCCTGGTCGGTGTCGACCGGGGGCGATGCGGAGTTAAGCGCCGGATAGCCGCCAACTTCTGTCTGTGAATTTATAAAAAGCCCGGTTTCCCTGCGAACCTCGTCGATCAATCGTTTATCGATCGAGTCACGGATACGCGAACTTCCACCGGTTATCAAAACCTTGTTAAAGGCAACATCAGCGCCCTCTACCGATACGTCCGGTTGTCCACCTAACGGAGTAGCCTGTTGCGTATAAAGATTGACAAACATCGACCACCCAGTGTCCACACCATCGTGGATGCCGTTGAAATTGCTGTCGATCCTATTTCCGTTTTGATAGATCCACGTGTTCACACTGCCGCCGTTAAAGGCCCGCGTCCGTTTTGATGCAGGAGTGTCAGGTCCGGCTACCAAATAGTTCCCGAGATAATTGACCTTGGTAATGCCTTCGTCCGGCGTGCCGCTATAGCTTGCGTCTGTGCCCCAATCGTAAATCACGTTATTAACGAAATCAAGAGTCAGGTTATCACCGATGCGCGGGTTTCGATTGAAATGATGTGAGTAAAAATTATGATGGTATGAGATACGGCCGTCGCCATACCGGATCAGCGAACCAAAGCCATGTCGACCCTCTGGATGACACGAATTATTCAGGCTTTCGTTAATAAACGACCATTGCACGGTAACCCGGTCGGATTCGGTCACGGACAAGCTCTCGTCGATACTCCATGATGCCGACACATGATCTATTATCACATCACGTGATCGGTCTACCGACAGCGAGTCGCCCTCCATGCCCGATCCACAGCGAATGTCCCCGGGCCTAAATCGCATATATCTGATAATTACGTGTTGAGCATCAGTGACGAGCGTCGTCCAACCGGCAACCGTAATACCGTCGCCCGGGGCGGTCTGTCCAGCGATGGTCAGAAAAGACTTATTGATCGTCAACCTTGAATTGAGGAAGATCGTGCCCGAAACATCAAAGACGATCATACGCGACCCCGTCGCCGAGATAATACCCTGTCGCAGGCTTCCCGGTCCCAAATCGTTGAGATTAGTAACGTGGTATGTATCCCCGCCACGTCCGCCAATCGTATACGCCCCTGAGCCTTCGGCCGTCTGGAACGCTTTGACTGTAGATTTGATCGTGAAGATACCGCTAGAGCTTCCGACATAGTTTGGGTCGGTCACATTTACCGATAACAAATAATTTCCAACCGCTGACGGAGGTGAGGCCGATCCGTTGTAAGTCGCCGCGACTGTCAGGCCGGCCGGTGTCGTATCGATGTTCGCCGACTTGGGTGTGCCGTCATAATTTTGGATCAGATTAGAAAGGGAAACGGCGGCTGAGGCCTGCGCAATTGTAAGCGTTCCGTTTGCTGATCCTTGGTAGTTCGCGTCGTTTACCGTGGCAACAACGGCATATGTCCCTGCATTTGTCGGCGCAGCTGCGCTTCCGTTATAAGTCACATTTACAGTCACCGTACCAGGATCACTAGTAACGGTCACGGGCTTTGGCGTCCCATCATAAGTCTGCGAGAGATTTGATAAAATCACCGTAGCCGTGAGTTTTTCCTGCGGCGTAAAGCCCACGGTGTTAACCGGATCTCGATAAAAATTCGCCTCAGTAACGGAAAGCGGATTATTGCACGCATTTCGCGCGATGGGGTGACGCTGGCTGCAGTCTATCGGGGTTACTCCGTCGAGAGCCGTGGAATTGTATTCCCAATAACGGATGTTCGGATAATTTGTCGGATCGACGGTGTTTGTCGGATTATTGAACAGCCAGCCAGCGGGTATTACATGCGAATCCATTTTCGAATCGATCAAAACGACCTGGCTAAAAGGAAAGTCATCAGGGTCGATTCGGCCAAGGTAAATACCGTTTGTTACGCCCGCTCCCTTTGTAAAACGACAATTGACATAAACATTGCCGTTATTGCCCAACCCGTTCCGGATCTGAGTGTAATAACCGAGGCCCTCCCGAAGCGCTTTTAATTCGGTATTGTTGAAATACGTGGCGCCGGTGCCCCACATGAAATCAACATCTCCTTCTATATAGCTATTGGTGACATAAGTTGATGCTTGCGTAAGGAGGGTGTCCTGATAGCTCAGTAAATTCACACTGTTCAGAGTGGTACGCTGACCGTTTGTACGAAAAGCCTCTGCCTGGGAGCCGCCCTGCGGAGTGGAGTTTTGCAGCGTGATACTTTCGAGGGTAAAGTCGGACGCTCCCGTATTGACGTTGAATGAAGGCCGCGTATTCGTTGATGGGTTCAGGTTATTGTTGTTCGGATATTTTTGAATAGTGTTCGACCGATTCTCGCCTCTGATCGTAATAAATGGCTTATTACCCGGCACATTTACTATCTCCGTGTAAGAGCCGTTCTTAACATTGATCACTACTCGCTGCGAGTTTCCGGCAGGGACGAAATCAACCGCGCCCTGGATGGTACAGAAATTCCCAGAGCCGTCCGCATTGACGCTAATGATACCCGTGTTCTGCGGCGCGGCGACCCTAGTCGTAAAAGTAAAAGCGCTCGTACCGGTTATCCCCACAAAAGGAACGTCCGCTGAATCGGTCAATACACCCGGCTCCATCGTTAAGTAATAAGTCTGACCGTAAGCTAGCTGCACGTGCGGTGTGATCAACGCGGTATTGCCATTGATGATGACGGGGAGATATCTAAATGAAGTTCCGCCGATATTTTTAGTCTGTGGCGAAGAAGTCATGTCGATCGTGTCGATAAGAACACCACCGCCCGTATAAAGACGGATTTGTCCGCTCGCTCCGATTTTCGGCACCTGGTCGAAAGTAATGCTAAATGGCGTATCGACACATATCCCGTTTGAACCATTTGCCGGCAGCCGCGAGGAAATGCTCATTGTCGAAACCACGGTCAAGTGGGCCGTATCGCTTGGGATCGTTCCTCCGCCGTTAAAAACATTGACGGTATAATCGGCGGCATCGCTAAGCTGGACCGGGGAAAAATTAAGTGTGGGACCTGTAGCCCCCGCGATCGGGCTGCCGTTCTTGAACCATTGATACGATAAATTGAGGCCGGTGGCGACCACGGACAGGCTCGCCGGCGTTCCTATCACGGCTGTGGTATTCACTGGCTGCTGATTAATGACAGGCGGAGGATCGACCGGCCCGGTATTAACATTCAGGGTAACCGGATCGCTTGTAACCGAACCCCCGGGGTTGCTCACCACAACCTTGTATTGGCCCGCATCGGCAGGAAGAACGTTGTTCAATTGAAGCGTCGACGTTGTTGCCGAAGCGTTACCCTGGATCGGATTATTGTCCTTCAGCCATTGATAACTAAGCTGGATACCTGTAGCGCCAACCGAATACTGAACGTTACTTCCGGCGGAGACAGTCTGAACTGGCGGTACCGGTTGAGCCGAGATGACCGGAACCGCCGGATTGTAATCCACCTTGATCCGCGTGAATTTAACTTTTTGTGCAAAATTGGTTCCGGCAATACGAAAATCGAACCAGTCAAATGACGTATACGGCGTCGCGCTTGTTTCGGTGCCGGTGAAGCTCATTCCCGTGAGAGTGCCGCCGGTTACGGTAACCGTCAATCGTGTCTGCGTAGCCGTCAGTCTTTCTATTAAATATGTGAGGGTGTACGGAACATTATTTTCCAGAGCTTGGCGGGTTGTTGCACCAGTACCGGATATCACTGTGAAACCGGCATTGGTGAACGAGTTAAAAATGTTGGTTATCGGCGTCGGGCTGACCACATCGCGTCTATAAAGAGTGATCGGACTGCTTCCCGGCGCATTGGTGAAAAACTGGCTTGCGTACCCAGTATCATCGCCAAATTCGGGGGCACTGTTTCCACCTGTTAAGTCTGTTGTGCGACGAGAGCCATTGGAATTGAGAAGGCCGAATCGAATGTCACTATTACTGAGGTTGGCAAATCCCTGGAGTGAAAATGTGCCGGAAAACGAGAGTGAATCGCCCACACTAAGACCGACCGGCGAGCCCGAATTGGTAAAGTAGGCAAAATACGCATCGGCGCTGGTGCCGGTTCCGGTCAAGTCGTATTCAACCGACCCCACGGCGTCAGTTCGCGTCGTACCCGATCGTGATTTAAGGACCGCCAGTGAGTTAGCCGGAAGGTTTTGGTTTGTACTGATCCCGTCGGCGAATTGGTCGTCAATGATCGATATGGCTGCCGTTATCAAAGGAAGCAGAATAGAAAAACAAAAACAGATGGCAATGGCAGCTACCGCCGATAATATTTTGAATCGGAGTTTTCTCATATTCCCTCAAATTTTTGGCCGTAAATCTATTTCTGACTTTTTATTATCTGTGCCTTCCAGCGCGGGTAATCCCTATCCAAGAGTTCGTTTGGCCAATTGCCATACCATGCATACCCGTTGCGCCGCTCGGCCTCGATCTCCGAAACGTCGTAGCGAATGACGGAATCGCGGCCGATGAATATCGGTTTCATTGTCTCGATTTCATAGAATCGGGCCCAGATCGGTGGAGCATTCTTGTCCTTTACGACTGAATTCTCACCGTTGGTCCGCACCCAGCGGATCCCGGTTAGCTCATTCTTTTTGTACCACGCGACGGCAGACTCGATCGCGTCAACAATTTCGGGCGTAGGTTTTTCGCCCATTAAGAATCTGACAATGCCGGCACTCTCACCGGCGGTCAGGCACGGCGGTTCGAACTTTCTCGCCCATGCCGGTTTGAAAGTATTTTCGTCGTACTGCTGCACCCACACTGTCTTCTTGCCGTCAATAACGACCTGCAGCCTTAATATTAGCGGTATCGCTTTTTCAACTGCTTTCTCTGCTTTGGCGCGTCTTTCCTCGTCGACGAACTTAAAATCGTCATCTTTGCGGGAGATCTCCCGAAACACACCTAAGACTCCGATCATCGCGTCATCGTTGAACGTAATATGCGTGTAATAACCTTTTTTTAAGGGAAAGAACTGCGGAAAGCCGCCGCTGTCATACTGCGATGAAAGCAGGTAGTCCAAACCGCGATTGAATGCTTCCTTATATTTCGGGAAGTTATTAGGTGGGGCCGATTTTAACAGGCTGGCAGTTATGATCTTCCCAAGAAAGGCGACCTGAGTATAACTGGTGCGATTGTCGATGGTGGTTTCGCTGATGTCCGCATGCTTGGCTGCGATCGCATCCTTCTCGCCCTTGGAGAGCATAGCGGCCATGTCGATATTCTTTTCCCAACCGCCGTTGTCTTTTTGATAAAGGATGATCTGATCTGCGATCCGCGCGGCCTCGTCGGTCTGATACCAAAGCGGCTTTTGTTTGAGAGCATCATTCCAGGAAACCGTTTTCCAGTCGGGTGCCGTCTTTGTAAGCCAATCGTCGGTTGCAGTTTTTGGGTTCCAGCCGTCAGAGCCCTTAAGGAAATTCTCGACCGAAAATATTTTTACTTCCGAATCGCTGAGCTGGCGGGACCATGGGACGCGAGCTGTGTTATTTGCTCCCGGCCCTATGGATTTGTATTCCGCGAGGTAAGCTGTCTTTTCGCGTTCCGGCAGCCAGTGGTTCCATCCTTCAGGTCGGATGGCGGCGTCCATTTGAGTATCGATATAAACCGTTCGGCCGTAGTCGCGCCAAGGACGGCCAAGGAAAATTCCGTTCTTGGTATCGACACTCGTAAGACGGCATTTGTAGAAAACAAATCCGCTCGGTTCATCGGCTGCAAACCGCATCGGAGCGGCGATGTATCCGTCACCCTTACTGTGAATTACGCAATTATCGAAGACGGCCGCCGCCTGCCCGAAAATGAAATCGACGTGACCCTCGATATAGCAATCCTGATAGTATTGCCGGCCGTTCTTTGCATATAGCGTGTCCTGCCATCCAAGAAACCGGCAGTTTTTGAACACGACGCGATCGGCTTCGACGAGAACGGCAACCGCTTGCGAACCGGTCCCGAAGGAATTCTCGAACGTAACGTTCTCCGCTCGAAAATCATGGCCGCCGATATACGCAGCATATGCAGCTGACGTAGAGCCCGCTTCTTTGTTGGAAATGGTGAAGGTCAGAACGGTTTTGGCCGCATCAGTTCCAAGAAAAGAAACTAAAGGTTTATTTGCCGGGACTTTGATCTGCTCCTTGTAGATACCCGGCTTGATCGCTATCACAAACCTCTTCGTATTGTTCTCGGGCACTTTGTCGACAGCAGCCTGGACGGTTTTGAAATCACCGCTTCCGTCAGCAGCGACCGTCAGATCTGCCGGATGCTGCGCAAATCCACCGATCGAGAAAAGCACGATGAGTGCTGGAAAGATAAGAATAGGTTTCATCGATCCAAAAAAGATAAAAATGCGTCACATAATTTTTTAGGTTATGTGACGCGTCCGAGACATTGGGAGAAAGTCGAACTACTTCACGTTAGAACGTAAACCGTCCGCCGATCTGGATATCTCTCGGCGGCTGGCGAACGGGAGCGTTAGTAAATCCGAAGCTACCCAAATAGTTGGTCACGCCACCTGTAGCGGTCGGAAGAGTATTCGGCGTGACGGTCGGTGAGCTGAAGTAAGGATTATTCAGCAGGTTGATCGCGTCAACGCGGATCTGGAACTTCATCCCCTCGCGGATCCGGAAATTCTTCGAAAGTCCAACATCAAGTTTCAGGAAACGCTGGTTGCGTAAGCCGTCGACCGTCAATGGGAAGTTACGTAGAACGACCGTCGAGCCACTCGTGTAATTGTTGGCAAATCCCGGCGTGTTGGCAGATGACTGAACACCGTTCAAATAGAAACCCGAGATATCCCATGCAGGAATGTCTACGCCGTATCGACGCCCTTGATCATCTTTCTTGCCAAGCATGCTCTTAAGTTGGCTAGGATCGCCGTTGTAATATGCGTTCGGGAATAGCAGCGGCTCACCGCTCTGCCACTCATAAATCCCCTGGACCTGCCATCCGCCTAGGAAAGCATCGACAACCGGATTCCAGTTGCTGAAATACTCTCTTCCTTTACCTACAGGCAATTCATAAATTCCCGAGAAAGTGAATCTGTTCGGGCGTTCGTTAGGTGAAATGTATTCCGTAAGCTCGGTATCTTGCGGATTAAGATACTGGTTCTTTAAATGCTCCCGCGACCAGGTGTACGAACCGTTCAAGGACAGTCCTTTGGTAAACCTCTTTACGATCTGGAACTGGAGCGAATTGAAGTTGCTGGTTCCGTTGTATTCAGTAACGGCAAGGTTACCATACTGGGGAAACGGAGTCAGCAGTCGTCGGCGCTGGATCGTGCTTGCCGCCCAGGTGCCTCCATCCGGTATCAAAACGGCACTACCAATGGTGCGAAACGGATTGGGGACTGTCGCATTCAGATACGAATTAGCTGCCGTAATGTCCGCTACGATGGTCGCTGGATTTATGTTCGCAGGATCGATAAGACATGGGTTTCCATTATCAAAACGACGGCACTCCCGAGGAATAGCGTTGAGTTCGCGATTTACCTCGAGATTCGATCCCCGAGAATAGATATAGGTCGCCTCCACAGCAAGGCCGCGCCAGATCTCGCGCTGGATGCCGATAACGAACCGCGTGTAATTAGCATTCTCCCGGCCGTTTGAAAGAACTACACTTGTTGGCCCGCTGTTGTTCGACGATGTAACGTCCCGTCCGGTAAACGTCATCAATCCTTGAGCATTACCCGGCGAAGCAGCGATCCCGTTCGGGAAGGCATTCGCCAAATTTGCGATGAACGTAAAGCCGTTATCGTTAGATGGAACGAAGAGAGTCGGCGACGAGTAGCCCGGCTGGAAAACAACGTTCTGAGTGATGATCTGGAACGGAGAGGTAAATATTCCGAATCCTCCACGAATGACGGTTTTGCTATCCGGCGCATACGAGAATCCTAAACGCGGCTGCCAATTGTTGGTATCAGTCTTCTGATTTGATGTCGTCGAATCGTTGGCGAAGACCAATCCCCCGGAAAGATTTTGGAAGGTCGTGATCGGGACGCCTGTAGGAACATTCGCATTGTAATTGGCTAGAGCCTGGGCCCTGACCGGGCTTGCGACGACGCGGTCGAAATCGATCACCATCCGGCCCTGTTTTTCGGTATATCCGGTCTCAAACTCGTAACGAATTCCGAGATTGAGCGTCAACTTCGAATTAACACGGAAATCATCATGGAAAAAGAAGCCGTGATAGAGTGACGTAACGTCATAGACCTGGGGGTTATCGATCAGGCTGGTAGAGCTTGCAACGGGTAATCCCAATAGGAACGAAGCAAGGTCGCGGCCCGGAGCATCGCGCAGCGTAGAACTCGAGTTTGAGGCGGGCATCGTGTACGTTCCCTGGAAAAGGAACCGTCCCGCCGCATATCCGTCATAATCAAAAGTTTCGTGCAGGTGGCGAAAATCATAGCCATACTTAAAGGTATGATCTCCCCAAATTTGTGTAAGCACCGGTTGAAAGGTTAGCACGTCAAACGGGCGTACACGTCCATTGTTGTAGTCCGCCCGTAGCGAGCCTACCGTCATGAAGCTTCCCTGTGACGTATTCGTAAAATCGAATCTAGGAAAAACGTTTTCCTGACGCGAGGCAGGTATGCCGGTAAATCCGAGATCCGCCGCCGTGGGCTGGCCATCTTGAAATCTAAAGAGTTTGAACTGGCTAAAGCTGCCGCGAACGTCCAGAATCAAATTCGAGGACAAGGTTGACGTCCAATCTAAATTTCCACCGTTATTGCGACGATTTTCAAATCCCTGGAAAATCGATCCCGGTTCCATTGTTAGGTTGTACCGATCCTCGGTATTACGGCTGTGATACCACTTCCCAAAAATATGGTTATTGGCATTGATGTTATGGTCTATCCTTGCCATATACGACCTGTAAGGCCGGTTAAGGTTTTGGTCGGTGATGAAGTTCTGCTGGGTTCCAGAAAGATTCGGCATTGGGAAGTTCTTCATGAACGCCAGAGCCGGCTGGTAAATTAGGCCCTGCGTGATGATGTTCCCCGCAAATGGATTCCGGCACACGGTGTTAAGCGTTCCTGTCGTGCCACAGGAACTATTTCCCATGAACCTGTCAAAAGGGTTGTAGATGACCGTGCTCGGGAGAAGCTCTGAAAAATCTCCCGTCCGCATTTTTGCGGTCGGAACCGAATAAGTGGTCGTCTGCGCAACATTGTCCTTTTGCCGCTCAAAGGAAAAGAGGAAAAACGTCCTGTCCTTGCCGTTATAAAGGCCGGGAATATAAACCGGGCCGCCGAGAGTAACGCCGTACCGATCATATTTCCGTCCCGGACGCTCAAGGCCTGCTGAGTTATTGAAGAAATTGTTCGCCGTCCGGCTCTTATCACGATCGTAAAGGTAAGCTTCGCCACGCAGCTTGTTGGTTCCGCTCTTTGTCGCCACGTTGACAGTAGCGCCAGCGGTGAAACCCATCTGCGCGTCAAAGCTATTGGTCTGAACCTTGAATTCCTGCGTTGCTGCGGATGGCGGAGTAAAGGCAACCTGACCGTCATAGGCTAGATTTGGCGAACCATCGAGGGTTACAACGTTTCCGCCCGAACCGTTGACCTGATTGCCCTGGGTACCGTTGCTGCGAAAGCCGGCAAGATTTCCGTTTGCGGTCGGACCCTGGAAGTTCGGGTCGCCTGTGTAAACCATACCGGGAGCCTGTGTCGCAAGCACGTAGGGAGCTCCTTCGGAAAGGGGCAACTCCTCTATCTGCCGCTGGCTCACCGAGGTTCCTGTTGTAACAGATCCCCGTTCGATGAGTTCGGTGTCGGCAAGGATATTTACCTCCGCAGACGCGCCGATCTCCATTTTGAAATCAAGCGAAAGCTTGTCGTCCACCTTAACCTCGACCTTTTCGCGAGTCGCGGTCTTAAAGCCGCTTCCGGTCGCGGTTATCGTGTAAACGCCGGGAGCCAGGAACGGGACCGTGTATGAGCCCGCTCCGTCCGTGGTCGTGGTTTTAGAAATGTTTGTATCGTTGTTCTTGACGACCACAGTGGCTCCAGCCACTGCAGCCCCGTTCGGATCTGTTACGGTGCCCGCGATAGTTCCGCGAAAATCCTGTCCGTAAACGCCCGAAATAAACAACAATGCGATCGCAACTGTAAGACCTGCCAGCCTCACTCGCAAACTTGTTCGTGTCATAAAGCTTATTTCCTTTCTAACTTTTATTCTTAATAAGGCCAGGTCAAAAATCTTAATTGGTTTTACCAATTATTGCAAGGTAACCTTTTCTGGATTACTGGAAATGCTTCGTTAATCGAACAATCTATCCAGAAAAATGGAAAATTCTTGCGATTTTTTGAAATTTGGACAACTGGCGAAAACCAAAGCGTCTTTACCAATTGGACTTGGCCACGCAAAGGGGTTTTACCAATTAATGAAAAGGCAAGTAGCGTTCCGCGCGATCAAAACAGATCCAGCTGTTGTCCCGGTGCGGCCATCGACTGCTCTTCAGCTCTCGAAAGGTCCTGGACCGCATTGATACAAATGCCCGAATAAGCACAGCGCGAACACTTTTGAGATGACGGATCCGCATCGAAATCACCGGCCATTATCGCGTCGATCATTTTGTCTGCCGCTTCTCCGGCTTCGGTCAGCTGTTGAGCAGGGAATTCATAGAGCCGCGAATCACGAAGGTTTGCCACAAATGCCCTCGGCTTATTGAGAGCTTTGGCATAAGCCCATAGCTGGAAACGATAGGTCTCCGGATCGGATGCATAACCGGTCTTGTAGTCGAGGACGAAATCTCCTCCAACCAGGTCTGCCGACCCCAGGATCTGGATTCCGCGATACTCGAATGAAAATAGTCTTTCCCGCTCGAAGCCTTTTTTCTGAAACTCTTTGAATACCGGATCAGTTCGAAATCGGTTCGCAAGTTCCAGAGCCTCAGCAACAAGCTCGGCCCGGGCACCTTCCGCGATACGTGCCAACTCCTCTGTACCTTGAATATTGAACTGAAGGGCTTTGTGAGCAATGGTGCCGACCTTTCTGGCGCGGGCCTCGCCTTCCCCTAAACCCGGGTGGCCTTCAACGTACGCGTACATGAATTTCTTCGGGCAAGCGGCGTATTCCGTCAAACTGGTCGGAGTGATGGTTGCCAGGCCGATATTGATCGGTTCAACGTTCTTAAAAGAAGGAGTTTCGAACTGAGGCAGATCTCGAGGGATCGACGGAACGGCATCCTCCCTAATGAAGGGAATGCAGATCCGGGGTATTTGAGCCTGTTCGATAGCAGGCAAAAGAAACTCGATCGGCGCGCCCGTTTTCGTCGCGAATCCCGAGGTCAAAACTACCCGGTCGCGCGCACGCGTGACCGCGACGTAGAGCAGACGTTTTTCTTCCTCATGCTCCCGTTCCTCGGAACGCCGTTTTATGATCTCAAAGATCGCAGGTTTAACTTTTGTTCCGGCCGCATCCTCGATCTCAAATGCAACACCGAGATCGCTGTCTATCTGCAATGTGTCGCCCCAATCCTCCGTTGTCCCGGAGAGATCTGGAACAAACACGACGGGCCATTCCAAGCCCTTAGCGTTGTGAATAGTTGTAAGCGTGACAGCATCACCCGCGTCAAGCGGCGGCCTAGGGATCTTGTTATCTCCAGACGCGAGGGCCATTAGCTGGCGGACAGTTCCAAAGAGATCACTCCTTCCGCTACGGCTGATCTCTCGAAGGAGCGAGATCATTCCCATCCAGTCCGCTTCCCTGCGATCGCCCTGAGGAAGATTGGCGATAACTGCCGTATAGCCTGTTAGTCTGTCAGCCTCACGCAAAAGATCCTCTGGCGATAGCCCGTGCTTCAGTTCCAACAGAATCGTTAAAATGTCCCTTGCGCGTCCCACTTCATTGCCGGACTTCTGGATAAGGTGCCACCACGTCTCATCCTTACTTTTTGTCCTGGCTAGTTCATAAAGGACGCGATCGCTGACGGCAAAGAATGGGCTGCGAAGAATTGCTCCCAGTGAAATATTCTCGCTAGGATCGGTAAGAAAAGTGAGCATGGCGATGGCGTCGCTCGCCTCGCGGGTTTGGAGCAGGTTCCCTCCACCAGCGTTAACCGCCGGAATCCCTTCAG
>Ga0163161_10001590_pt1 | contig 16755 bp, 17 predicted proteins | sample S45metaG_FD_129847 | JGI IMG/M metagenome (GOLD analysis project Ga0163161, IMG submission 129847) | Switchgrass rhizosphere microbial communities from Kellogg Biological Station, Michigan, USA - S4-5 metaG | ecosystem: Host-associated > Plants > Roots > Rhizosphere > Soil | place: USA... | reverse complement strand
TGAGATTATCGAAATGATATTGACCGATGAACAGTATGAAGTATATGGTTTCTCTAATGTTAAAGATTTCATGGCTTTCGAGGGTAAGGCTTCACAGGATTTATATCTGCTTGATGTTAGGTTGCCTGATGGCAATGGTTTGAAGGTTTGCGATAACCTAAAAAGTAATGAAGAAACAAAACGCATACCCATTATGATGATGAGTGCCCACGCAGGCCTAAATGAAATGCGGCGAAGCTGCAAGGCAGAAGATTTTATTGCCAAACCCTTTGATATTTTTGACCTGCTTAAAAAAGTTGATTTCCAATTAACCCACTATACTGATCGCTAACCTTAATACTCTTTTTCGGAATAATACTTACAGGTATCAAACATTTGTATAACCTTGCTGTTACAAAAGGTAGACTGAACATTAAAATGCTCCTTCTAAATATAGAAACCCTTCACTTTAACGTCTATCGATCACTATAAATCGTTATAACAACAATGGAAAATACGTTCGGAAAGAATATTATTCCCGATAATGATATCGAGCGTATTGAAGCCCTCAAACGTTACAGGATATTAGATACACCACCCGAAAATGCCTTTGATAATATTGCGAAGCTGGCCACGCAAATATTTAATGTGCCCATTTCATTAATTTCACTAGTTGATGCCGAACAGGTTTATTTTAAGGCCAATGTGGGCATGGGCAGTGCCCGAACTGCTCAAAGGGGGGTAAGTGTATGTTCACTCGCTGTTTTGGACCAGGAAGTAACGGTTTTTGAAAACGCACCGGAAGAACCCTGTTTGCTCACCAACCCCAATGTAGCGGGTAGCTTTGGTTTAAAATTCTATGCAGGCGCGCCATTAACTACAGCCGATGGTTTCAGGATTGGCACACTGTGCATTATAGATAAAACACCACGGAAATTCGATGCACAGGAAAGGGCCATTATGGAACGCATGGCCAAAATAGTGATGGATGAAATTGAGCTCCGTCTTTCTTCGATTAGTGAAATAGAAAAACAGCACGAGTTAATGGAAGAGTTTGCGGCAGCTAACGAAGAACTGTTGGCCGCTAACGAAGAACTGATGCGTAGTCAAAAGGAAATAGAGGGACTTAATGTCGAGTTATCCGAAAGCAATGAAGAAATTACGGTTGCCAATGAAGCGCTTTTATCGGCGAACGATGCATTAAACGTAACCCAGAATAGTTTACTGTTGTTAAACGCAAAACTGGCCGAAAGCGAAAACCTAAAAAATATGGCTATAGAGCAGGCCGATTTGGGGATATGGTATATTGACGACGAAACAAGAGCATTTATTCCTTCACTGCGCTTAAAACAGTTTTTTGGTTATCAGGAACATGAAACCATGCCATATGAAGCTGCTGCAGAACAGATAAGGGAAGATTATCGGGCGAAAATAATCGAGGAAATTAATCAGGCTTTCTTAGGCAATAAATCATATGATCTAGAATATCCGATTATCGAATTAAGAACCAAACGGCAACGTTGGGTAAGATCGACAGGGAAACTGAACCCAACCAGAAAGGGGAAAAAATCTTATTTTTCCGGTACCGTAATGGACATTACCGAACAAAAAGAAAATGATCAGCGTAAAAATGATTTTATCAGCATGGTAAGTCACGAACTCAAAACACCCCTAACCTCAATGGGTGGTTATATTCAGGTATTACAAATGCGTGCCCATAAGATCAAGGATACTTTTAGCGGGAACATTCTGGATAGGGCTTACATCCAAACCAAAAAGATGAGTACCCTGATAGATGGTTTTCTGAACATGAAAAGGGCAGAAACGGGAAAAATACCCATCAACCTGAGGCTATTTGATATGGCCGATCTGGTAAGAGAGGCAGAGATCGAATCGCTGGCTACCATATCCTCACACCGTATTATTTTTGCACCTGTTGAACATACCCCTGTTAATGCCGATAGAGATAAAATAGGACAGGTAATTACGAATCTCATTAACAATGCGGTAAAATATTCATTACCGGGTTCTACCATTAATGTAGCCTGCGTTACCATAAATCAAACTGCCCAGGTAAGCGTTAAAGATGAAGGCATGGGAATCCTGCCTGCTGATCAGGAGAGATTATTTGATCGTTTTTATCGGGTAAATAGTAAGCAGATGGCCAACATCAGTGGTTTTGGCATCGGTCTTTATCTGTGTGATGAAATCATCAGAGGGCACTGCGGAAAAATCTGGGTAGAAAGCGAACTTGGTGTAGGATCTACCTTTTATTTTAGTCTGCCCCTCTAAATCATGATAAATGACCTCAGATTGTAAGGACTGCCTTCAGTTGAGACGCAAAGCATTAGCCACGGTGACACTGATTAACAGAGAACATGATTCATTTTTTGTGTTTCAGTGACAAGCAGTTCACCATAAAGCTTTCCAAAATGGGGAGATAATCTCAATGGAGAGCAAGCTATTATTCATCAATATTTTTTTACATTTTTTAAAACAATATACATAGGGGAGTTGTTCTATTGTTACATCTACCGTAAAACATGAACAAAACAGACTTTGCACAGCAAGGTCTGTTTTTGTTTTGACCCCATTTTTAGACAGATAATTGCCAGTAGGAACGATGGCCAGATTGTTGTAGACCTGATACCGAATTTAGCATATTTCTATGACACATTTTAACCAGAAAATTGTTCAGTTTGTATTAGCCACAGGGCAATCATCATTTCATCATCAACATGATTTAAAAGAATAAAAATGGATTTACAATTAAAGGATAAAACAGCTTTTATCAGCGGATCTACCGCTGGTATTGGATTCGCAATTGCCGAAAGTTTGTTAAAGGAAGGTGTAAAAGTAATTATCAATGGCCGATCGCAAGAGGGGGTAGAGGAAGCGGTTAAGGCGTTAGAAGGTATTGCCGGGAACGGATTGGTGTCGGGCATTGCCGCCGATTTTTCTAAAGCCGAAGAAGTAAGCAACCTCATTGCAAAATTGCCGGAAGTCGATATCCTGATCAACAACGCCGGAATCTTCGAGCCTAAAGCATTCGAAGAAATCAGTGATGAAGATTGGTTCAGGTTTTTTGAAGTTAACGTAATGAGCGGCATCCGCTTGTCTCGCGAGTTGTTCCCAAAAATGCTAAAGAAAAACTGGGGGCGGATTATTTTTATCTCCAGCGAATCGGCCGTATTTATTCCGGATGAAATGATTCACTACGGCATGACTAAAACCGCACAGCTGGCCGTTAGCCGTGGTTTGGCTGAACTGACACAAGGTACCCAGGTAACCGTAAATTCAATTCTGCCCGGCCCTACTAAGTCAAAAGGTGTGGGCGGTTTTATCGAAGATCTGGCCAAAAAAGGAAACATTAGCATAGCAGAAGTAGAAGCCGATTTCTTTAAAAATATGCGGCCAACTTCATTACTGCAACGTTTTTTGGATGTGAGCGAAATTGCCAACGCCGTTACTTTTTACGTGAGTCCGCTGGCTTCTGGAACCAATGGCGCAGCGATCAGGGTAGAGGGTGGTTTGGTGAGATCGATATTGTAAGACGATAAAACCGTTTAGCTATTGACGTACCCGTTTGGAAACGAGCGCAAGCCAGGTTATTTCTGCTAATGCCCGTTTCCAACGAGCGTTGACTGGTTAATCGTTTAAAATGATAAAATCGTTTTGCTATTGATGCACCCGCTTGAAAACGAACATACGCCAGGATTATCAAAATGTAAAACAATTAGCCCTTTCTATCATTCATTGCTCATTTCCGTATAAAATATTTATTTTTCTCTCCCATAGGGGTAAGTGTGCAGTTCGTTGTCTCATTTTAAAAATAGACAGAAATGAACAGCACTTTGACAAAAATTAAAAACAGATTCGCCACAAATACCAACCTGAAAAAAATAGCAGGGATTAAGGTATTGGGTTTGGTAATATTGATCAGCACCAGCTTAAACAGTTTTGGGCAGGATAACAAAAAAAATAGGGTAAATATCGGTTTGGTATATCCGATCAGTACAAACGGTACACGCGCCGCGCTAGATACAAATGTATTTTCGTTGAACCTGTTGGCTGGTGTTTCGGCAGCAGAAAAGGGAATCTCTTTTGCCGGCCTTTCCAATATCATCCGTAAAAATGCAAGTGGTACACAGCTGGCCGGTTTTTCCAATCACATTGGTGGCCAGGCACAGGGCGCACAATTTGCGGGATTTATGAATACGTACGGTGGCGGCAATGGTGTGGCAATAGCCGGTTTTACCAATATCTCTACAGGAAATAGCGGCGCTCAAATCGCTGGTTTTATGAACTGGACCGCTAAAAATGTGTCTGCCGTACAAATTGGCGGTTTTATGAATAAGGCTGCGGATGTAACGGGATCACAGATTGCAGGTTTTATCAATATCGCCAGGAAAGTGAAGGGTGTTCAGCTGGCTGGTTTTATTAATATTGCCGATAGCAGCAACTACCCGATCGGGATCATCAACATTGTTAAAAACGGCGAAAAGAGTATTGCTTTAACCACCAATCAAAATTTAACCACCATGGCCACTTTCAGGTCGGGCGGTAAAGTACTGTATGGTATTATCGGTGCGGGTTATAACTTTAAAAACAAGGACGAGGTTTATGCTTTCGAAGCTGGCTTAGGGGCACATTTTTTCCAGTCAGAACATTTTAGGTTAAATGCCGAACTTATTGGAGGTTCATTGCAGAATTTTAAACGCGGTAATTATTTTAAATCTACCTTCCAGCTGATGCCTTCATTCAGAATAGGTCCTAATCTGGAAATATTCGCCGGGCCATCATTCAATTTTGTATCCACCAATACCGAAGAAGGCAAAACCCTGCAAAAACATTATGTAAAAACCTGGGATAAAAAAGACAATAGTCTGCACGGTTTATTCTTGGGTTATACAGGTGGTTTGGCGATAAGCTTTTAGTAATTATTGGATGAGAGAATGTTGGTCTTGCGCGACTCCATCATTCTCGCCTTCAAAATTCACTCCTTACAAAAACAAACCTATATTTGATTACAATTAATTCAGTGGCCTTAACAGCAGTAGCTTCCGGAATTGCACATCGGTACGATGATGAAACCGCATTTGAAACATTATTCAAAACGCATTATAATGCCCTGCATGCTTATGCACAGGTGATCTTAAAAGACGAAGATGTTGCCGAAGAGATTGTACAGGGCATGTTCCTGAAGTTTTGGGAAAAAAGGGCAGGCCTGAACATACAGTCGATAAAAGCATATCTCTATAAATGCGTTTACAACGACAGCTTAAATTACCTTAAGCAGGAAAAAACGAAAAGTAAATACCAGGATTTTACTGTACACACCATGAACACAGAACATGAGCCTGCCTCACTAAAAGTTGAACTAAGCGAGCTGCAACAGCATTTAAGGGAAGCCTTAAACCATCTGCCCGAACAATGCCGTACCATTTTTCAAATGAGCAGGTTTGAGGAACTGAAATACCGCGAAATAGCCGATCATTTAGGTCTCTCGATCAAAACGGTAGAAAACCAGATGGGTAAGGCCTTAAAGATCCTAAGGCTTAAACTGGCCGATTTCCTGGTATTGGTTTTACTGGGGCTATGGTACTATAAGGATTTTTTTAATTAGAAAGAAGAAAGCGCATGACTGATGAATTATTGATGAAATTTCTTCTAAAAGAAAGTACTGTAGAAGAAAACAAAAAGGTAGAAAAGTGGCTACAAGCTGCGGAGGCCAATACAAAACATTTTGCACAGCTGGAAACCATCTGGGAGCTAAGCAACACCTTAAAAAATGAAGGCAAAAGGGACGAAGAGCTGGCCTGGGCAAGCTTTAAAGCAAGGAGAGAAGGCTTAAAACCACAGGGAGGAACCATAAAACCGTTAAATGCCCCCAGGCTTTGGTTAAGGATTGCTGCGGTATTGTGTATTGCTGTGGGGGGATGGCTGGGATACAGTTTATTCGGCCCCGGAAATTATACTGAATTAACGACTAAACAAGAGATTCGTATAGATACCTTGCCCGATGGATCAGCATTGACGCTGAACAAGAATACCAATATCAGTTATGCCGGTAATTTTAAGAACAACAGAAAGCTGAAACTGGTGCAGGGCGAGGTGTTTTTTGATGTGGCCAAAGATAAAAACCATCCTTTTGTAATCGGTATCGACCGGGTAAGTGTAGAAGTGGTGGGTACCTCCTTCAACATCAAACACCTCCAAAAAGATACCGAAATTAATGTAGAAAGCGGAATAGTTAGGGTCCGCTTTGCGAATCAGGAAATCAAACTTTACAAAGGCGAAAAAATCCTCATTACCAGCAATGAAGGTAAACTGGCAAAAGAACAAAGCACCGATCAGTTGTACAACTATTATAGAACCAGAATATTCCAGGCCAATAATATCCCATTATCAAAACTGATAAATACTTTGAATGAAGCCTATGGAACCAATATCACTTTAGATCAAAAGGCAAAGTCATTAACGATCAGTACCACTTTGAGAATGGGTTCTATAAACGAGAACCTGAATATTATCTGTGAAACTTTAAATTTAAGCATTACCCGTAACGGCGATAACATTTTGCTGTCTGATAAACATTAATGAGAAATACACTGGTTATTTTATTGCTCTTTATTTCGGGCTACTGTATGGCACAGGTTACTATGGTAGATTACCGCAGGAATTTATCAAAAGGGGTTACGCTAAACGTTAAGCAAGAGCGGGTAAGCACTGTTTTGCAAATGATGAGTAAGTCGGGCGGATTCTATTTTTCTTACAATGGCGTTTTGTTCAGGCAAGACAGTCTGGTAAGTTTGAATGTTAAAAACGTCCCCGTCCGTGAAGTTTTAGACCAGCTATTTGAGGGGAAGGTAGATTATAAAGAAAACGCCGAATATATTATTTTGCGTTATGCTGTGAATCATTTTACCATCGAAGCAGAACATATTGCCAATGGCGACAATGAATATGCGATCAGTGGCTATGTGATCGATACCCGCACTGGAAATAAGGTGAAACAGGCCAGTGTGTACGAAAAGAGATTACTCCAGGCAGCACTTACCGATAACAATGGGTATTTTACGCTACGCTTTCGGGGCGAACACAGTGGCGTAGTTTTAACAGCCAGTAAAGAAACTTACCGCGATACCGCATTGGTTTTTTTGGCCGATATCAACATTAAACCCACAAAGTATGAGGATCCCAATAAAGAGCGTGGTGCCTTCTTTTCGAACACCTTCGGTGGACGGGGAATCTGGCGGTTTTTGCTCTCTTCCAAACAACGGATCCAGAACATGAATATCCCTGATTTTTTTGCACAGACCCCTTTTCAGGCTTCATTTACACCAGGACTAAGCTCACATGGCAGCATGAGCTCGAGTGTAATCAATAAGGCCTCTTTAAATATCCTTGGAGGCTATACTGCCGGCACAGATGGTGTAGAGGTTGCGGGTGTTTTCAACCTAACCAAGGGCGATATCAAAAAAATCCAAATGGCAGGTTTGTTCAATATCGTGGGCGGATCGGTGGAGGGAACGCAGCTTTCGGGCGCTTATAACGACGTAAACCTCGATATGGATGGTGTGCAGATAGCGGGCCTGTTAAACAGGACAGATGGCAAGGTTCGGGGCGTTCAACTGGCCGGGGCAGGCAATGCTGTAAAAGATGTAAAAGGGGCACAGGTAGCGGGATTGATCAATCTGGGTAAAAATATAGCTGGTGTGCAATTGACTGGTGTGCTCAATAAAACTAACGGCCGTTTAAAGGGAGCGCAAATTGCGGGGCTTGTTAATTATGCCAAAAAGATGGATGGCTTTCAATTGGGTGTGGTTAATCTGGCCGATTCCTCATCAGGCGTCAGCATCGGTTTAATCAACCTATCCGGCAACGGCTATCGTAACATAAGTGTTTATACCAATGAGGTGATCAATACCAATATTGCCTTTAAAACCGGGAATGCCAATCTGTACAGTTTACTCATTGCCGGTAAAAACTTTTCAGACACCGCTCAGGTGCTTACATTTGGTTTGGGCCTTGGTCACGATTTCGTACTGAACAAACGCTTCTCCATCGCAGCAGAAGGCACCATCCAATCGATATACCTGGGGAGTTTTGAGGAAGTGAACAATCTGTTTAGGCTGCAAAGCCATTTTCAGGTGAATGTATTACCGCGACTTACCGTTTTCGGCGGACCCGCATATTCTTATTATATAAGAGGCACATCAGATGGCACTTCTGCCAATCATTATAAAAAAGAATTTGCACCCAGTCGGCATCGCGATTTTAGTAATGGTGCGCAAGGCTGGTTGGGCTGGAACTTTGGACTTACGGTTTCTTTATAACATCAGTTACCGCTGTTCATCTACAAATACTTTCTTTACCGCATTCAGGTATCCATAACCAAAAACATTGTCAGGCTGGAGATAACTGGTTTCCGTCCATTCGTTCCAGCTGTTGATGGTAATTAAGGGCACCTGTTTTGGATGCGCATCGGCATAGGCTTTGGCCATGCGTAAGCCCTTTTCGAAGTTTTCGGGGGTATTGTTTCTCACCACCGCGCTTTTCCCGGTACGCGGGCTATTGTCCCAGCCTACGCTGATGTGCGGGTAATACACAAATTCGAAAGTGGTATCGATGCGTGCCCATTCTTTTTTTACCCCTTCAAGGATGTTTAGATAATCATCGTTTACATTGGCGAAATGACAGAACTGATAATGCGTTGCGCTGGTGAAACCCAGTTTCTTTACAAATGCATTTTCGGGGTTCTGGGTTTTACTCCCATCAAAACCACTATGGTTCATATTGATCGACCACATGGTTAACTGCAATTCCAGTCCAGGAAAGCCTGCTTTTTTTGTTTCGCGTTTAAACCATTTTAATGCGTCTTCAGCCTGTTCCACTCCACCCAGCCCCTCAATGAGCTGTGGCATATCATAGATCATAAAAACCGGTTTCCCGTCTATTTTGTAATATTGCGGCAGTTTGAAATACTTTTCAATATTCCGCTTACAGATTTTTTCGAAGTCTGCACGACTCACCTTTCCTGTCCAGATCACATTATTTTCATTGTATTTATTTAAACGGGTATCCCAGGTATTTACCACATCATGGTTGGCCCACATCAGGTAAAATTTCATCTGATCTTTATTGCCGGCTTTTAAAAAACCGTTATCCAAAGTAGTTTCCATAAAGGGCCTGCCGTCATACCAGTACCAGTCGAAAATAAATACATTTACCCCATGTGTTACCGCCTGGTTAATTTCCATCGACATTACAGCAGGATCTGCCTCGTTAACCGGTCCCCATAATGGTTTTCTGTTCCAGTAATGACCAGGGAAACGTTCCTGCATATTCACCACCGTTTCCCACTCCCCGTTTCCTGCCGGCCAGAACGGGCGCAACCTGGGGTCGTCGCTTGCATAGGCAGGATAGAGAAAAGCAGCTACATCATAAGGTCTTTTAGTTGCTGTGGTTTTGGTTTGTGCAAACAAAATATTTGTTAAAAGAAGGTTGCAGACTAAAAACAGGAGCTTAAGGTATTGGTTTCCTATCATGTTATAATTGAGGATTTGGCTTCGATGTGAGCTCAAATATAAATTTAATCCAATGGAAGTATCAATGCCCTGTGTAACAAATTCTTTGGGTTATCGCTACTGAGCAATTCAAGCTGATATTGAAAGAATCTACTTCGTTTTGTTTATATTTGAGTATACATTTTTAAGTTATGTTGTTATTCGCAGTTCCGCTATATTTTATTGCCTTTTTCGGTTGGATCTTGTATGCCGCCTTTGTAAAGAAAAACCTGAAACAAAATATGCCGATGGTTTATTTTGGGGGTGTGTTTAGCTTAATCTGGCTGGTGATTGTAACCATCTCCTATATTTAACAGCAATATGAAGGGATGTCGCAAAAATTAGAAGTATGGCAGAGAGGAGCACTGCCCGAAATTGATCCCTTACTCCAGCCGGTTGCCCATGCACTGTTACAAGCCAGGGAAGAGATTGCAGAGTACATGGAGGGGTTTCCCGTAGTTTTATTGTGGATCCGGCCTGCCGGAATGGCCGCTACAGGTTTTCACCTTCAGCATTTAAGTGGCGTACTCGATCGGGTATTTACCTACGCCCGGGCACAAGGCCTTTCCGAATTTCAGTTTGCGCAATTGGCCGAAGAAGGCACCGACAAGGCAGGTGGCTATACCGTAGCCGATCTGGTCAACCGTTTCAATACCCAGGTAGATCTCGCATTAGAACAGTTAAAAAACACGGATATAGCAACCTTGCCCGATTTTAGAGGTGTAGGCCGCGCAGGGCTTCCATCAACCGTGATTGGTTTGTTGTTCCATGCAGCAGAGCATACGATGCGCCATGTTGGGCAGCTGATGGTGACGGCGACTGTGGTGAAAAGGGATGATAATCTTTAAGATAGGTAGCCTGGCATAATAGGATGTCAATTTAGTCGCAATCTGCGTTATAATCGTTCTTGGAAAGCAGGAACAGGTGCTTTTGGGTGAATACAGTCCCGCTCCCGCTTCTGCCGGTTGAAATAACCGGCATCTCGCTTCGATCGCCTGCCTGCTACAGGCAGGGGTTTAGGTGGCGTGGTAAGTGGTTGTATTAGGGACTGCAGGGCAGAAAAAAGAAATCGATTATCGGGCAGCATGTCATTGAACCTTCAATTTAGCAACAGCACTTCGACTTAAACCCCCTGCCTATTATAGCTACCATTAGTACACACCTGTCTTGTATTGATTTTTAGGCATTTTGCTAGCTCCCGTTAATAAACCAATGGCTTTACCGAAGAACACCGTCAATCCCAAGGGCCGGAAGAATCAAAAAAACAGTTGCAGAATAGGGCAATTGGCAACTGCAAACCTGAAACGCAGTGGTTTTGTATTCATGAGTAGTATTCAACTTATCCAAGAATTTTGAACACAAAACAAAGTGCCGCTGTTTTTTTGATGTGTAGGGATTGTGCAAAAGGCCCCTTGCTGGATTGACAAAGCGCTTTGGGTACTTTGGCGCTCCAAAGTACCATGCCTCCGCGGGATAGAGCGGAAAAAAACAATATTTATAGGTAGATACTAATTTTTTAGAATTAGTATCATTTAATATCTAGACGATCGTCTTAAGAATGTGTGTTCAAAGCAAATTTAGTTTACAAAGATGTGCCCTAATAGTGGCCGTTGCAGGTGGGTGATAGGAGCAGGCATCGAACGTAGTGAGATAAAGCGGATAGCAGGATTAACGTAAAAAAAGGCTTTTGCAACTGCTTTCCAAAATAACGATGAATCTCAAATTTTATGCTATTTGCGGAACTGATGAATCCTCTTTCTGGTTGATCTGCTTCCTGTACATATTTCCCCAGTCAGACATGGCATCCAGCATGGGTTTCATCGATCGGCCCAAATCTGTTAGCTGATATTCTACCCTTGGCGGCACCTCGGGGAAAACCACACGCGTAATAATCTGGTCCTTCTCCAGTTCTCTCAATTGCGCCACTAGCATGCGCTCGGAAATGCCTTCAATATCTTTTTTAAGTTCGCCATAACGCATGGTGCCATAGGATAAACGGCACAATATGGCCGGTTTCCAACGCCCGCCGATTACGGCTAATGAAGAAGACATGCCACAACTGTCGATCATCATTCTTTCGTTTAAAGCATTGGTTGAAGTTTCTTTTCTCATTTCTTACTTATTTGTTAGTACCTAACAATTTGCTGCTTACCTGCAAATGTAGAGTATCTCTTTTACTTTAGCGGAAAATTTAAAAAAATCATGAAAAAATTAACAGATAAAGTAGCCCTGGTAACCGGAGGAAGCCGGGGTATAGGTGCCGCAATTGTAAAAAGATTGGCTGCCGAAGGCGCAAAAGCAGTATTCACCTATGCCAGTTCGCCAGAGAAGGCTTTGGCTATTGTAGCCGAAATTGAGGCTGCGGGTGGCGTGGCCGTTGCCCTTAGAGCAAGCAGTGCTGTACCAGCAGAAGTAACTGCAGCGGTAGCTAAAACGATTAATGATTTTGGCCATATCGATATCCTGATCAACAATGCAGGTATTTATGTGGGTAAAGCTTTTACCGAACACACACTCGAAGATTATAACGAAATTATGGCCGTGAATGTACAGGCGGTTTTTGTAGCGGCTTTGGCGGCAGTAAAGGGAATGCCTGAAGGTGGCCGGATTATTACGATAGGCAGCAATATGGGCGATAACGCTATAGGTCCCGAAACCACTTTGTATACCATGAGCAAATCGGCACTGCAAGGTTTTACCCGTGGATTGGCACGCGACCTGGGTGCGCGGAAAATTACCGTAAACCTGATTCAGCCAGGACCGATTGACACCGATATGAACCCCGCAAATGCACCGCTGGCCGATTTCCTTAGAACGCGCCTGGCATTGCCAGAGTATGGTGCTGTTGAAGATATCGCTGCATTTGTAAACTTTATTGCCAGTGATGAAGCGAAGTACATTACGGGTTCATTTTTAACAATTGATGGTGGGCTGAACGCTTAAGGCGATGAGTGATGAGGATATTGGCCGGGATTACAAATCCCGGCTAACTGAAAGGATTACAAATCCCGACCGATATTAATTCTATTTATAGTACCTGATGAAAACAAGATGATGTCAGACGGGATTACAAATCCCGACTAACAGGCAACGATTGATGGTGGACTGAACGCTTAAGGCGATGAATGATGAGGATATTGGCCGGGATTACAAATCCCTGCTAACTGAAAGGATTACAAACCCCGACTAACAGACCAGGCGGATTAAATCATTTTGCTGTTAACCGCATACGAAAGCGCCTCTACCATGTTGCTCACTTCCAGACGTTCAAAAATCCGCCTTCTGTAATACTTCACGGTATCGGGTGCTACAAATATTCTATCGGCAATCTGGTTAATGGTTAAACCTTGTGCATGCAGGCGCAATACTTCTATTTCCCTTTTGCTGAGTTTTGGTTTCTCCGATCTGTGCCAGATTTTACTTTGGATATCCAGTTCCCAGAAGTCTTCGGTTCCCTGTTTGTAGATACTGATATTGCCTGCCTGCTGGTGATGCGAAATGGAAACAATACATATCGCCTTCCACATCTTTCCTTCGCTGGTTAAAAACAATGGGGTAAGCTTGTGGTTGATCAGCATAGGTTTGCCTTCCTGATTGAGTAAATGGAAATCGTAGGAGATACTGTACTGTTTTTTCTCCTCGCCGGGCACTTTGGCAAAAAAATCAAAACCAGCTTCGTTGATCAGGTTTAACAGGACTAAATCTTTTTCCGGCACATTTTTAAAATAGAATCCGTAGCCCAATTTGAGTACCTCTTCTGCCGGATAACCACATAAAAACAATGGGTTTTCTGACACATACTCAAAAGCCATTTTTTCATAATCAATCACATACACACTCTCATAGGTTAACCTGGCAAAAGCTTTTACCACTTCGAGATAATTTTGCTGTTGAAGATAGTCGTCGTCTGATATTTTTTCAACCTTATTTTTGGTAAGCAGACCGGAGAGCTTGTTGTGTGTCATTTACGGGATGGCTTTACACAAATTTACACTAAAGTGTAGCCTTTGAAAATATTTTTGTATCCACTTTTACGGAAAAGATTTTGAACGATGAAAAAATGGTCTGAATTAAGCCTGGAAGAATTAAACAAAACCAGGTCAAAGTTAAAAGGTGCCTTAATTGGATTTATCATATTAGGCCTGCTGATCTGTTTAACATTATTTTTTTTGAGGTCAAAACTGGTAACCTTTATCCCGGTAATGGTGTTGCCCATCACCTGGTTACCGGTCTATATCTCCTTTAAATCGGTGAGTGATGAGATCAGGTTACGTCAAACGGAAAATATTAATCAATAAATTGTATGCTTCCCGAGCTGATAAATTGCAGAAACTGCAACCATGTTGTAAATAATCATTTCTGTGGCCATTGTGGCCAGCCCGCGCAGCTTAAAAGGGTCGACTGGCATTATGTGCTGCACGAAATTCAGCATGTGCTGCATTTTGAAAAAGGCATATTGTACACAATAAAAGAATTAATGGTAAGGCCAGGCCATAACATCAGGGCGTTTATTGCCGACAACCGGAGCAGGCTGGTAAAACCCATTCTCTTTATCATCATCACCTCATTAATCTATACTGTAATCGATCATTTCTTTCATATAGAACAAGGATATGTAAGTTACAGCAACAAAAAAGTATCAACCGCAGGTTTAATTTTCGGCTGGGTGCAAAACCATTATGGCTATGGCAACATGATTATGGGCATGTACATTGCCTTTTGGCTGAAACTGTTTTTTAGTAAATACGGGTACAATTTTTTCGAAATCTTAATCCTGCTCTGTTTTGTAATGGGCATGGGCATGCTCATCTTTGCAGTTTTCGCTGTTGTAGAAGGTCTGACAAAATCCGGACTGATGAAGATTGCAGGAATCACAGGGGTAGCCTACTGTACCTGGGCCATTGCACAGTTTTTTGACAAAAAGAGAACGGTAAACTATTTCAAGGCACTTGTGGCTTATGGTTTAGGAATGATTACTTTCAGCCTGTCGGTGATGTTTCTGGGCTTTTTGATTGATACTTTGATGAAACATTAGGACTTTACAGGCACCATTTCTTCATCATTTTCAGGATAACTATTGAAGAAATCTTCTATTTGTTTGATTTCAATTTTACTTAGATTGATGACGGCACCTTCCCATTTCCATTGTAGATTTTCATCACCACTTGAAATTAAGTAGCCTAAATAGGCCTTTTCGAAATCCTGATCGTGCTTAATCACCAGGTCCTTTCTTTCGAATTCCTTTGGTATTTCTATTTTATAGTCTGCTGCGTGTGCCCAAAACTCTTCCAGGATCAGGTGCTCATATAGATAGGCTTTGATCGGCGGGAGTAATGATGGTTTTTCTTTTGACTGGAACAATACAGGACTAATAATAATAAGCCGCGGTCCACGATCGGAGTGTAACGTAAAATGATTGGTTCTAACCATTTTGTAAAGGATTAATGGGCGATTACATCCGCTAAAAAAGGGTTGATCTGGATGTAAACAACCCGGGTATTGAGCACAAAATAATTCTGATTTTAAACCAATAAAAAAAACCGGTTCAGTCCCATCTTAGTGGGAAATACTGAGGATAATTTCAGTTTTTTCCAGCATGGATGGGGCTGATCTTGGCTTCCAGAAAAATAAGTGTTAATTTGGTATCCGGTAAAAACAATCGGGAAATTAACATTAATTAAGGGTATGAATACTGCTAACACGCATAACGAGCGCATCGCCAAAATGACCTTTTCTTCGGTTTATCCAATGTATGTAGCTAAAGTGGAGAAGAAAGGCAGAACAAAAACAGAATTGCATCAGGTGATGACCTGGCTAACGGGTTTTGATGACGTAGAACTACAAGCGCTCATCGATAAAAAAGTAACCTTTGAAGAATTCTTCCAAAAAGCTACTTTAAATCACAAGGCCCACCTCATCACCGGATTAATCTGCGGGTACCGGATAGAAGAAATCGAAAATCCTTTAACCAAACAGGTGCGCTATCTGGATAAACTGGTTGATGAGCTGGCCAAGGGCAGGAAGATGGAGAAGATTTTGAGGGAGGCGTAGAACTATTGTACGACATTTAAAAATTAAATCCAAAAATGAGCATCTGAAAGTCTTGAAAATCAACAAAAATGAAACTTCATTATAAAATAGAACGCACATCAAAACTGGAAGCAAATGCTTTAAAAGAAAAAATACTTTTATGGTTAAATAAAGCCGATTATAATTTAATTAAGCAAAAAGACGATAGCATTTCCTTTGATCTTCAAGGTTGGGGATCAAACGGTAAACAATTTGACAAAATAAACGGAGGAACATTTGAGATTATTGAATCTGGTGAAAAAAGAATAATAAGGTTCAGCTACTATTTAACATTAACATTTGAATTGTTTTGGATAACACTATTAATCGTAATAAGCATTTTTAAAGCAGATCCATTTCTTTTTGCGTTGACATGCGGTATTTTGATCCTGATAATTAGATATTTCATGGCAAAATCCAAATGCCAAGTAGTGCTTAATGCAATTGTCGCTGAAACTCCTTTGCACCAAAGCGGGGTTCAGGAAAATGAAGATGAATTTGGTTTCAAATCATAAGGTTGAAAACAATGATAAATTTTTATCGATAAGCCATATCAAAGTATTATGTTAATCCAACTAGTCCGTATAAATCTAATATATTAATAAAAGAGCCTACCTATTTGTATCCTTACCAAGTGTCGTTGGCCTAAAGCCAAACAGCTTTTTAAAAGCAAATGAAAAATGCGACAGGTCTTCAAAGCCCAGATCGAGGTAGATTTCGGATGATGTTTTGCCTTTTTTGGAGATCAGGAAATGTGCCTCTTCCAATCGCTTTTTCACCAGCCAACGGTTGGGCGTATCGTTAAATACCGTTCTAAAATCGCGTTTGAAGGCAGATAAACTGCGGCCTGTTAAAAAAGCAAAACGTGCTATACTTACATTAAAAGTGAAATTACCTTGCATAAATTTCTGCAGGTCTATTTTTTCGGGCATAGCGAAATCAAATAATATGCCTCCAAGTGTTGGCTCAGCCTGTAAAAGAATGAGCAGCAGTTCTTCATATTTCAAATCTTCAAAGGCGGCATTTAACTTTCCGGGGCCATCCTGGTAAGGGATCAGGGAAGAGATAAAACTGGATATGAAGGACACATTTTTTATTTTAAGAAAGGTATCTGACGATTTAGCCTGTGTGGTGAATA
>Ga0163161_10001588_pt1 | contig 16763 bp, 9 predicted proteins | sample S45metaG_FD_129847 | JGI IMG/M metagenome (GOLD analysis project Ga0163161, IMG submission 129847) | Switchgrass rhizosphere microbial communities from Kellogg Biological Station, Michigan, USA - S4-5 metaG | ecosystem: Host-associated > Plants > Roots > Rhizosphere > Soil | place: USA: Michigan... | reverse complement strand
GAACCCCCACGCCGTGAAGCGCCAGATCCTAAGTCTGGTGCGGCTACCAATTACGCCACTTCCGCAGTTAGGATGTTGTAAGGACTGCAAAGATAGAAACAAGATTGAATAATCAAAAGGCATCCGCAATTTTTTATTGATTATTTTGATCAATAAACGCTAACTCTTTAATTTTTAAGGAGAAAAACTTAAACAAGAATCAATTTACGCAATATTTAGTGGCGATACGGATGATGAGATGAAGGTATAGCGCACAAAAAAGCCGTTCTGATATCATCGGAACGGCTTTATTATTGTGCGGAAGAAGGGACTCGAACCCCCACGCCGTGAAGCGCCAGATCCTAAGTCTGGTGCGGCTACCAATTACGCCACTTCCGCAGTTAGGATGTTGTAAGGACTGCAAAGATAGAAACTAAATTGATTAATCAAATTTTTGAGATGCTTTGTTGAAGCACAAAATTGATTAATTTATGATGGCCTGTGACACACAGGACATTAGAGAAATAGAAAATTCAACATCATCTGCTTTAACATCATCCGTTTTATATCTTAAAATTTCACAAGCGTCACATCAACCAGTTCCGGTCCACCGTCAACAGGGTAACCCGCAACCTTTTTTCCTTTAATGGTAACTTTTTTATCTAAATAGGTATCAAGATTTATAGAACCACTTTTTAAAGCATAGGTTTTATTGTCGGCTTTTAACAGATGTGTGCCATACTGAAAGGTGCTCATACCTATTTTTTCTATTGTTCCGCTTGCCGTAACAGCAGCGCCTCTGTTTGCATTGTTCATGGAGCTACAGCCTGAAATTACGGCCACAAATAGGGATAATATTAATATTTTTTTCATCGGTGATTAATTTTATGGGTAACGGAATGATTTAGCTTTATGCTACAAATTACCAAAATTTAATAAAGTTCTTTCTGGAATTCGAAAAAATATTGAACGGCCTTAACCAATCTGCTTCCGTACCAGCTAAACATCTCTCCATCAACCAACATAATTTTTGCATCAGGAATAACCGTCTGTATTTCTTCAATATGTTTTTCGCCAAAAGGATAAGGCTCAGATGAAAGTAATACCAGTTCGCAGTTTAAAGCTTTCAGTTGATGCAGTGTTACAGACGGATAGCGCGCTTCCCTAATTACATTTGTCATACCATTAGTCAACAGAATATCATCAATAAAAGTATTTTTTCCGGCCACCATATAAGGCTTGCGCCAGATCAGATAAGCAATCTTTTTATCAATACCATGTTGGAGCGCGAGAGTTTTGAGGTCGTTAAAGCCGGCAGAAATCAAATGGTTAAGATAACTTGCTTCCGGCTCACGGTCTACCAGCGCGCCTATCTCAGCGATGGTTTTCATCGCATCATCCAAAGTAAAAATATCGCTCATCCAAATCGGGAAATGTTCAGAAAGCTCTTCTATATCACTTTGTGTATTCTCCTCTTTGTTGCCAATGATCAGATCAGGCTTTAAATCTTTAATTAAGTCTATATTGAGTTTCTTTGTTCCACCAACCTTGGTTCTTTCTGCAAATTTTTCTATCGGATGGATGCAAAACTTGGTCAATCCGATAATTTCCTGATCCAGTCCTAAATCAAATAACAATTCAGTCTGTGATGGAACGATGGAAACAATCTTTTTCGGTGGAAAATTAATAGTGATTTCCCTTCCCATCTGATCAGTAAATGATTTTTGCATGAAGCAAAGATAATTTAACCACAGTCAAAAAAGGTAAATACAGATAGAAATTGTTAAATTCCTAAACTGCACTTACCTCTATTTATTCATATGGGTCTAACTTAATACCGCTACATCCTCCTTTACCACGCCATCGGCAATATGTAAAATCCGGTTTCCATACTGTGCGTTTTTCTCTGAGTGCGTTACCTGGATAATGGTAATTCCATCTTCCTGGTTTAACTTTTTAAACAGCGTCATTATTTCTTCGGCCTGTGCAGATTGCAAGTTGCCGGTTGGTTCATCTGCCAAGATAATTGACGGTTGGGCCGCTAATGCCCTTGCAATGCCAACCAATTGCTGTTGTCCGCCAGAAAGCTGGTTTGGAAACAGATCTTTTTTGGCCACAATGTTAAAACGGTCCAAAAGATCGGCTATTCTGCTTGCACGTTCTGAGCTACCCACTTTTTTGTACAACAATGGTGCTTCTATATTTTCGTAAACCGTCATTTCATCAATTAAATGATAGGCCTGAAATACAAAGCCGATATGGTTGCGGTAGAGCTCAATACGCTTACGTTCATTTAGTGAAGTTACGTCCTCGCCCAGAAACTCATAAGTTCCATAGGTGGGCTCTTCCAGCATACCAATAATGTTCAGCAGGGTCGATTTTCCGGCTCCGGAAGGCCCCATGATGGAAACAAATTCTCCCTGCTTAATGGTTGTGGTGACTAAACGCAGTACATAATTTTTAATGCCTTTGTTTGCGTAGTATTTTTCGATGTTGGTTAATTGTATCATATTTTTGGGTTTAGCGAAACGCGATTTGCGCGAGGCGTGAATTTCGCCAAACGCTATCCGCAGGTCTTTATTCATATTTAAGTGCATTTACGGGATCGCCTATAGCTGCCTTACGGGCCTGAATGCTTACCGTTAAAACTGCTATTATGATTGAAACAATGGTTGCAATTAAGAAAGGAAAAACGGGCATTTCTATTCTGTAGGCAAAACCTTCGAGCCATCTTTTAACTAAAATGTAGGCGATGGGCCAACTGATTAAATTGGCCACTATGACCAAAATTAAGAATGATTTATTTAAAAGATTTACAATCTGGATATTTGATGCACCCAAGATTTTTCTCACGGCAATCTCTTTGGTGCGGCGTTTGGCAATAAAAGTAGAGAGGGCAAAGAGGCCTAATAGCGATAAAGAAACAGAAACCATGCTGAATAGGATAATCATGTTCATAAAGCGATTGTTTTCCTCTAGAATTTCCGAAAATGCTTCATCCATAGACTGGTAACGAAAAGGAAAATCAGGATAAAGTTTTTTCCACTCAGTTTCTATATTATCGATAATTCCTTTATAGTTTTTTGTGTCGAAACGCACTAACAGATTGTTTGTATTAGATGTTCCGCCTAAACCTGTTACTTTATACACTGTTGGCAATACCGTTTTGTCAAAACCCTCATTATGGTAATTTTTGATCACGCCAACAATTTGAAAAGTATTGACTTTACCTTCATAATCAACTTTACCATAGGTTTTCCCAACCATATTTTTACCGAGTAAATTTGCTGCAGCTTCGTTAAGTATAACTGAGTTAATGGTATCTTGTTTATATTCTTTGGCAAACAGGCGGCCTGAAATTAACTTAACGCCCAGGGTTTGTAAGGCATCCATAGTAACGGTTACACCGTTGAAATTGAAGTTATTACCTTTGTAAACGATTTCACTCTTATTATTAAATGCATTCCCCATTACCTGGGTAGTTGTAGATACGTATTGAACACCTGGAATACGTTTTATCTTATCTGCAAAATTTTGATCGTAGCCAGTTTGAAGGTTGATCAGCCGATCGCGTTCAAAACCCAAATCTTTATTACTGATGTATTTAGTCTGCATCTGCATTACGCCAATTGCAATAATAAAGGTTACCGAAATAATAAACTGAAAAACAACGAGCACATTGCGTAGTGCAAGGCCTTTTAAACTGTTTCCGTAATTGCCCTTAAGAACATCAACCGGATTATAGTTCGAAAGGATCCACGCCGGATAGAAACCGGCCAAAAGGGTAACAAAAGCAAAAAGCCCCAAAAGCTGGGCAATTAAAACGGGTAAATGCTCGTTGTGCCAGAAACTTAATTCTACATGAAACTGCTGGTTGAAAGCAGGCAATAAAATTTCGATTAAAATAACACTTAAAAACAACGAAATGATACTCTGCAAAGCTGATTCTATTAAAAACTGGGCCATAAGTTGTTTTTTATATGAACCTAGTACCTTCCGGACCCCAACCTCTTTGGCTCTTTGCACAGACTGTGCAGTTGCGAGATTAACAAAATTGATAATGGATACAAGTAGTAAAAAGATGGAGATCCCGATAACAGGTTTAAGTTTTGTTAACCAGTTAATCGCAAAAGGAGGATTGGCATGAACATCTTTTAATGCAATGGCTTTGAGCCCCGGCATTTTTCCATTTTTGTAAACGTCTTTAAAATTGATCTTCTGCTCAGCAAATGATTTTTTCTTATATGCCACATACACTTTTTGTAAACTGTTATTTGCTGATAAGGTGTCTATTTTATTAGTTGATTTTGCGTAAATCTGGTTATAATGCGAACTGCCAGGCTGATCGGGGTCGTGATCCTGATCGCCGGTATGGCTTATTGCATTAAAGTTTACACTCTGTGGTGTGTTCGCATCGGCAACCACTCCGGTTATTTTCATCGGTGTGCCCTTATCTTCCCTCCATCTCACCAACTTAAATTGTTTACCTAAAACCTGATCGGTTCCGTAAAGTTTAACAGCTAAACTTTGCTTCAAAACGATAGTATTAGGCTCTTTTAAGGCTCTTTCCTGGTCTCCTTGAATAAATTTATAGGGGAAAACATTAAAAAAAGCTGAGTCGGCATCTTTAATTGCCTTTATCAGTATTGGATCGGCATGATCTATCTTAACAGAAAATCCATTTCCCCATTCCGAATCTACTTTTGTAATTGCGGTAAATTGGGGAACATTTTGTTTAATAAGCGCTGCAACACGCGAATTGCTGATGTCTTGCCAATGGTCTCGATTATCGGGCGTAAAGAAATCATGCTTTTCTCTGATCTGATAAACATGCTGCAGGTCAGGTGACCAGGTATCGTAACTTTCTTCGTAGTTAATATACAAAAGCATTAGCAGGAATGCAGTTAAACCCAAAGCCAAACCACCAATATTAATGGCTGCATAAGTTTTATTTTTCCAGAGGTTTCGCCACGCGATTTTTAAATTCAGTTTAAACATCGTTTTTAGGTTTAGCGCAAAGCGTTTAGCGCATGGCGTGGATTTAATGCCAAGCACCAAACGCTATCCGCAGGTATTATTCGTATTTAAGCGCATCAATGGTATTGGCAACTGCTGCTTTATAAGAGCGGATGCTTACAGTTATTAATGTAATCACCATCGAAATGATCATCGCAAATACAAATGGCCAGATATTCAAATCAATACGATAGGTAAAAGTAGCCAGCCATTTGGCCACGAATAAATAGGCAAGCGGCCAGGCCACCAAATTGGCCAGAAAAACCATTAACAGGAAAGAACCATTTAACATTTTAACCAATTCTAGTGTTGAAGCGCCTAAAACCTTCCTGATGGCTACTTCACGGGTTCTTTGGGTGGCCACGAAAGAGATTAATCCAAAAAGTCCAATAAAGGAAATAAAGATAATCACCCCGGCAAACACTTTAAACAGGGCGCCAATTATTTTTTCGGTCTGATAATATTCACTGATTTTATCATCCATAAAAGTAGAACCATATACATACTCGGGCAGCACATTATTCCAGGTACTTTCTATAGCCTGCATGGCAGGTAAAATAAGTTTGCTATCGAGCTTAACGGCAATGGTGGTATAGGATTCTTTATCACTGCTGATTACAATTGGTGAAATCGCTTCATGCAGACTCTTATTGTTAAAATCTTTAACCACGCCGATAATATTGCCTATTTTACCATGAATTCTGATCGGTTTCCCAAGTGCATCGTTATAGTTTACTACGTTGAGTTTTTTTAGTATGGTTTCATTTACCACAAACTCTTTGAGTGTATCGCTTTTTGATAAACCTTTACCCGCAATAATTTCTAGGCCAAATGTTTTAAAATAGTTTTCGTCTCCGGTTTTGGTATTGGCCTGAAAAGTGGATTGTACCGTTCCATTGTACCTGAAATTACTTTCATTATTAAAATCAGAAGAAGGTGCTGCACCACAATAACTGCTTGATATAACCCCTGGAATTTTATTGATCCGATCCTGCAAAGTATGATACCGGGTAATTGCCATGCTATCAGAAGGAACATCAATCAGGGCAATTGCTGTAGGGATAAAACCAAGAGGTTTTTCACGCATATAACTCATCTGCCTCAGCACAACCAAAGTGCCTATAATCAGTATAATGGTAATGGCAAACTGCACTACCACAAGAATTTTCCTCAAACTTAAACCTGCAGCATTTGCGGTGATTTTATTTTTGATCGCTAATGCAGGACTATAACCCGACATCACCATTGCCGGATAAAAACCGGCCAAAAAGCTCACCACCAACACCAAAAGAACCATAAATACAAATATGATCGGGTGTTCGATAATGCTAAATGAAATATGATCCTTAAACAGGCTTTGCATCCCTGGTAAGGCCGCTTCTGTTAACACGCAACCTACCAACAGCGATATCACGGTTATTGTTAGTGTCTCGGTTAAAAATTGTACAATTAATTGCCTGCGCAAACTGCCCATCACTTTACGCACACCAACTTCTTTCCCACGGCTTACTGCCTGTGCAGTAGCAAGGTTGATAAAATTGATACAGGCGGTTAACAGTAAAAAAGCACCAATGATGGCCAATCCGTAAAGCTCTTTTTTAGGCATCACTTTATTTGCAAAATTGCCGAGATCTGCATTATAATGAATATCTCTTAGCGGTTGAAAACGATGCCCTTCCTTCGAAACCGCGTCTCTCTGATAGTATTTATTGATAAACTGAGGGAGGTTTTTACTCGCATCATCAATAGAAGTACCTTCCTTTAATAACACATAACATTCGGAAGTAGAAGAAACTGTTCCCCAGGTGGCCGACTCTGGTCTGTTCTGATTTAGATAAGTTTTATATGAGATGATTACCTTTAGTGGAAAAGAACTGTTATCAGGTGTTTTTGCTATGATACCCGTAACTTTAAGGTCTTCTCTATTCTGAAAATTAATGCTCTGCCCTACTGCCTTGTGCCAGTCTCCGAAAAGTTTATTAGCCATTTCATCTGATAACACAACCGTATTGGGCTGACTGAGTGATTGACGTGGATTTCCCTCTAGCCATTTAAAGCTCAGGATTTCAAAAAAATCGGGCTCTGCATAATGCACGCTTTCAGAAGTTTTAATTTTTTCTTTTCCGGATGCATCTTTTACTTTAATAATGCCACCACCAGCCTGAATGGCCGCAACTTTATCAAACTGTTGCTTAAAATCATTCCGCATGGCTGCAGGAAGCGGACGTGGCGTGCCTGCCGATTCGAAATAACTGTCAGGAGTAGTCCAACCACTGATCACCCGGTATATACGGCTTTCGTTTTTAAAGTTTTCGTCAAAACTGAGCTGGTAACGGATGAAAATAAAGATGAGGATGCAACTCGCCATTCCGATAGAAAGGCCCAAGATATTGATGAAGGTATAACCCTTGTTCTTCCAAAGGTTTCGCCAGGCAATTTTCAAATTTAATTTAAACATGTATCGAATAATTAATTGAATGAATCTGCAGATCCTTATGCCAATTTTATACCAAGAGCAAAACAAAACGCAATCGACTCAATATCAACAATATACAAATAAGCGAAAAGAAAAAATGTCCGTTTATGAACAGTAGCTGTACGCTACCGAACGGAGAATAGCACTGAGCGTTTGGCGTTAAGTGATACATCCACAAAATTGCCAAACGCCTCCGCTGGTCTTACTCGTATTTAAGCGCGTCAACAGGATTAGCCTTTACAGCACCGTTGGCCTGAATACTTACTGTAATAATCGTTAATAAAATGGTCAATGCAGCACTTAGCATAAATGGTAAAAAGGGCAGATCAATACGGTAAGCAAAGGTTTCGAGCCATTTTTTGGTTAAAATATAAGCCAATGGCCATGAAATGAGGTTGGCAATAACCACTAAAATAAAAAACGAGCTATTGATCAGCTTAAAGATTTGGAGATTACTTGCACCTAAAATTTTTCTTACAGCAATCTCTTTAATCCTGCCAGTGGTAATGTATTTTGCAAAGGCAAAAAGACCAAGTACAGCAATAAAGATCGTGAGTATAGCTGCTGCAAAAAATACGGATTGTAATTGTTCTTGTTTTTTGAAAAGCTTCCCATATAGCTCATCCAAAAACTCATATCTAAAATCTTCACCATCGAGGGGATTTATTTGCGGCCATTGCGCTTTCAGGGTAGCCAAAGCATCTGCCATTCTGTTTTCCTCAATTTTGAGCATAATTTGTGTTTTAAAACCTCCGCAAGGATTTTTAATCGCATATACAGTGGGTTGAACAGGGCTTTCAAATCCTTGTGTTTTAAAATCTTTAATTACACCAATTATTTTATAGTCGATATTGCAGCCCCGAATCGTCTCTCCGATAGGATTTTTAATACCATATTTAATTGCGGCACTTTCATTTATGACCGCAGCATTTGCAGTATCTGTTTTAAATTCATTCGAAAAAAACCGACCTTCCTTTAGTTTAATACCTAAGGTTTTAAGATAGTCAAAATCTACATCTACAAAATCAATATTTGCCTTTAAGCCATTAGCAGCGTAGCTATTCACTCCGTTTTGTCCACCAGGTATAAAAGTTGCCACAGTGGCTGATTTAATTCCCGGTATTTTTAAAATTTTATCCCGGACAGGTTCAAATTTTTCCGGTTTGTTAAAAAGGGTAAGGTTTTTAATGTAAACCACCTGGTTGGCGGTAAAACCTAAATCCTGATGATGCATGTATTTCAATTGCGAACTAATAATAAACAGACCAATAATGAAGATCACCGCAATGCTGAACTGAAAAACCAATAATCCATTTCTCAGCCATGAAATTTGCCTGCTGGTAGAAAAATTTCCCTTAAGTACCCTTGCTGGTTTAAACCCTGATAATACCAAAGCTGGATAGATACCGGCAATAATGGTAATCAGGCATAATATTGATGGCAATTGCCAAAACAAAGCGTTATCGAGATGCCAGATTAATAAGTTAACCTGAAAGAGACTATTAAAACTCGGAAGCGCTAACTCAGCCAAAATTAACGCCAATATTGTCGCTACAACACATTGTATAAATATTTCGGTAAGAAACTGAAAGGTAAGTTGTGAACGATAGGCACCCATCACCTTTTTGATCCCAACCTCTTTGGCTCTTTTTGCGGCTTGTGCAATACTTAAATTGGTAAAGTTGATGCAGGCAATAACCAGGATTAAAATTCCAAGCACTGAAAGGGCGATCAATATTTTGTATGGTGCATCATTCCCTGCTTTTGGCCTTAAATGCTGATTGGATAACGGATCTAAAAATGTAGAAACACCCTTTAGTTCATCAATTGCTTTTTTATCGGTTTTACTTTTTAATAATTCTGTTCTATATAAACCCGTAATTTTCCGCTCAAGATTCTCCACATCTGTCCCTTGTTTTAACTGAAGATAGATGCTGTAGTCGTTCATATCATAATTATCTCCCGTGCCTAACTCGCCAGCAATAGAAACACCATCAAAGGTAAAGTTTGAATGCAAATCGTTCTTGACCGAACCCGCTATAATTCCCGTGATCCCCGAATTGCTCGGCCCATACCCCACCATTTCCGGCTTGTTGTCTGTTTTTTTTGGGAATAGCGTTTTTATGCTTTCCTTGCTCAAGTAATTTAGCCTTTCAACATCCCCCGCTGGTTTTACAAGGCCATTTTCAGGTTTTATATTGAGTATTTTGGCAGCATTATAATCAACCGCCAGAATCCTCTTGGTAAAAAGGGTGTTCTTGCCATTTTTAATGGTTAGTTCAAAGGAACCTTCCTTGATAAGACCCACCGATTCGACCTCAGGAAAATTTTGTTTGATGGCTTTCGCAAATGGAGCAGCGATGTAATTGGTTTTAAATTCTGGATAAGATACACCAACAACATAAACCTTCTTGTAATTAGGATTGGTCTTATCAAAACCTGTTTCATAGGTAAAATACATGGTAACCAAAATAAACGCGGCCAAAGCAATAGCCAGTCCACCAATATTAATCGAGGTGATTACCTTGTTTCTCCAAAGGTTACGTAGTGCGATTTTTAAGTTTAATTTAAACATAAGGCTTAGGTTTTGGCGTAGGGGGTTAGGTTTTAAGCGATAAATCCGGTCTGATTGCCTAATGCGCTACGCAGGTCTTATTCATATTTTAGTGCATCCACAGCATTTGCTTTGGCTACTTTAAAGGTTTGCAGGCTCACCGTTAAAATGGCTATAATTACTGAAGTTAAAAGCGCGAGCAAAAATGGCCATGGATTAATGCTAATCTTATAATCGTATTTCTCCAGCCATTTGGCAACAAGAATGTAAGCTACAGGAATGGCAATAACGTTGGATATGATCACCAGTTTCATAAAATCTTTATTCAACAATACCAGGATATCGGAAAGATTGGCACCCAGTACTTTACGGATACTGATTTCTTTGCTGCGCTGCTCAGCGGTATATAACGCTAAACCCAATAAACCTAAGCAGGAAATGAAAATGGCAAAGCCACCAAAAATATTCGAAAGCGCACTGAGCAATCTTTCGCTCCGAAGTTTTTCGGCCATGCCCTGACTAACAAGTTTCACTTCGATCGGATAAGCAGGATTTAAACGTTGACTTACTGATTTTATCGCGTCAATCGAATTGGAAAGCGATTGTTTTGGATTGAGTTTAAGCAATAAAACACGGCTTGTTTTAACGTTATAGTAATAAACTGTGGGTTGTATTTTTGAAGCCAGGGATTCGTTGGAATAGTCCTGCACCACGCCTACCACTTTAAGCGGGGGATTATCGCCCCAATGGAGAATGGTACCTATGGGATTTTTTAGTCCCATTATTTTAACAGCAGTTTGATTGAGTAATAACGATGTTGAGGTATCAGCCGGAAATTTAGCATCAAAATCCCTACCGGCAATAATCTTTACACCAGTTGTTTTGGCAAAATCGAAACCTGTACTTCTGTAATTAATGATCGAAACATCATTTTTAGGCTTTCCTGGCCACTGGATGTCACTGGTAATTGAACCGGAATTCGTAAAGGAACCTGCATATTCTGTTGTGGCAATTGTAGCTCCTGCCCTTTCTAGTTCATTTTTAAATGTTTTTAGTTTTTCCGGCTTTGTCCATTCTCCTTCTAAATCGATCTGTGCCAGCGCAGCCTGATCAAAACCCAGGGGCTTATTTTTTAAATGTTGAATCTGGCTGTAAATGACAATCGCAGAAATGATCATACAGATAGAAAGGCTAAACTGTACCACCACCAAAGTTTTACGGATAGACAATGAACCTGTTGAACCTTTAAAGCCTTTTAACACCTTTACGGGTATGAAAGAGGAAAGATAAAATGCTGGATAACTGCCGGCAAGTAAACCGGTGATCAGCACCATCGCAAGCAATACACTCCAAAACTGATAGGCATTATAATCAATACTTATTGAAATATTAAGCAGGTTATTAAAATAAGGTAAAGATACTTCGAGCAGTGTAAAGGCAATTAACATAGCTAAAAACGACAACAGCAACGATTCTATCATGAACTGCCCCATAATGGTATTGCGCGTAGAACCTAATGCTTTCCTTACCCCTACTTCTCTCGCTCTTTTCTCTGATTTGGCGGTAGAAAGATTCATGTAGTTGATACAGGCGATAAACAGCACGCAAATGGCCAGAAACACGAACAACCTTAACTGATCGATTTTACCCCCTACGGCTTTTCCGTTTTCAAAATCGTCGTATAAGTGAAGTTTGCTTAACGGAAAAAGGAAAGGTTCATACGTCATTTCTTTTAGGTTAGGCTCCTTGTTGACGATGAAATGTTTTAATGCCGCATTGGTTGCTTCTACAGAAGCATGATCTTTTAGCTGAAATAAGGTTAAACAGGTAATTGCTCCCCATCCATTTTCTTTTTCGGAAGGATTTTCCTGTTCGAAAAATGCCCAGGGCTGTAAAACATCGTACTGCATACTTTGATTTTTAGGCAGGTCTTGTATTACGGCACTCACTTTTAAAGTTACCCTGTTATCGTATTTAATACTTTGTCCGATCGGGTACTGATCACCAAATAATTTCTTAGCCGTAGATTCGCTGATCAGTACATTATTCGGTTCGGATAATGCCGTATTGCGATCGCCGTAGATAAATTTATGGTCAAGGATTTTTAAAAAATCGGGATCTACATTAAGGGCAACGAATTTAAAATGATTTTCATTATGGCTATACAATTTTTGTCCATTGTTCATTGAGATGCGGGCGGCGCTTTTAATACCCGGTAATTCTGAAACCCCGGCTTTGGCCAGCTTATTAGGAACTGCCATTGTGGTAGCCAGTTTACCGTTAAACTTTAAATTTAATGCTGCCAGATATACTTTATCTGCATCTTTATAGTGTTTATCGAAACTCCACTCGTAGTTTACATAAAGAAGCAACATTAAACAACAGGCCATGCCGATTGCAAGGCCACCAACATTGATCAGTGTAAAACCTTTGTTTTTCCAAAGGTTACGCAGTGCTATTTTTAGGTTTAATCTGAACATTTTTGGAGGTTTAGGTGTAGAGGGTATGGCGTTAGGTGTTAGCGTTTCAAACGCTTAGCACCTAACGCCTTTCGCAGGTTTTATTCGTATTTAAGTGCATCAACAGGATTAGCATGAGCCGTTTTATAGGCTTGTAAACTTACGGTAATCAGGGCCATCATCAAGGTTCCAAACCCGGCAGCTGGCATAATCCACCATGATATTTCGGTGTGGAATTCGAATTTCATCAGCCATTTATTCATCAGCAAATAACTCAGGGGAATAGCAATCACAATAGAAGCTACAATCATCTTCACAAAGGAAAGCGATAACAATTGCATCAGATTAAACAATGATGCCCCTAATACCTTGCGCACGCCAAATTCTTTTGTTCGTTGCTCTGCACTATAGGTAACCAACCCAAATAAGCCTAAACAGGAAACGAAAATGGCCAAGCCACCGAAAAGATTGGAAAGTATGCCCAAAGTTTTTTCAGCATTGTACTTTTCAGAGTATACGTTATTCAAAAAATTAATCTCTAACGGATATGCTGGATTTAAAGCTTTTGTAATCCTGCCGATGGTTTCCATATTGCTTTGAATACTGTTCTTTTCGTTCAAACGCATCGTAATATTTCCTGTTTGTTTCTTATCGAAGAATATTACCATTGGATTATTTGATTTGTAAGGCGAATCCCAAACATAATCATCAAAAACACCTATAATATTGAACTTATCATCATTAATGGTGACCGTTTTTCCAATCGGATTTTTATAACCAAAAATCTCAACAGCCGAAGCGCTCACCATCACCGCACTGCTATCTGAAGCGAAATTTTCTGAAAAGTCTCTTCCACTGGTTAATTTGATGCCATTGGTTTTGATAAAATCGTAGGTGGTAATGACCTGGTTAAACAATTGGTTGTTTGTAGCTTTCAACATCCCTTCCCATTCTATGCCTGAAAAATTACGGCCATGATGAGATAAGCTCACCGACGATTGAAACATCGACGTAACCGCACCTGATTTTAACAGCTGCGAACGCAACAACTCATATTTTGTTTTCAATTCGCCATCTTGCGGCATTTCTACCAAAGCGTTCACATCAAAGCCTACAGGCCTGTTTTTAATGTACTGAATCTGTTTGTAAATAACCAATGTGGAGATAATCAGAATAATGGCAAAACAGAATTGCCCTACGACCAATACTTGCCTTAAACTAATTGAAAAGAAACCTTTCGCCTTAATTTTTCTTTTTAAGGTTTGGATCGGGTTAAAAGATGAAAGGTAAAATGCAGGATAACTACCTGCAATTAGCCCTGTAGCAATCACAATTCCTAAAATACCTCCCCAGCTGGTACTGTTGAAGTACGACATATTTAGCTTGATGTTCAAAAGATGATTAAAGGTTGGAAGAAATAATTCGAGGATGGCAATGGAAAAAACCACTGCAATAAATGTCAACATCATCGATTCGGTTAAGAACTGTATAATCAGCGAACTTCTATTGGCACCAATGGTCTTTTTTATACCCACCTCCTTTGCACGTTTTTCTGATTTGGCCGTGGCCATGTTCATAAAATTAATGCAGGCGATCAACAGGATGCCGAAAGCGAGTCCAACAAACAGATAAATTTGCTCTATTGCCCCGCCAACACTTTTACCGTCTTCAAACTTGCCATATAAATGTAATTTGGCCAAAGGAAATAATACTTCAGATTGCTGATTGTTGGTATTATTTTTTTTCTCTATCTGATTTATTTTTTGGTTAACCAGGTCTAAATTTACACCGCTTTTTAGCATTACAAGTGTTATAAAACTATAATTGCTCCAGTTGAGGTCCTTAGCACTTTGATCAATCGTTTCGTAAAAAGCCCAAGGCATCAGGTAATCAAATTTATTTGAGCTGTTGTCGTGCTGATCTTTAACTACACCGGTAATATTCAAATCGAAGCGGTCTTTGAAACGTACGGATTTATTCAGAACATCAGTGGTTCCAAATAGTAATTTAGCGGTAGATTCGTTTAAAATAACCGAGTTCGGATTACTTAAAGCAGTATTCGCATTTCCCTGAACAAATTCATAATCGTACATTTTCAGGATGTCGGGCTCAGCGAATTTAGATTGACGCTTAAATGCGTTTTGTCCGTTGGCAATTAAATTCCTGCCACCGTAATCCATCCTTGCCATATACTTAAGCTCGGGAAGGCCCTGTTTAATTGCAGGACCAAATGCGGTAGTGGAGCCTTCAAAAGTTCCGGAAATTTTGCCGTTATCGCCGGGTATATTGGTCATGGTGGTATATACATCGGCCGAATTTTTAGCCTGCTTATCAAAATTCCATTCGTAGGTAACATACAGCAGTAACGTTAAACAGGCAGCCAAACCAATAGCCAGGCCAATAACATTAATAAATGAGCTTACCTTATTCTTCCAAAGGTTGCGCAGTGCTATTTTTAAGTTTAATTTAAACATCGTTTGGGGAACTGTATAAATTGTTAAACTGGTTAATTGTTAAATTTTAATTTAAAACCTATCAATGCCCTATTCGTATTTTAAGGCCTCAACAGGATTAGTATGTGCAACTCTATACGACTGTAAACTCACAATAATAACCGTAAGGAAAAGCGTAATCAATCCTGACAAAACAAAAGGCAAAACAGGCATGGCTATTCTAAAGGCAAAACCGTCAAGCCATTCTTTTAATATTAAATAGGCAATGGGCCAGGCAATTAAGTTTGCCAGAATAATAAGTTTGGCGAATCCTTTATTTAATAAACCCAGGATATCAAAAACTGAGGCTCCAAGAACTTTTCTGATGTTAATCTCTTTACTTCTGCGCTGGGTGGTAAATGTTGCAATGGCAAAAATTCCCATCAAAGCAAGCGCAACAGTAATGATCGATAAAAATGCTACAACACTTCGGAGCTGCACCTGTTTTTGCAATAGCTTTTCGAACGATTTATCGAGCAAGCTATATTTAATCGGAAAATCGGGCTCAAGTTTTGTCCATTCTTTTTCTATCTGTGCAATAACCGCTGCCGATTTTTGCGCGGAAATATTGAGCAGAACATATCGGAGTGGATTTCCTTTAATATATTGGAAAACAATCGGCTGATAAGCTTTTTCAGGACTATAATGATTAAAATCTTTGACCAGGCCAATTACTTTCACATCCCTCTCATGGAATTTAAGCATTTTGCCAACGGGATTTTGAAGGTTAAAAGTTTTAGCAGCAGTTTCAGTCAGGATCAGCGAATGTAGCGTATCTGTTGTTATGGCAGTACTAAATGGCCTTCCATCTACAATTTTCATCCCCATCGTATTAAAATAATCAACATCAATAGAGATAAAACTGGCGTTGTAGGTTTTTCCCTGGTTGGTATAACTATTTCCACCCATATCCTCACCCGGAATATGATCGGCCCTGCTAATGCTGTTTACACCACTGATACTTTTTAAAGTATTTTTTACTTTCTGGTAATGTGCCTCACTATTGTCCTGTAAATTGATGGCCATTACCTGTTGTGGCTTATAGCCCAGATCCCGTTGCTGCATATAGTTCAACTGATTATTGATGATCCAAATGCCCGAAATAAATAAAACCGCAATGGTAAACTGAAGTACGATCAACCCGTTTCTAATCCAGTAACCATTATTGCTGTTCGCAAAATTCCCTTTTAATACCTTAGCAGGAATGATATTGCTAATAAGTAATGCCGGATAAAGCCCAACAATTAAGGTTACGGTTAATAGCAATAATAAAACCTGACCAGCTATCTGGCCATAATCAGAAAAATTATTGAGTTGAATAGACGATCCAATGGTATTATTGAAGCCAGGCAAAAAGAGTTCCACCATGATAACCGCCATAATCAGACTTAACAGGCACTGAAAGCCTGTTTCTAAAATAAACTGTATGCCAATCTGCATTTTATGTGCACCTAAAACTTTCCTTACCCCAGTTTCTTTGGCCCTTCTTGTGGCAATAGTAATAGATAAATTGGTAAAATTAACAGCGGCAATAATCAAAACGAGTGTAGCTACAATAAACATCAGATACATATAACGGCCCATTCCATTACCTGTAAATTCGTACTCTACGCTGGATTTGGTTAAATGTATCTCTTTTATCGGCTGCAGATAAAGTTTATTTTGGGTGATGAATTCAGAAAAGCTGTTTTTCTCTTCGTTCGGTAATTTGGCTAGTTCCGCATTTAATATTTCTGTGCGGTTCTTATTCAATAAATCTGTTGTTTGCGCAACATTGCTATTTGCAT
>Ga0163161_10001586_pt1 | contig 16768 bp, 17 predicted proteins | sample S45metaG_FD_129847 | JGI IMG/M metagenome (GOLD analysis project Ga0163161, IMG submission 129847) | Switchgrass rhizosphere microbial communities from Kellogg Biological Station, Michigan, USA - S4-5 metaG | ecosystem: Host-associated > Plants > Roots > Rhizosphere > Soil | place: USA... | reverse complement strand
TCCGACGGCTGCGGGCGTCTCGATCTCGGGACGCGTGATGACAGCCTCGGGTGCGGGCATCCGCAATGCCAGGGTTGTCGTTTCGGGCAACGCTCTGCCCGAGCCGCGAGAGGTCACGACAGGCAGCTTTGGGTACTTCTCGGTCGACGGCCTCATCGCCGGCGAGACGTATGTCGTAACGGTCAACTCACAGCGGTACACCTTCCAGGCTCCGAGCCGTGTGTATAACCTCGTCGACAACATCACCGACGCCGACTTCGTCGCTGATCAGGAGTGAACCGGTTCCGTGGAACAAACCTTCCAATAAGAGAACCGGCAGGCTGGGATGCCTGCCGGTTGTACTTACCCGTCTCAGCGTCGTAAACAAACATCATATCCTCAGCGGCATGACGATGTATTTGTAGTCGTAGGTCGTCTCGCCGGCGATGGACATTTGGGTCTGGGCGTTCGCGTCTTTGAAATCGAACGCGATACGCAGCGGCGGGCGGCCTTCGCGGACGCGGACCTTGTCGCCGTCGGTCTCGTTGGTCGCTTCTGCGATAGCTGCTCCATCCGCGGCCAGCTCAAGGTCGCCGGTGGCCGCGTTATTAAGAAACTCGAAAAGGTACTGCCAGTTGAACCCGAGCTGGATCTCGTCGCCTTTGTAATCGGCCTGAACGACCTCGCTGCCCTCGCCTTCCTCGCTGGACTGGGCGGTGACCTCGATCTCGCCTTCGCGGATCGTGAGGCGGATCGAGCGGTTACGCTCGTCGGCTATCAGTGACATTCGGCGGATGCAGGACCGCATCTCTTCGAGATCGAAGACGGCCGATTTGTCGTTGTCCTTGGGCATGACCATCTCGTAATTTGGGAATTGGCCGCTCAGCTTGCGCGTGATGAGCAGCCTGCCCTCGGTCTCGAAAAAGATGTGGTTCGGGTCCTCGCCAAACTTGACCTCGCCGTCGTTGCGGGCAAGCTTGACCAACTCAAGCAACGCCTTTCTTGGCACGAGCGTGTCGAGCACGGCCTCTTTGTCGTCGATTGCACGCTCAACATAGGCGAGACGGTGGCCGTCGGTCGTGACCATCTTTGCCTTGCCGTCGCCCAGGATGAACTTCGCCCCAGAGAGCGTGAACCGCGATTGCTCATTCGTGATCGCAAACGCCGTGTTGCGAATAAAGTAGCTGACCGTCTCGGCCGGTAGCCGCATCGGCGTCGACTTGAACTGCGGTATCTCGGGGAACTGGTCCCTGCTAACGCCGGCAAGACGATAGTTGGCGCGGCCGCACTTCATCGTCACCCACTCGTTGTCTTCTTTTTTGAAATGTACGTCGCCGGACTCGAGAGCACGAACGATGTCGAACAGCTTGCGTGCCTGGATGCAGATCGCACCCTGCGAAATAATCTCGGCCTCGGCGTCGCAGCGGATCGTGCAGTCGAGGTCGGTGCCGACGATGCGGATCTCGTTCTCGCCGATCGATTCGATCAGGATGTTTGACAACACGGGTATCGTCGTCTTGCGCTCGACGACGCCCTGGATAAATCCCAACTCTTCTTTTAGAACGCTCTGCTTGATCTTGAATTCCATTTGTTAATGCTCCTGACTTGTAATTCGATTATACCGACCCGACTGGTTTCCTAAACCCTATTCAGAACCAAATTTGATAAGAGTTTAGTAGTAGGAATTAGTGCCTGTTGATATGTGCAAAAATGGCCTAAACTCTTATAAATAATGCGTTTTTCCTTCCACAGGCGGTCTGTGGAAAACTTGTGGAAAACTACGGCGGCTGCGGAAAACTCTTTTGGTCGCCTTGTTTTCCACCGCTATCCACATCCTCACGATTGCCGCCACTGCGGAAAAGTGGAAAACTGCTATTCAAATATCTCAAAACAAACAACTTAGGGCGATTCAAAGCGTCGGTATCGTGTGGAAATCGGTCACCCGCTTCGCGAGTTAAAAAACGGCTAATTAACTGCAAAGATTATCGATAACCTCTTTGAGTTCGCTGTGGAAATTCCGGTCGTCTTTTTCGAGGGCCGCGATCTTGTCGACCGAGTGCATTACGGTCGTATGATGCTTGCCGCCGAACTCACGGCCGATCTCAGGGAAGCTGTGCCGCGTCAATCTTTTGCATAGATACATCGCAACCTGCCGGGGCATTGAGACGGCCCGCGAATTATTTTTCGACTTCATCTCTTCGACCGACATATTGTAATGTGCGGCGACGGCGCGGGCGATGCGGTCCATCGTCATACCGGCTGGCCGCTCGGCGTCGAGGATGTTCTTCATCGCTTCCTGGGCGAGCAGCTTCGAGATCGGGACGCCCTTCATCGACGCGATGGCGATCAGGCGAACAAGTGAGCCTTCCAGCTCGCGGACGTTGCTCTTGACCTTGCCGGCGATGTAGATCGCGATGTCATCCGTCAGGTCGATGCCGTCCATCTCGGCTTTGCGTTTTAGGATCGCAACTTTTGTTTCCAGATCGGGCGGCTCGAGATCGGCGATCAGTCCCCACTCAAATCGCGAGTGCAATCTTTCTTCGAGAGTCGGGATCTCGCGCGGCGGACAATCGGACGTGACGATGATCTGCTTTTGTCCGTTGTGCAGGGTGTTGAATGTATGGAAGAACTCTTCCTGCGTGCGCTCCTTGTTCGCCATGAACTGAACGTCGTCCATCAGCAGCACGTCGATCGATCGGTACTTGTCGCGGAACGCCGGCGTTCGGTTAAATCGAATGGCGTTGATCAGTTCATTCATGAACCGCTCTGATGTGATGTAGGCGACCCTCATGTGGGGAGCACGTGCCCTGATCGAGTGACCAATGGCGTGCATCAGGTGGGTCTTACCCAAGCCCACCCCGCCGTATATGAACAATGGATTGTATGTCGTGCCCGGCGTCTCGGCCGTCGCCTTGGCCGCTGCGTGCGCGAACTGATTGCACGAGCCGACCACAAATTTCTCGAACGTGTATTTTGGATTCAGGTTGTCGGCGACCGGCTCGATGTCGATGTAGTTTGCCGCGGCATTGCTCGGCCGCGCACTTTCGGCGCCGTGCTTCGGTGAAAAGACAAGATCGGGTTCTTTCTCGTCTTCAAATTGCGCGTCGACTGGTTGATCCGGATCGACGCGCCATTCGATCTGATAGTGGGACATTTCGAGATCGGCAAGTGTTTGTTCGAGCAGCTCCGTGTAATACAGGCACACCCAGTCTTTTGTCACCTGCCCGGCGCGAAGCGTTATCACATGCTGATCGTCGTCGATTCCTTCGAACCTGATCGGTTTGAACCAGGTACTGAAAACGTCTTTATTGAGGCGCGTTTTTACGGCTTTCAGAACGTCGGTCCAGGGGGTTGTTTTGCGTGCGGTCGTCGTCAAGGTTTTGTCTCGTGAAACTCGCTTAACCGGGCCGAAAATCTATGCGAAATGCACCGCAATGAGCGCCGGCCTCTTGTCGTTTTCCACCGTTCGATTTTCAGCAGAAGTCTTTCTGTCTTGGTGGTTTCCTACCGGAAGAGGCGGTGTCGCTGCCCGACTTATGCACAGCCTTTTCCACAAACGGCAAACCGATTCGCATAAAACCTAATGTAACGCCTCAAGGCGTTTGATTTCAATAAGTTACGGCGTTTCGATTTTTGGAAACGGGTAAAAGACTAACACGAAAAAAATGGATTCGCAAACTGAATTCCACAGGTTTTTTTCGGCGAGTTTAACACGAATTTAACTTCCTTTTTTGACAACACTTCGAAGCGAAATTCGAATGTGTTAGGATAAGAAATCCATCCGAAAACGCGCTGAAAATCGTCAAAAAAATGCGATTTTTTTTTCAAAAAAATAAAAAAAAGTCGAATGAGTTGACGACTGAGATCGCGATGCTCTGCGACGGACTCATTTACATCAGTGAAACGGACGCGCCGGTCACGCCATTTGTCGGAGCGCGCGCCGACGCGGTCAACGCAGAGACGATCGTGTCCCAGGCGGGGCTGCCGGTTGACGAGCCGGTCGAGGAAAAAGACGTTCGCGTATTTTTTTCAAGGCTTACAAAGATCAAGACGTGGCACACGCCAGCGGACCGCGAGCGAGCAAAAAAATTCCTCGAGCTTGAGAAGCTGCTCGAGGAAAATTTGCGTGATCTAAAAGTTTTCAAGGTCGGCCGCATCCGGATCGACATCTACGCTGTCGGTATCGACGCCGCCGGCAACCTGGCCGGCATCAAAACACGAGCGGTTGAGACCTAAGCCATCGGCATCTTTACTTAGCCGAAACGCTGCTTGCGCCGCTCGTCTTTTTCTCGACGCTCGTCGGTGAACCGGCATATGTGACACGGCTCGCACCAGACGCATCCGTCGTCAGCCGATCGGACACGTTGACCGTCACATGGCTTGCGCCGCTGGCGTCGACATTCGCACTGGTCGCCTTGAGATCTTCGGCATCGACCCTGGTCGCACCGCTGACATCGACGGTCAATTTCGCGGTCTCGCCTGTGATCTTGATCTTGGAAGCGCCGCTCGAGTCGACCGACAAGTCTGTATTCTTGAGGTCAACCACTGTCACATTTGCCGCACCCGAAACATCGAGATCGTCAATATCTGGAGCTGACACACGGACACGTATCGGACTATCCGACTTTATGCGCCTCTCGGCATCGATGTGAAGGACGCCGTCGCCGTCCACATGCGTCGTGATCAGACCAAGCAGATTATCGTCGGTTTGGACCTCGACGCCGTACGTTTTTTGGGCAGTGATCTCGACTTGAAAGATCCCACCGACATCCACCGCGTGAAAATCATTCACCTCGCGAACGTCCGAAACGATATTCCCCGACCCATGGACCGCGCCGAAATGTACGGGAAACTCGAACATCCGGCGCACCGAGAACATATTCGTCACAACCAGCCCGACGACCAACGCCACTGCAAAGATAACTATGCCAACCTTTTTCATAAAATCTCCGAATAACCCGAAACTTGCTCTGAGAGGGGTAACGAGGCGCGGGATGGGAAAGTTCGAAAAAAAGTTGTAAATGCTGGAGGCCGCACTTGGGCGGCCTCCCATGATCAATAACGATGGACGTTATTTCGGGCTCTTGTTTCCTTTTATAAGCGGGATCGGGCCAGGCGATTCCGCCTGTTTGATGGGCGTGCCGCCGGGTTTGATCGGGGTACCGACCGGTGACGCAGCGGGCGACGGAACGGGGCTCGCAGCGACGACCGGCGTTGGCGTCGGCTTTTGCGGCTCGGGTTTTGGCGGGTCGCAGGCTGAGGTCACGGCGATGGCTATCGCCAGAATAGATATTGATATAAATGATCTTCTCATTTTGAATCTCTCCTGTGTGAGGCTTTGCCTCGATAGAATCGCGGACTCAGGCCGTCCGCGGGCAGACATCCTTCACAGCCGGATGATGAGGACGAGCGTCTTTCCGCAAATGCATGACCAAGTCACAAAATTGCCGCCTCCACATCAACACTGCGCGCGGAGAACGCGGACCAAAGAAAAACTTGCAGAAAATCTAGAAGACCTGAAATCCCTTCGAGCGGAGACAGAACTCGGCAAAATCCCGCAGCCATTCGTGCGACGCGCTGTAATTCTTCCACTCTTCGTCGCTATCGCGATAGAGCGTCATGTCGTCAGGCGCGTCGGTGATCGAGAGGTCGACGTAGATCCGTTTGTTCGGCGCGAGCCGCGGCAGGAATTCCTGTTGGATGCGGGCTCCGATCTCATGGGCCTGCTCGAGCGTCACCTTGACGCCCGTCGCGTTGTAGGTCATCTGCCGAATGGTGCCCTCGCTTAGGACGTCCAGACTGCGGATGATCTCAAGCGCGGCCTTCCAGTTCCAGACATTGGCACTGAACTCAAACTTCTCATTCCCGAGATCGATGAGGGTGAAGCTCATATGCTTGCAATGCTAAACCGCGAGGTGATTTTGGTCAATCTGTTTTCTCTGCGGCCTTTGCGGCTTTGCGTGAGATTTCCCCCGCAGAGCCGCAAAGTTCGCAAAGGAAGACGCCACGGAATATAATTCAATTTCTTATGGCGACAAAACCGATCTCATATGCCGACGCAGGCGTCTCGATCGACACCGCGAATGTCGCGGTGTCAAAGATCCGCGAGTTTGCCCGGGCGACGTTCAACCATCGGACGCTGTCGGACATCGGGAGCTTTGGCGGGCTGTTTTCCGCAGCTTTTCCAGAGATGGCCGAGCCGGTGCTTGTCGCATCCGCCGACGGCGTCGGGACAAAGCTCAAGATCGCGTTCGAGACCGGCATTCACAATACGGTCGGTGCGGACCTCGTCAATCACTGCGTAAACGACATTCTCGTCCAGGGTGCACGGCCGCTGTTCTTTCTCGATTACTTTGCTACCGGCAAGCTCGAGCTCGACGTAACGGCCTCGGTCGTCGAGGGCATGGCCCGCGCGTGCCGCGAGAACGGCTGCGTCCTGCTCGGCGGTGAAACCGCCGAGATGCCGTCGATGTATGCCGCCGGCGAATACGACCTCGCTGGCTTTATAGTCGGTGTGGTCGATCGGGCGAAGATCATCGACGGCCGCTCGATCGTGCCCGGCGATGTGGTTCTCGGCCTGCCATCGACAGGCCTGCAAACAAACGGTTATTCGCTCGCCCGCAAGCTGTTCTTCGAGGTCGGCGGTTACAAGGCTGACTCATATCTAGACGAGCTCGGCACGACCGTTGGTGAAGCTCTGCTCGCCACGCACTCCAGCTTTCTGCCTGAGCTCGACGGCCTGCTCGACACCGGCAAGATCAAAGGCCTCGCCCACATCACGGGCGGCGGCTTCCTCGAAAATATCCCGCGCATCCTGCCCCACGGCGTCTCGGTCGAAATAAACCGCGGCACCTGGCCCGAGCTACCCATCTTCGGTCTGATGCAGCGGCTGGGGAATGTCGACGATCAGGAAATGTTCCGCACGTTCAATATGGGGGTCGGAATGATCGCAATTTGTTCTTCGTCTCACGCTGCGGAAGTTGCGGCCGAGACAACCTCTTGTTTTCGAATAGGCACCGTTAATAATGGAACAAAGGAAGTTGTGATTAGTGAAGTATAAGCGATGAGAACTTTCCGCTTGATTAGCTTCCTGGCTTTTGCCTGTTTGTTGGCGGCGCAAATAAAGGCTGAGGAGGTCGGAGCGTGGTCAGAACCCGTAGACGGAGTGCAAGGTCGTTTGATCGCAAAGGAAGCAGAGGATGCTTTCATCGAAACGCAAATAGTTTCCGTGTACTTGGAGCTACGAAATATGACAAATCATGCGGAGCCGGTCGAACTGTATTTTGATCCCTACAGGCTAAGCATCCAAATGGTGGATTCCACTGATACTTTGATTTCAAAACCGATGTTGGCCGACATGAGTATCTTTGAGCAGCGGCCTTTCTGGTTGGTGTTGCCATTTGACAGCTCAATACGTTTCAACGTGTCTGTGTCTGGATACGGCATTCCGAAAGAGGCCGGGACTGCCATAGGTGTAACGGGAGGACTCTTGTTAGTCGGACGGAACGTTGAGGAAGAGCGCTTTCTCAAAGCCACTTTTGTTTCAGAACCCGGAAAAAAGACTTCAGTTGGAAAATGGCGAGGTACTATCAAGCTCCCAAAGGTATTGATCCCTCGCAATCTAGGCGCTCCGGACCGGGGAAAGCTTCTCGTGAAGGACATCGATTCTCGCGGCTAGGCCTGTACTGATCCATATCATGAACTTTGGCATTTTGATCTCAGGCCGCGGGTCGAATATGGCCGCTCTTGTCGACGCGGTCGCGAGCGGCGAGATACCTGATGCCAAGGTCGCCATCGTCATCAGCGACAAGGCCGATGCGGAGGGCTTGCAGAAGGCGCGCGAACGCGGCGTCGAGACTGTCGTGGTGGAACGTCGGGGCCGCACTCGTGAAGACCACGACGCCGAGATCATTGCTGAGCTAAAAGCCCGTGAGGTTGAGTTGGTCTGTCTTGCCGGCTATATGCGGCTGCTGTCGCCGTCATTCGTCGCCGCTTTTCCGGGCCGGATCATCAACATTCATCCGAGCCTGCTGCCGAAGTTTCCAGGCCTCGAGGTGCACGAACGTGTACTCGCGGCGGGCGAAACGGTATCTGGCTGCACTGTTCACTATGTTAACGAGGGCCTGGACGCCGGCGAGGTCATTTTGCAGCGGGAAGTTCCGGTCTTGCCCGACGATACCGCCGAAACGCTGACCGCGCGGGTCCTCGAACAGGAACACCGAGCCTACGTCGATGCGGTGGCCGCCATCGTAAAGGTCCCTGAATGGGACGCATTCAATAGCGTCGGGTGCAACCCGACGTTTGCCGACAAATAAATAGAGATGTCCCTGAAGGGGACGCATTCGCCATCGTTCGGAATTCGTCCCGTTCAGGGACGTGCAAAAATATTGACCGACCGATCCGTCGGGTTGTACCCGACGCTATTCAATTTGTCCCCTTCGGGGACTTGCGCCGCCGTGGATGATTGAGAACGCGTTTTGAGACTTCGGCGGTCCTTAGGTTCAGAACGAGGATCCCGTCGGTGTCGATCTCGGCATCGGGGAAGAGCAGCGTGTCCTTAATATAAAGGCCGTGTTCCGTCAGCAGGCGATACGCACTGACGCGCCGCCCGCCGTGCCTGCCGGACTTCGCCGCTGGATAGGCGTTTCGCAAGCGCGGTACCGTAGGCTTGAGACCGATGGCGTTGTTCGCTTTGTCATAAAGCACATTGAACGCCTCAGGCGCCCCGAGCCGTTCGTGCGTTGCCCGGTTCATAGCGATCACGCCCTTGCTGTTCATCGTCACATACATCCCGGCCCATTGCGCCCTGTTGTCACCGCGCGGCAGCTCTTTCCATTGCCGTTTCATATATGATCCTCCGAACCACCAGTGTAACATACATAGGCGTATGTTGCGTAGACAAGACAGCAGCTTTGTGTCCGTTGCAGTGGGTCGCACGGTTGTGTCCCCGAAGGGGACGAATTGAATAGCGTCGGGTGCAACCCGACGATACTCGATGCATAATATGCGCCGTCCCTGGAGGGGACGCATTTACGCGATGGCCCAAACTCTCGTCAGCGCATATTTTCACGTGGTTTTCTCGACGAAGAACCGTTTCGACTTCATTACGGCCGAGATCGAGGAGGAACTCTACGCTTACATCGGTGGGGTCGTGCGGGCGCTCGGCGGCAAACTTGTTACTGCTGGCGGCACCGCAAATCATGTTCACCTGCTGATATCGATCAGCAAAAACTGTCTGCTTCCAGATCTTATTGGTGCGATCAAACGCGACTCGTCCAAATGGATTAAAACCAAAGGCGGAATGTTCATGAAGTTCGGTTGGCAGGACGGTTATTCAGCATTCTCGGTGGGCCACACACAGTTGCCGGTCATCGAGAAGTATATAACCCGCCAAAAAGAACACCATCAGCGGCGAGTGTTCGAGGACGAGATGCGCGGATTTTATCGCAAGTACGGGATCAATTTTGACGAGAAGTATGTTTGGGATTAACGGACAATCGTCCCTTTCAGGGACGGAATTCATTCGTCGCCGGTAACGTCGGGTTGCACCCGACGCTATTGAATGTGTCCCCTTCGGGGACTATTCATATCAAGCGAACAGAAATGACGGCGTGAATGGTGGCGTGGGTGATGCCTGGTTACTCAGACATGTCGCGACACGAGTGATGCTCTGGATGGCGCGGCAGGATCGCAGGTTAGGAAACGTGTCGTTTTGGTCAAAAACGCGCACTTTTGGGACGCAAATGTGACGGCCGAGCGGCAAAATTGCTCATTCTGGTAGTTGTCTTGTGCTTTGACACGCGCGGCCTTTTTCCGTAAACTCAAAGTTTTCACTTTACGTGAAATTCTGTGGAGAGCGATTATGCCAAAGAGAACATTTCAACCAAACAACCGCCGACGCGCGAAAAAGCACGGGTTCCGGGCGAGGATGGCGACCAAGAACGGCCGGGCCGTGCTCAAACGCCGCCGCGCCAAGGGCCGCAAGCGCCTGACAGTGCAACATTATTAAGTTTCCGTTTGCCTAAAGAGGCGCGGCTCGCAAAACGGGCCGAGTTTCTAAAGGTTTACAACGAGGGAACGCGTTTTGAAGGCCGTTTTATGACGGTTTTCATTTTGCCTTCAGAACGGAATATTCACCGCCTCGGGGTCACGGCGACGAAAAAGGGCATCGGCAACAAGGCGCACGACCGCAACCGTGCAAAAAGGCTGATCAGAGAGAGTTTCAGATTGAGCCGGGCCGAGCTGGACAAGGTGGCGACAAAATACGATTGGGTCGTCAATGCGCGGCGGAGCGTGCTGGACGTAAAGCTCGATAAGCCGCTCGCGGAGTTTAGAAAGATCGTTGGAAAGATAGCCACAGAGCACACAGAGGTCACTGAGAAAGGTTGAAGCATTTTTTGTCTTGCTCCGTGTTCTCTGTGCACTCTGTGGCTAAAGTCTTATAAATGAAGTTTTTGGTTCTGGACATTTTGGGTGTTTACAAGGCAATGGTCTCGCCTTTTCTGCCGCCGGCGTGCCGCTTCGAGCCGACCTGCTCGGAATACGCCCGCGAAGCAGTCGATAAGTACGGAGCTGTAAAGGGAACCTGGCTCGGCCTCAAACGTATCTTACGGTGCCAGCCGTTTTGCAAAGGGGGCCACGACCCGGTCAGGTAATGGAAGAATCATCCGGTAAACAATCTCAATCACGCTTTTTGATCGCGGCGGTCCTGTCGATGATCGTGCTTTTTGGCTGGCAGTATTTTTTTACGCCACAAAAGCCGGCCGGCGACGCGAACACAAACGCAAATGTTGCTTCGACACCGCAACCCTCGCCCATAGCGTCACCCCAGCAAGCTCAGCCGGAAACGGCCGCGACAACGCCCGACAACACGCCGAACCGATCTGTCACGGTCAAGTCGCCGCTTTATGAAGTAACGCTCGATTCGCGCGGTGCACTGGCGACGAGCTGGATCATCGTCAAGAACAAATCACCGAAAGCGGAATTCTCTGTGTATGCGGACGGCTCGACGTCCGCCGAGGAAAAACCGCTACAGTTGATCGGCCAGGAAGCATTGTCTCGAAATCCGCGTGAGATACCTTTCCGCCTGACTACCGACGACCAAGGCGTGAATGCTCTGGTCAACGCCCGCAACTATCAGATCTCGGCCCCCGAAAACACGATAATTCTTGCTGAGGGACAGGAAAAGCGGGTCGAGTTCACGCTCAATGAAGACGGCGTTGAGGTCAAAAAAACATTTACTTTCCGTGCCGACAGTTACGTCGCCGATCTTGCCATCAATCTGAAGAAAGGCGGCCAGCTGGTGCCGAACACCAAGCTGCTCGTCGGTGCGAGCATCGGCGACCACGCGATCGGCCATCACAATTTTTATCATATCGAGAGTGAGGCGGTCGCTGCGGTCAACGGCGATATCAAGCGGCACCAGGGCGGCTATACGTTCACGTTCGACGCCAGCAATCAGGCGACGCTCGCCGATGCGGGCACCGTCGATTGGGCCGGCGTAGGCGACGCATACTTTGCGATGGCGGCGGTTCCGGCTACGCCTGCGCAGGGCGTCGAATACCGGGCCTCAAAGTACGACGTCCAGACGGAGCCTTTCTTTAACAGCATCTTCCAATGGGTGATGCGCAACCCGACGACAAGTGAGACACGGCACCTGGTGACGGTCTATCTGCCGATTCAAGTTGACGGTTCGGTTACGCGTGTCTTTACTGGAACAAAGGATTATTTTCTGCTCTCCTCGCTCAACGGCGAGTTGTCAAAGGACGTCGGCCGACCGGTCGAGATCACCAACCTTATTAATTTCAGCAATTATTCGTGGATACGGCCGATAACAAAGCCCATTGCTATACCGATCCTTTACGCGTTGAATTTCTTTAACGGCATCACGCATAACTACGGCGTTGCGATCATCATCTTTACGTTCCTCTTCTATTCGTTGCTTTTCCCACTGAGATGGTCGCAGTCGCGGTCATTCAAGAAAGCATCGGGCAACGCGCCGAAGATGAAGGAGCTGCAGGAAAAGATCAAGGCCCTGCAAAAAAAGGGCATCCCGAACGACGACCCTCGTATGCGCGAGCTGCAAATGCAGCAGCTCAAGATGACCAAGGACGCGCTGCCGATTGGTGGCTGCCTGCCGATGCTGCTACAGTTCCCGTTGCTCATCGCCTTCTATACGGCGGTCACAGTGTCGCTCGAGGTCAGGCAGGCGAGCTTTCTCTGGCTGCCCGATCTGTCGGCGGCCGACCCATGGCATTTGCTTGAGTTCGCTTTTGCGATATCGATGATATTGTCGATGAAGTTCACGCCGCAGGCCGCGACAGTGACGCCCGAACAGCAAATGCAGCAGAAGATGATGACCTACTTCATGCCTCTAATGATGCTGTGGGTGATGTGGTCAGCCCCGTCCGGACTCTTGCTATATTGGTTTTTTGGTAATATCGTCAGCTTTGGCCAGCAGATGGTCATAAACCGCATGAACAAGCCTAATACGCCGCCCGGGACTGAAATAGTCGATTCCGTTCCGGCAAGTGCTAAAAAGGTAAAGCCGAAATTCGGGACCGCCTAAATGAACGAAGCTTGTGATAAAGCCAGGGATCTCCTCGCCGGTCTAGTCGATGACCTCGGGTTCGACCTTTCCGTCACCGCCGAATGGACAGACGAAGGCTGCGTCCTTGGTCTGAGCGGCGAGGACGCCCACTTGGCACTTGCCGAGAATGGCGAAATGCTGGATGCCCTGGAGGTCGTGCTTTTTCAGGTATTTGGCCGTGAGATAGAACGCGAGCAGCGGTTTATCGTCGACGCCGACGGTTTTCGCCAGACCCGTAAGGCCGAACTTCACGCCATGGCCCGTTTTGCCGCCGAGCAAGTTCGCAAGAACGGTCGGCCGTTCACATTCGGCGTTTTGAATTCCACCGAGCGCCGCATCATCCACATGACCCTCAAAGAAGAGGACGACCTCCTCACCGAATCCGTCGGCGACGGTCGCGACCGCCGGTTGCAGGTCAGGCTGCAATAGAACTTCACACACAAAGGCATTAAGGGCACAAAGAGATTTGAAATAGTTTCTTTGTGCTCTTCGTGTCTTTGTGGTGAAAATAACTCTATGCCCGACACGATCGTCGCACTAGCAACACCTACAGGCCGTAGCGGTATCGGCGTGATCCGGCTGAGCGGGCTGGATGCGCTTGCGATCACGGCGAAATTGATTGGCGAGGAGGATTTTGCGCCGGAGCCTCGAACGGCACACCTCAGGCAGCTTTATGAGGGCGGCGGGGTGATCGACGAGGCAATAATCACATATTTCAAAGCGCCGCATTCATTCACCGGCGAGGAAGTGGTCGAGATCAGCTGTCACGGCTCGCCCGTTTTGCTCCGGCAGGTCATCGACATTTGCCTTGCAAATGACGCCAGGATGGCGGATGCCGGTGAGTTCTCGCTTCGAGCCCTCGCGAACGGCCGAATGGACCTTGCTGAGGCCGAGGCGATACGCGACCTGATCGGAGCTCAAACGACGGCGTCAGCGCGGCAGGCGATCAGGCAGCTACGCGGCGAGCTGTCGAATCAGCTTCAGCCGCTGAAGGACAAGCTGCTGGACGTGATAGTCATTCTTGAATCAGTCCTTGAGTTTGTCGAGGATGACCTGCCGGAAATGCAGGCCGAGTCGGTGAAGGAAAAACTCCGCGAGATCGCAGATGAGACCGACGAATTGGCGGCGACCTATAAGGCCGGAAAGTTGATACGCGACGGTTTGCGAGTCGCGATCGTCGGACGGCCAAACGTCGGTAAGTCAAGTCTTTTCAATAGGTTACTTGGGACAGAGCGGGCCATCGTTACCGAGATTGCAGGCACTACCCGCGACCAGCTTCACGAGCGTTTCACGATCAATGACATTCCCATCTCGCTTATCGACACGGCCGGGCTTCGCGAGACCAGTGACACGGTTGAGAGTATTGGCGTCGAGCGGTCGAAAGCAGTTATGGCCGACGCCGATCTGGTATTAGTGATGCTCGACGCTTCGGAAGAGATCACCACCGAAGACCATGCCATCATCGAAAGTGTTGAGGGTCTGACATTCATCGTGGCTTTGAATAAGATCGACAAGCGGCCGTCCTACGACATCGATCATATGATCGTCGGCAAACATTCGAGTCTCTCGCACCTCCGCGACAAACTCGTTCCCATCTCGGCAAAGACGGGCGAAGGCCTGGATGAATTGGAGATAGCGATCGTCGCGCCTTTCTCTGCAGAAGACGTGGCGACGAGCGGTTTTCTCGTGACCGACGCGAGGCATCACGACCTGCTCGTTCGGACGCGAAGCGAGATCGAGCAGTCGCTCGACCAATTGGATAAAAAAATGAGCGAAGAAATAGTCCTCGTTGGCCTTCACAACGCGCTCCGCTTCCTCGGCGAGATAACAGGCGAAACGACGACCGAAGACATGCTTACGCGCATCTTTTCCACTTTTTGCATCGGCAAATAAAAAAGCCGGCGGATAGCCCGGCCGGCGTGAAAGAGTGACTTGCCCTAAAACTTTTATTTGGGTTCGAGAATGATCTCCCTCGATAACCTATTGCCCAGCACTTCGCGGATCTCGAGACGGCGTTTGTATCCTTCCATCTGCTGCGCGTCAGTTCCGGAAACCGTTTGAGACAGATCATCTGCCTTTTGTTGGTTGGCTTCCATGGTGGCGAGGTCCTTAAATTCGGTCATAAGCATCAGGTTAAAGTCGCCGGCGTTATGCGGTTCGCTCGCAATAACCTTGTACGACAGGCTAATGCCGGCCTTTTTCATGGCTTCCTGCTCCTTTTTCCAGTCGGTGGCGAGGTAGTTCATGTAGGCCGTGTCCATACCCGGTTTCATGCGAATGAACGCGACGTCCCACACCGTTCCGTCGTGATACGGACGCTTGACCTGGGCGAAGCCGATGACCGAAAGTGAAAGGGCAACGGCCGCGATGATGATAACAACGAGAGTTCTAATTTTCATTGCGATGGTTCTCCTGTTTTAGACAAGGATGCAGAAACAGCGTTTGGTAAAAGCCTGCCGCGCACCCACGAGGAAACGGCAGCCGCCAACAAGGATTTAGGGAATGGCTAATAATATACCAGTAATGTGGATCAATTGGGTAAATGCGACGCGCAACAATTTTGACAGCCGGCGCGTACGTAGCTTCAAGAAAACAAAAAGGGAAAAGTTAAGGAATATGCGAATCAACCTGCGATCACACCTGTCTGTCGCCGTTGTTACCCTTGCGTTGTTCTTTGTAGTTGGTGCCCAGACGCCTGCGCCCACGCCGACGGCGGTCTCGATCGATCCAAAAGTCTTTGACGCATATGTCGGTCAGTATCAGGAGCCGGTCATGCTTGGAAGCACAACACTGTCTTTCTTGAGAAACGGTGACAAATTCTATGTGCGAGCTACCAACCAAGATCCGGTCGAGATCTTTCCATCGTCGGAAACAAGTTTCTTTGTAAAGATTTTTCGTGCTGAGATGGAATTCGTTCGCGATGCGACGGGCAAGGTCACAGGCGTCGTTTACAAGCAGGGCGGTCAAGTCGTCAACGCCAAACGCGCGTCGGATACGCCCGAGCCGGACACACGAGTTCCCTACAAGCGAACCCAGGCCATGATCCCGATGCGCGATGGCGTGAAGCTTTACACCGTCATTCTGTTACCTGAAAAACAAACAGAACCGGCCGCGATATTGATGACTCGTACACCTTATGGCGTGAAGGGCACGACGGCCGGCCGGGCCTCTTCGAAACCGGAGCTCGCAAAAGAAGGCTATGTTTTTGTCTTTCAGGACATCAGGGGCCGTCACGACTCGGAGGGAAGTTTTCTGATGAACCGGCCGCCGCGCGACAAACACGACCCGAAGTCAATTGATGAGAGCACGGATACTTATGACACCATCGATTGGCTCATAAAGAACATTCCAAACAATAACGGGCGTGTCGGAATTTATGGCGTGTCGTATGATGGCTGGCTGTCTGCCGCCGCACTCATCAATGCACATCCGGCGTTGAAGGCCTCATCGCCGCAGGCGCCGATGACCGACGCGTGGATGGGCGACGACTTTTTTCACAACGGTGCGTTCCGTATGAGTTACGGGTATGAATATGGCAAATGGATGGAATACGGTAAGCCTGATGCCGACCCGGTGACATTCGATATTGACGCCTACGACTGGTATATGCGGGTCGGTTTGCTATCGAAGCTCGCCGCCACTCTTGAGAACAAGTCGCCGACGTTCAACTCGTTCGTTGCTCATCCTGCGTATGACGACTACTGGCAGGCCCGCTCGTCCACACTTTACCTTCCGTGTACGAAGGTACCCACACTAGTCGTCGGAGGTTGGTGGGACCAGGAAGATGAATTCGGTGCCCTCGCGGCCTACCGAGCGCTCGAAAAGTGCGACAAGAACGACAATGTTTTTTTTGTGATGGGTCCATGGAACCACGGTGGTTGGGGCGGACGAGGAAGACGGTTGGGTGCGATCGATTTTGGCAGTGAGACCGGCAAGTATTTCCGAGAGGAGATACAAGCCCCGTTCTTCGCGTGCCGGCTGAAAAGCAAATGCACAAAAGAGACACCCGAAGCGTCGATCTTTCAGAGCGGCTCGAACAAATGGATGTCATACGATGCTTGGCCGCCGAAACAGATGCAGTCTAGTAACCTGTACCTTCACGTTGACGGTAAGCTCTCGTTCGATAAACCAAGCGATGAGAAAAGCGAGTTCGATTCTTATGTTTCCGATCCCACGAATCCGGTTCCGTACCGAAAGCGG
>Ga0163161_10001584_pt1 | contig 16772 bp, 13 predicted proteins | sample S45metaG_FD_129847 | JGI IMG/M metagenome (GOLD analysis project Ga0163161, IMG submission 129847) | Switchgrass rhizosphere microbial communities from Kellogg Biological Station, Michigan, USA - S4-5 metaG | ecosystem: Host-associated > Plants > Roots > Rhizosphere > Soil | place: USA... | reverse complement strand
CGTGGCCTCCACTGCCACCGCTCCCACTGTTGCCGCCATGGCCGCCACTGCCACCGCCGTTGCCACCACCACCACCACCACCACCACCACCACCATCCTTGGCATAGGCACTCGAGTCATGGGAAATGGAATCTGGTACCAAAACGATGGAAGCCGAGAGGACACCACCAATTGCCAGCGCCAGTAATCCTCTCTTGAAAAGCAGGTAAGTGTTCATCGTGCATTCTCCTGGTGATTTACCGCGAGCAGTGCCAACGCAATCAGCGTTGCAATCCGGGAGCGGCATGGGAGCAAACTGTCAGTTTCCAGTATCTCCTGAATTTTTAAGAGTGGGATTTTTTCCCACGCAATGTAAATTAGCCCTTTCTGGCTACAGGTCAACCCGCGCAGGAGAAAGCCGATCGACGGTTAGGGACACGGATGGAGATGGGGCTGCCCATGCGTTTTCACACAGCCTGGGCCGAAAGCAGTCATGTGGGCCGGATGAATCTGCCCTTTGAAAACCATGTCCCACAAAAAAGCCCACTGACCGTCACCGGTTCAGTGGGCTTTTATTAGCTCTCTGGTTACAGAGCCATATCAGTCGCAGCATTAGCCTTCGGTGCCTTACCCGCATCAGCCGGAGCAGCAGCCGGAGCCACCACCTGCCCCATCGCCGGCGGCGGAGTCAGTTCCAACACCTTTGCGGTGTAAGCCCACTCCTCAGCCACTTTCTCAGGATTGCCATTGAGCTGAGTGCCATAGCTCGGCACGATCTGGTGCAGTTTTTCCTGCCAGGCTGGCGAAGCCACTTTGTCTTTGAAGACTTTCTGCAGCACGGTCAGCATGATCGGTGCAGCGGTCGATGCGCCTGGCGAGGCGCCCAGCAGGCCGGCAATCGAGCCGTCAGCCGACGAAACGATTTCGGTACCGAGCTTCAACACGCCACCGGCGGCTTCATCACGCTTGATGATTTGCACGCGCTGGCCGGCTTGCCACAGGCGCCAGTCTTCGGCTTTGGCGTTCGGGAAGTATTCTTTCAGGGCGTTCATGCGGTCTTCATCCGACAGCATCAACTGACCTGCAAGGTACTCAACCAACGGGTATTCCTTGATGCCGACCTTGGTCATGGGCCACACGTTGTGCGTGGTGGTGGTGGTCAACAGGTCCAGGTACGAGCCTTCCTTGAGGAACTTGGTGCTGAAGGTCGCGAATGGGCCAAACAGGATGACGCGCTTGCCGTCCAGAACTCGGGTGTCCAGGTGCGGAACCGACATCGGCGGTGCTCCAACGGAGGCTTTGCCGTAGGCCTTGGCCAGGTGTTGTTCGGCGATGGTCGGGTTTTCGGTCACGAGGAACGAGCCGCCTACCGGGAAGCCTGCGTATTCCTTGGCTTCAGGGATGCCGGATTTCTGCAGCAGGTGCAGTGCACCGCCGCCTGCGCCGATGAACACGAACCTGGCGTCGGTTTCGGCTTTGCTGCCATCTTTCAGGTTTTTGTAGCTGACGCGCCAGGTGCCGTCTGCGTTCCTGGAGATGTCCTGCACTTCGCTGGACAGCTTCAAGTCGAAGTTGGGCGTGGTTTGCAGGTGCGCCACGAACTGGCGGGTGATCTCGCCGAAATTCACGTCAGTGCCGATCGGCGACCAAGTGGCCGCGACTTTCTGGTTCGGGTCGCGCCCTTCCATCATCAGCGGAACCCACTTCTTGATCACGTCAGGATCTTCGGAGTACTGCATGCCGGCGAACAGCGGGCTCGCTTGCAGGGCTTCGTAACGCTTTTTCAGGAACTTGATGTTGTCATCGCCCCACACAAAGCTCATGTGCGGTGTGGAGTTGATGAACGAACGCGGGTTCTTCAGCACGCCTTGCTGAACTTGCCAGGACCAGAACTGACGGGAGATCTGGAACGCTTCGTTGATTTCAACGGCTTTGGGGATCTGAACGTTGCCCTTGTCGTCTTCCGGGGTGTAGTTCAACTCGGCCAGGGCGGAGTGACCGGTACCAGCGTTGTTCCAGCCGTTGGAGCTTTCCAGGGCGACGCCGTCGAGACGTTCGATCATTTCCATCGAGGTGCCAGGTTCCAGCTCATTGAGCCAGACACCCAATGTTGCGCTCATGATGCCGCCGCCAATCAGCAGCACATCGACTTTCTTTGCCTCTTCCGCATGAACGGACGTGATCCCTATCGACAAAGCCAGCCCCAGCAGGGCCGTGTTCATTTTTTTAAACATCTGTTGCACCTATGATAAAACGCCATCCGCCCTTCCATCTTCACGACAAAACCCTTGCTTCACGGCATTCAGGCAGGATGTCGTGGGTGTTCGTGCATGATGATTGGAGGGTGGGCACACAAGGCCGACTGTCTGCGTCGACCCCAGTTATATGTCCCTACTGAACTGACTTCTTATCATTATTGGCTTCAGCTGCTTGAGCGACATTGATCCTGTCGGCACGTCTGCGGGACGGGCCAACTGAACAGGTCAAACCAAGTTGGCGCGCAGAATATCACGGCTCGACGACCGTGCGCTCCCGAAAGGACTTACGGGTCTAGTCCAGACGCGGCTCGTTCGCCGCGTTCTGGCCCAAACGATTCAGCACAAACACCTTGGCGTTGCGGGTCATCTGGTCCAGATGCCGGTCGCGTTGCTTCTCGGCATCGATCATTGCGCGCTTGCCGTGTTTTTGCAGCAAGTAGTGATGGATCTGACGAACCTCTAAAGAACTGTAGATCGAGGCCACATCCAGGAGGCCCATCAAACCTTCACTGCTGTAGTCGCGGGTGTTCATCAGCACTTGCGTGCCGCGTACGCCCAACACCTGATAGCCCATCGATTCGAACCACGGCACCTTGGCGACGGCGCAGGTCAACTCGGCGTGCGGGTAGCGGTGGATCATGTCTTGCAGCATGGCCCGCGCGACACCTTGACGACGATGGCTCGCGTCGACTGCCATGTAGGCCACACCGCACGCCTGGGGATCGTCTTTGATCGGCAGGTACAGCAGGAACCCGATGACCTTCGACGGGTCTTCATCGTCGGTGGCGACGATCAACTCGACCGCAATCCCCTTCTCCCCATTGAGCGCTTCCAGGTACAGGTGCACTTCGAAGCCGACCGTGTATTGGTACACGTTGTACAGCGGATTGCTCGGCGCAATGCCGACCATGCTGATGTCGGTCAGGTTATCGACGACCAGTTGCAGAATCTGGCTGTTGATGTGCTCCGGGCACGGGGCTGCGAAGTGGGTGAGTTGGGGCATTGAAATTCTGACTCCGGGATAAGGCTTACTGGGCATCGGCCCGGGTATTGTCACAGATTGATCGCCTCGCTGCTGCTGCCAGCGGCTACAGGGGTTGTCGCGAATAGAACACTTGATTCCCCAACAATGAGGAATTCCCCCCCAGTTTTACGCACTTTTCCCCAATGCCGGGATAACCCATTTGTTTGTTACATGACTTTTCTACTAAGACTTTGGTCTGATTGCGCTCATGGCTCAGCTTTTGCTTCGGCCAAAGTGCGAGTGCCATCACCGTGGCATGCCCCAATGAGAACAATCATGAACAGCTCAGTCCCTGCGAACAAGTCATTCGGCTATTCCATGGCGCAGGGCATTACTTCGGTGGTGATGATCACCTTCAGTGTGACCACCCTGAACGCTGCCCCCATCGATGATGTCGGACAACCACCACCCACCGATCCCTCAGCGTACATCAACCAGCCGGCTGATCCCGCCGCTGCGCTGGGAGCACTGAAGACCATGCCGGAGGCGAACCAGGGTTCATATGCCCTGCCCAACGGTATGTATGGCAACAAGGACACGACCCGCACCGAAAACGTGTTGCCACCTGCGGTACAAACGACGTTCAACTTCCCCACGAATGGCAAGCCCAGCCCCCTGTTTGGCGCTCAACCGTTCACCCAGCAATTGCTGCTGTTCGAGGAATTTGGCACTGAAAAGCTCGACCCGAGCCTGCCGCAACCGCCGCTGTCGTTCCCCGTGCCGCTCGCCGGCCCGGCGCCCCAGCAGGACCCGAACAGCATCGCCCGCAGCGTCCCGTCGAGTGCCGCGCTGGATGCGTTCATGCGCCAGCCGGGGCTGTATCCGTTCCCGTCGCAATACTCCAATGTGCTGGACCGCAACCCGTGGAAGTCGCAGATCGAAGCCTTCCTCAACCGCCATCCGGTCGGCTCGCCCGCCGAAGGCCGTCCACCGGGAAAAGGCTGGTCGCATCAGCGCTGGAACGAGTTCTACCCGCAGGTCGATTTCAAGACCGTGCAAGCCGGCGCACGGACCAACCTGGGCATGCGTGACCGCAAGCAATTGCACAACTACGCCAAGGGTGAATTTGCCCCCGGCGGGCTCTATTACCAAACCTCGGATATTCCGGCTACCGCTGGCACCACCAAGGGCATCGACGCGCGTTTCCACCCGAAAATGCCGGTGCAAAACTACAAGTCTCTGTGGACCTTCGACGGCACCTTTCCGGTAAAACTGCTGATGGTCCGATACGGCCAACCGGTGCTGATGCGCCACTACAACGCGCTGCCGATCGACCCGGCGGCCAATGCCGGTTTCGGCTTGCATACCCTCACCACCCACGAACACAACGGGCACTCCCCGGCGGAAAGCGATGGTTATGCCAACGCGTTTTTCTTTCCGGGGCAGTATTACGATTATCGCTGGCCGATCCAGCTGGCCGGTTACGACACCATCAACACCACGGCGCAGGATCCGCGCGCGGCATTCCCTTGCGAGCCCGGCGAAACCCTGTACGTCAACGACGCCAGTCCCGGGCTGAAAACCTGCGACAACGGCAAAATCAGGATTCGTGGCGACTGGCGCGAAACCTTGAGCACCCACTGGTTCCACGACCACATGCTCGATTTCACCGCACAAAACGTCTACAAGGGCAACGCGGTGATGATGAACTACTACAGCGCCCTGGATCGCGGTAACGAGGCGATCGAAGACGGCGTCAACTTGCGCTTCCCCAGTGGTTCAGCAATGCCGTGGGGTAACCGTGACTACGATGTGAACCTGATGATTGCCGACAAGGCCTGGGACGCCAACGGCCAGTTGTGGTTCAACCCGTTCAACACCGACGGCTTTCTCGGGGATCAGGTACTGGTCAACTGGCAGTACCAACCGGTGCTGAAAGTACGGGCGCGCAGCTATCGGTTCCGTGTCCTCAATGGCTCGGTGTCTCGCTACTTCAGAATAGCGCTGGTACGGCAGATCAGCGGCAACGGCGGTGAATTTCCGGGCCCGGCAGGCTCAGGGGTTTCCTACAATCGCGTGCCGTTCCACATGATCGCCAACGACGGCAACATCATGGCGCACAGCCTGCCTTTCGACGGCAGCATGGACATGGATGGCGACGGTGACTTTCAGAATCACAACGCCATTCTGCCGGTCCAAGGCATCGCCGAACGCTACGACATCATTGTCAACTTTGCGAAATACGGCATCAGCACCGGCGACAAACTGTTCTTCGTCAACCTGATGGATCACCAGACCGGTAAAGGCCCGGAGAAAATACCCCTGTCGCTGGCCGACGTGCTGTCCGAAAAATACAAAGCGGTGCTCAAGCTAACCAGTACTGGCCTGAAATGGGACAACGGCGATCCGGCAGTGGGCAAGTTTCTGGAATTTCTGGTACAGCCTTACTCCGGTCAGGACCTGAGCATGGACCCGGTCGCCTATGAGCCGGCCAAACCCGGCAAACCCGCCGGCAAGATCATGATCCCGCTGACCATTGATCGCGATAACCCGACCGATCAGGCCAAACTCACCGCTGCGCGCCATCGTGAGTTCATTTTCGGACGTTCCGACGGCACCGATCTAGCGCCGTGGACGATCAAGACCGATGGCGGTTTCGGTTACAGCATGGACCCACGCCGGCTGGATGCCGCACCGCAATTGGCCAACGGCCCGACGGACGCAGGTTTCTCCGGCGACGGCACCCTCGAAGTATGGAAAATCAAGAACGGCGGTAACGGCTGGACCCACCCGGTCCATGTGCATTTCGAAGAAGGCGTTGTTCTCAAGCGCGATGGCAAGGCACCACCGGATTGGGAGAAATGGGCACGCAAGGACGTCTATCGCATTGGCGAAGGCGTCGACAGTTCACAAGAGGTTGAAGTGGCAATCCGCTTCCGCGAGTTCGCCGGCACTTACATGGAGCACTGCCACAACACCCAGCATGAAGACAACGCGATGCTGTTGCGCTGGGATATCGAGCATCCGGGCCAGTTCCAGTTGATGCCAACACCCTTGCCAGGTTGGGACGGTGTGACCTACGTCGCCTCCGTGGCACTGCCTACCTTCCGCACCGGCAATGACGGTACCAATAACGATGGAGACAACCAAAAACCCGTAGCCAACCCCGACAGCGCCACCGCTAGCAACGGCCAGCCGCTGACCATCAACGTGCTGGCCAACGACACCGACCCTGACGGTAACGTGCCACTTAAAGTAGTGGAGCTGAACCAGCCGGATTCCGGTAAAGGCGTGGTCAGCACCGACGGCTTGCGGGTGATCTACACCCCACCGGCCATCGTCCCCGCACCGTTCACCGCGACCTTCACCTATCGCGCCAGCGATGCCAAGGACGCGAAGTCGGACCCGGCGACGGTGTCCGTCAATGTCACCGCTGCAGCGGCCAACGAGACTCTGGCGGTCACCAGCGCTTTCGTAACCGTTCGTACCGACAATCGCTACACCTGGGATATTTCCGGGACCACCACGCGTTTTGCCGGCAACACCGTGACGGTGACCGCGTCCAGTACCACCGGGCCGCTTAATCTGGGCAAGGCCACGCTCACGCAAGTCGGTACGGGTGCGAAGTGGCGAGTGTTGGTGGCGACCTCCGGTGCCGGACCGGCGCCAAACGCGACCATCACTGTCACGTCTGCGTTTGGCAAGACGATAACGGTGCCGATCAGCGTGCGTTGAAGCGGCATCGACAGGCGCCCCTGTGGCGAGGGAACTTGCTCCCTCGCCACAGGACAGCGGTTACACGGGTGGCTCAATCGTATCCAGCACCCGGTTTGCCGTGATTTCCGCCACCATGATGCTGTTTGAAATACCCAGCAGGGCGTAGCGCGATTCACCCTCTAGATGATCCACCAACTGATGGACCATCACATCGACCGAGGCCAGCGTCTCGACCAAAAAAACCGCCAGGGTTTCGGTAGTGGCCGCAGGGTCCACGGAAAACAGAGTACTGCGCGTTCGCGCGGTGGCTTTGATGTCGGCATTCGACGGAAAGTGGAAGTTCAGAGCCCGCTCGGCGGCCTCATTGAGTTTTTTTGAATCGGGTTCGTACGGGGACACTGGATCGGTGTCTGGTGGGTTGGGCGTTACTTTGAACATAAGCTTGCTTCCGTGATTGGGCGCCAACCCTCCTGCGACTAAACGAGAGGGAGGCAGCTGTACGCAGGTTAGTCGACCGGGGAAGCTAGCAAAGCCGGCGCGCCCAAAGGCGCCCTGCGCACAACTGCCATCAAGTGCAGGCATGGGAATACCTGACTGACAAGCGCTTGTGCACCTTACTTATAACCCCGGGCGACTAAACCCGATCACTGATGGGCAGTGACGGGAATCAGGTTACTGAGCGAGCCCAAGGCGCACAAGCCGGCGGATTCTGGCGTAGCCGTAGGCAACGGCGCAAGGTTTTGTAGCTTTCAGGACGTAACTTTGAAGGCGTTTAAACAAACCCCTTCCACAGATGTTTAACAGGCAGACGAACACTTCCTGCACGCTTCGAAACCTTGTTCGTTCAGGCCCGACCTGCCCTTACTCTGAAACAGCCACCTGATTACGCCCGCGGGCCTTGGCCCGATAAAGCGCTTTGTCCGCATTGTTCATCAAACGTTGCAGATCATTGTCGTGGAACTCCATGGAAGCGATACCGAGACTGGCGGATATGCGGTGGACAGGGCCGGACATCAAACCACCGATAGACTGGATCAGTTGCTCGGCCAGATTCAGGGCGACTTCAATGGACGTGTCCGGCAGCAGGATGGCGAACTCCTCGCCACCCAACCGGCCGTAAACGTCCTTTTCGCGAAAACAGCCGCTGATGACGATACCCATTTGACGCAATACCTGGTCGCCGACCTGATGACCGTAGGTGTCGTTGATGTGCTTGAAGTGATCCATATCCAGCATCACCACGCACAGTGGCAACCGTTTGTGTTGGCAATCATTGAACAATTGCTGCGCGCGCTCAAAAAAAGCCCGGCGGTTTTTCAACCCGGTGAGTTCATCGGTTTGTGCGGCGAGTGTGGAAGTGCGGTGCGCCTGTTCCATTTCACGGGTCAGGCGGAAAGCTGTTTCCAGGGCTTCGGACATTTTACTAGTCGCGTTGACGACAAATGAGGCGAACACAATGACCGCCAGCGCCATGCCGGATTGCAGGGTCGACGGTTGAAACAACAGCCACGTGGTACACGGCAACAACACCAGGCCAATCGACGCTAACGTCATGTACCGATAGGACGAGTAACACGACACCGCACTGACCGACATGCCGACGGCGAAGAGCATGACCAGCGACTGGGCCAGCAGGTCGTCTGCAGGTATGACCGCCAAAGCGCCTGCGCCCCAGATACCGGCAGATAACATCAGCGTTACCCAATAGGTCCGCTCCCAGCGTTGAGGTGTGCGCTGACTTTCCGGGCTACGAAAATAGACAATAAACATCAGGATGCGCAGCAACGACGAGGCGCTTAGCAGGACAACCCAGCCGTACACGACGCGGTGATCAATACGCCCCCAGCACAGCCAACACAGCATGATCGCCGCCAGGTAACTGCCGAACACCGCCGACACGGATTGATGGAATAGCTGGCGCAATCGGTCACCACGCACTTGCGCTGAGATGAATGAATCCTGATCGCGCCGAAATCCTGGGCCACCCATTTGATCCTCCTGATCATGATGCTGTGCCAAAAATCGATTGTGACACCCAGCCACCCGGGTAAACAAACGTATTACTGCTGCGGCGCAACCATCTTGAACCGGATATTGATGTCGTCGGAAACGACGGCATCGGCATATTCACCGTCGCCGACTTTGAAGTCGCTTCGCTTGAGCGTTAACTGGCCATCGAAGATTCCGACGGCGTTCCCCGCTTTCAGGTGGACCGGAACCGCTACCTCGCGAGTGACGCCTCTGAGCGTCAGCCTGCCGATGATTGTGTACTTGTCGTCACCAAGGGCTTTCACGTCGGTCGATTCAAAGGTTGCCACGGGATAAGCCGCCGAATCGAACCACGCCGGCTTTTGCAATTCAGCGTTGGCATCACTGCTGCCGGCATCAATGCTGTCGAGCTGGATAGAAAGCGACGCATGGGCCGCGGCGGGGTTGGCCGTGTCGAAATCAAGCCTGGCTTCAAACTTGCCAAACGTGCCGTACACCCGCGAACTGAACTGGTTGTACGTGAAGGAGATTTTGCTCGCAGCCTGATTGACCTGCGTGTACTGGACAGCTTGCGCGCAGGGCAAGACGCCAACAGTCAGCAAGGCAGCCAGAACAGCGAGCCGCGGGAATCGAACAATCATGGGATTCTCCGGTCAAGGCGTCCGGTCATGAGCTGAAACGCCCGCACACCTACGCTACCGATAGGAGGACTAAAGCAAAGAACGACCAATTCTTCCACCTGCCGTGGCGACTTGCGACCACCTGTCGGCCAATCCGGATCAGCGTCCGATCCTGCCACCTTTGCGGGTGTTTAATAATTGCTGCACTCACCACGGCGGGAGACTGGACATGAAGATCGTCGTCATCGGAGGTACCGGGCTGATCGGCAGTAAAGTCTGCCAGAATTTGCAGGATCTGGGCCATGAAGCCTTCGCGGCGTCACCGAGTACTGGCGTGAATGTCATCAGCGGCGAAGGGCTGACGCAGGCGTTGAAAGGCGCCGACGTGGTGGTCGACGTCGCGAACTCACCCTCTTTCGAAGACCACGCGGCGTTGCATTTTTTTGAAACCGCCGGGCACAACCTGTTGGCGGCGGAAAAGCTCGATGGCGTCAAACACCATGTGGCCCTGTCGGTCGTCGGCACGGAACGGATGCTCGACAGCGGTTACTTCCGGGCAAAAATGGCGCAGGAAACACTGATCAAAAAGTCGGGCATTCCCTACACCATTTTGCGGGCTACGCAGTTCTTTGAGTTTATCCATGCCATTGCCCACTCCGGGCGTGAAGAAGGCGACACCATTCACTTGACGTCCGCTGCGTTGCAACCGGTGGCCTCGGCGGATGTTGCGCAGGCATTGACAGCTATCGCGCTGAAAGCGCCTGTCAATCAGACCGTCGAAGTGGCGGGGCCTGATAACCGCCCTCTCGTCGAATTCGCAAGCGACTACCTGAAACACACCAACGACCCGCGCCAACCTGTAGCGGACGACACGGTTCCTTACTTTGGTGCGCCGATCAATGACCAGTCGCTGACACCGGGCGCCAACCCCATCGTCGGTGCTACGCGGTTTCAGGACTGGCTAAAGTTTCACTAGGCGCCCATGCCACGGTGAGTGTGGCTGCAAAAAAAAACGACCTCCTTGATGCTGGCATTAGTTGCCCTGCACAAAGGAGGTCGCTTCTGTCAGGCTCCGAACAAGCCTGTAAGGTCTAATCGCTTGACCGACTTAACAAGCGGCTGCGAATGTCCGCGGGGACGCAATTGCGTAGTCCGGTTGTTTCGCTCGTTGAGTCAACGCAAACATCATCAGGAAACCCAGTGCAATCAACACCGGATAAGCCATCAATAGTTCAGTCAGGGAATACTTCCAGGCCAGCGGACGCCCGACTCCCAACATGGCCGCGTACATCCAGGACACTGCCGACAGTGAGCCGCAGAACAGCGCCATCATCCGGGCGCTGAACCCGAGATTGAGCAATGAGCCGGCCTTTTGCAGAGCAGGCAGTACCAGGCGATGCAACACGATACCGTTGTACGTCAGCAAGGCGACAATAATGACTTTGGCTTGAAGCTTTGGATTCATAAAGTAGTTCATGCCTTTGTCCAGGTAATCAATACCGATGATCGCAGCACCGGTTACCCACAAGGCTATCAACGCAATAAAGACAGATTTCTGCAGACTTTCCATGTGAGCATTATCATGCTCCGTAAATGTTTTTCGCTTAAATAGATCTCTCACCATCGCAATATCACTGGTCAACACCAAACCAATGGCGACACAACACGCAACTAAATGGACATAAATAACGCCCAATCGCAAGAACTCCATGAATTCTTTGTTTTCTATCAGGCTCATAATTGTATTTATCGCCACGGTACGCTCTCCACCTTATTCGACAGTACTGATCGATGCTCCACAGGTTATGTATTTATTCAAAAATACCTGTTCGATCTTACTGATTCAAGATAAGCCAAATCGTAGACTTGGCACGGCCATGATCATTAATTCGCTAAGCGAACCAACGATCTGCTTAAGTGTTTCTCCCGGGTTTCAGTGAAAAAAAATCCCCATAGCATTCAATGCACATGAGGTTCACTTTTCCACTTCTTTACTACGGATTCTGGCGCAGGTCATGAATGACTGCTGAAGAATGAGAGCCCCAGAATACCCGAATGTTCATTTTTTGAGCGCACTACCGACAAACGGTAGTTAGAATTTGTGACTTATCGCGTCGATACTAAGTCAGCAACTTCCCTGATAGGCCCATGACAACTGGCCTGCTTAATTTACATAGACTTCACAATAAACTTTTTGGATCCATTAGTTATCCACCCTGCCAAGGCGCGTGTAATAGCGAGCAAATCGCATTCAGGACACAACAACTAAAACAGTCATACTTTTTACGTTGGCAACTCTCAGGGTGGATCGGCGCAGTCCTCTTTCTCCCAGGCCCGTTGCAACAACCTGATGACTTCTGCATCCGACGTCTGGGAAAAATCCATGTACCAATGACCAATCGACATCAGCCACTCAGGCATGAGCGGACAGATCAATTCATCCACCTCACTGCGCAACGCCTCGACCGTCTCGGGTGGCCCAACCGGCACCGCGACCACGATGCCAGACGGCGCATGCACCCGCGCCGCGTGAATCGCCGCCATCATCGAGGCGCCTGTCGCCAGACCATCGTCGATCAGAATCACCACTTGATCCTTGAGTTGCACCGACGCGCGCGCTCCCCGGTAAACCTGCTCGCGCCGCAACAGCTCCCGCGTCTCCCGGGCGACCACCGCATCGAATGCGACCTTATCAATCGGATGCGCCCGCAAAGCCTGTTCATTGAGAATCTGGATGCCGCCACTGGCTATCGCGCCCATGGCGAACTCCTCGTGCGACGGTACACCGAGCTTGCGCACCAGCATCAGGTCGAGGCGAACGTCCAGCGCCGTGGCCACCTCATAGGCTACCGGCACGCCACCACGGGGCAAGGCGAGGACGATCACTTCCGGGCGATGGGCATAGGCGAGCAACGGCGCCACCAGACGCCGACCGGCCGCTGCACGGTCCTGCAAAACGATGTTCGATGGGGGACTCATTCGAAAACCTCCTCAGGCGATCACGCCCGTCGGTTTCATCACGCAGTCCCAGAGAATTGTCGGCCTGACGCTGGCCGACATCAAGCGGCGCCGCTTACACCAATCGCTGGATTTTCTGATGCCGCCAAACAAAGCGGTAATACGCGGTCTGCAACGCCAGCATCCCCAGATACGCCACCGGGAATGCCATCCACACGCCCGGCAAACCAAAATACCCGTCCAGCACATACGCCACCGGCAACTGCACCAGCACCACGCAAAAAATCGACACCGCCATCGGCACCAACACCGTGCCGCTGGCGCGCATGATGCCGCCGACAATCGCCTGGAAGCCAAACACCAACAGACTCCAGAGCATGATGTGCAACAAGTGCTCGGCCATTGCCCGCGTCGAGTCATCCGTCAGGAACAGCCCCAGCAACCAGTGCGACAACAGGTAACCCAGCAGCACCAACCCGCCGGTCAGGCACACATTGATCAGCAGCCCCGTGCGCAAAATCGGCCCCATGCGTTCCAGGCGCCCTGCCCCAATCGCCTGGGCCCCGAGAATCGCCGCCGTGATCGCAATCGACAGCGCCGGAAACTGCACGTAATTGACGATCTGCGTCACAGTCCCATACGCCGCCGTCGCCTGCGAACCGTGCTGGTTCACCAGCGCCAGAATCACCAGCTCCGATACCGACAACACCACCATCTGCAAGCCTGTCGGCAAGCCGATGCGCAACACCTTGCCAAGAATCACCGGATCCAGCTTCATCGCCGCAAACATTTCCCGATCCGGCGCCAACGGATGCCCCTTGCGAATCAATCGCCACGCCAGCCACCCCATCGCCGACAAGTTACCCGCCAACCCGGCATACGCCGCACTCTGAATCCCCATCATCGGCAACCCGAACCACCCACGAATCAACGCCGGCGTCAGCGCCAACCCGATACAGGTCGACACCACCAACGCGATCAGCGGCGACAGCGTGTCGCTCACGCCGCGCAACAGTTGGGTAAATAGCACGTAGACCAGCAGCGACGGCATGATCCACATCATCACGTGGGCGTAGGACACCGCGTCGTCCAGCACATCGGCCGGCGTGCCCAAACCCTGCAGGGCTGGCCTGGCGAACACACTGCCCAGCACCGCGGCGGACAGACCGATCATTGCGCCCAACAGCAAGGTGGTCGCGGCAATGGTCTTCACCAGATGCGACTCGCGCGCGCCCCAGGCCTGGCCGATCAACACACTGGCCCCCGCGCCCAAGCCGATCACCAAGGCGATGAAGAAGAAAACGATGGGGAACATGCCTGACACGGCCGCCAGGGCCTGGGTGCCGAGCATCTGGCCGATATAGATGCTGTTGACGGTGCCTGACATGGATTGGAGGAAATTCGACAGGACCATCGGGGCGAGGAAAAGCAGGTAGGTTTTCCAAAGTGGGGTTGATTGGGTGGGGGTCTGCATGGAGGGGCCGTCTCGGGCTGGGGCGCGGTTTGAGGATTCTACGCCAGGCCAGTGATATCCGGCCGCTCTTGTTCAGGGGATTTGCAGAGCCTGGCCCGTCATGCCTGCTATCGCGCGAAGCAGTTATTCACTCAGCGCGTGACGGGGCAATGCAATTGAAATCAACGCTGCAAGCAGCACGAATGCACTCGATATCCATAGACACGCCCCTAGCCCGGACACCTGGTAAACCCAGCCGGATAGCACCGTGCCGATCAACCGCCCCAAGGCGTTCGACATGTAATAAAACCCCACATCCAGCGACACGCCGTCTTCCTTGGCGTAAGACACGATCAGGTAGCTGTGCAGCGACGAATTCACCGCGAACAGCACGCCAAACACCATCAGCCCACCCAGCAGCACTACTTGTTGCGACAGGCCGGTGTTCAGCCCGAGAGCAATGGCCGCAGGCAGGCCCGCCAGTGCAAGTGCCCAAAGAAACGCTGCACGACCATCCGGCACGTGCCCACGCTTCTTTCCGGTGATGTTGGGCGCGAAGGATTGCACGATGCCGTAGCCAATCACCCAGGCCGCGAGAAACCCGCCAACCTTCCAGAAGTCCCAGCCGAAGACACTGCTCAGGTACACCGGCAAGGCCACCACGAACCAGACATCACGGGCACCGAACAGGAACATCCGCGCTGCCGAGAGGATATTGATCGCCCGGCTCTTGGACAGGATGTCGCGAAATTTTGGCTTGGCTTTGGCCTTGCCCAAGTCCTTCTTCAACAGGATCAAGCTGCTGATCCAGATCAGCGCCAGGACACCCGCCATCGCCAACAATGCGCCTTTGAAGCCGATCAAGGCCAGCAAGGCTCCGCCGAGAAAGAAGCCGACACCCTTGAGTGCGTTCTTCGAGCCGGTGAGGATCGCCACCCACTGGTAGAGCTTGCCCTGCTGCCCATCCGGAACCAGCAGCTTGATCGAGCTCTTCGCGCTCATCTTGTTCAGGTCTTTGGCAATCCCCGACAGTGCCTGCGCGCCCATCACCCATGGGATGGTCAGCCAGGCGACAGGAACCGTCAGCATCAGCAGCGCCGCGACCTGGAGGCCCAGCCCGATGTTCATGGTTCGGTTCAGACCCAGTCGGGCGCCGAGGTAGCCACCCACCAGGTTAGTGATCACACCAAAGAGTTCGTAGAACAGAAACAGCGCCGCGATTTGCAGTGGGCTGTAGCCCAACGCGTGAAAATGCAGCACCACCAACATGCGCAAGGCGCCGTCGGTGAGGGTGAAGGCCCAATAATTACCGGTCACGAGCAGGTACTGCCGAACTTGTGGCGCGAGGGCTGACAACGCTTTCATGACCGCTCCTCAGACTGCCAGACCGACCATCCTGGCCAGTTCGACGGTGCGATTGGCATAGCCCCATTCGTTGTCGTACCAGGCATAGAGTTTGACCTGGGTGCCATTGATTACCATGGTCGACAGCGCATCGATAATCGATGATCGCGGGTCGGTGCGGTAGTCGATGGACACCAGTGGACGCTCCTCGAATCCGAGAATGTCTTTGAGCTCGTTCTCGGAAGCGTCCTTGAGGAACTGATTGACCTCTTCGACCGTGGTCGCCCGCTCGACTTCAAAGACACAGTCAGTCAGCGAAGCGTTGGCCAACGGCACGCGAACGGCGTGACCATTCAGGCGTCCGCGCAGCTCTGGGAAGATTTCAGCGATGGCCGTGGCCGAGCCGGTGCTGGTTGGAATCAGGCTCATACCCGAAGCACGCGCACGGCGCAGATCCTTGTGCGGCTGGTCGAGAATGCTTTGGCTGTTGGTCAGGTCGTGGATGGTGGTAATCGAACCGTGGCGAATGCCCAGCTTTTCGTGGATCACTTTCACCACTGGCGCCAAGCAGTTGGTGGTACACGAAGCGGCGGTGACGATGCGATGTTCCGCCGCATTGAACAGTTGATGATTGACGCCCATGACGATGTTCAACGCGCCCTCTTCCTTCACGGGAGCGCTGACCACCACGCGCTTCACCCCTTGGTCGAGGTAAGCCTGAAGCACAGCGACGGTCTTCATCTTGCCGCTGGCTTCAATCACCAGATCACAGCCCGACCAATCAGTGTCGGCAATCGCCTTGTTGGCCGTTACCTTGATGCGTTTGCCGTCGATGACAATGCTGTCGCCCTCGGAATCGGCCTGGCAGTTCCAACGGCCGTGTACCGAATCGAAGTTCAGCAGGTGCGCATGAGTCGCCGCGTCACCTGCTGGATCGTTGATCTGCACGAACTCAAACTCCGGCCAGCTCCAGGCTGCTCGCAGAGCGAGGCGACCGATCCGGCCAAAACCATTGATGCCAACTTTGATAGTCATGTTGTTGTCTCTGAATCAGCTGTCAGTGGGAGTTCGGTCGGGTGGCGAACTGGCCGATGTATTCGATAGGGGAAGGATGCTGAATGGCGAGTGGCATGCTGGAAAAATCCTCAGATGGAGCGCTGATTGACACGTTTCATGAGTTCTTGCGCCGACTCTTTGCGCTCGGAATAACGATCAACCAGATAGTCCTGACGGTCACGAAGCAGCAGCGTGAATTTCACCAACTCTTCCATCACATCAACGACACGGTCGTAGAAGGGAGAAGGTTTCATCCGGCCGTTGTCATCGAATTCCAAATAGGCCTTCGGTACGGAGGATTGGTTAGGGATGGTAAACATGCGCATCCAACGACCCATCACTCGCAGCTGATTGACCACGTTAAACGACTGCGAGCCACCGCACACCTGCATGACGGCGAGGGTTTTGCCCTGGGTCGGGCGTACGGCGCCCAT